>Ga0007794_10000376_pt1 | contig 13880 bp, 17 predicted proteins | sample CryBogmetaGMA5M_FD_60365 | JGI IMG/M metagenome (GOLD analysis project Ga0007794, IMG submission 60365) | Freshwater microbial communities from Crystal Bog, Wisconsin, USA - MA5M | ecosystem: Environmental > Aquatic > Freshwater > Lake | place: Crystal Bog, Wisconsin, USA | collected 2009-07-06
GTTAAAGACAGCCACACCACAGAACCCGCTGCGGTCAAAGCGCTGCTGGCTGCCTCCATTGCGGAACTACTGCGACCTCTCGAAAAACCACTCACCATCGGCACGCACAAACCTACCGTCATCATGGTGGCGGGCGTCAACGGTGCAGGCAAAACGACGTCGATTGGCAAACTCACACGCCATCTGAGCGACAGTGGCGCCTCGGTTCTGTTGGCCGCTGCCGACACCTTCCGTGCCGCCGCACGCGAGCAACTCACCGTGTGGGCCACACGCAACACGGTGGACATCGTGAGTCAAGAAGGCGGTGACCCTGCCTCTGTCAGTTTTGACGCCGTCACGGCTGGCCGTGCGCGCGGGAAAGACGTCGTGCTGGTCGACACAGCCGGCCGCTTGCCCACCCAATCGCATTTGATGGAAGAACTAAAAAAAATCAAACGCGTGGTGCAAAAGGCTGAAGAAACCGCACCCCATGAAGTGCTGCTGGTGATTGATGGCAACACAGGCCAAAACGCCCTTGCCCAAGTGAAAGCCTTCGACGAAACACTGGGTTTGACTGGCCTCATCGTCACCAAACTGGATGGCACCGCCAAAGGTGGTGTACTCGCCGCCATTGCGCTATGGGGCCAAAGCCGCGTGGCAGCAGGCGGCTTTGCCGTGCCCGTGTACTTCATTGGCGTGGGTGAGGCGGTGGAAGACCTCGAAACCTTCAATGCCCAAGAGTTTGCCGATGCCCTCTTGGGCTAAGCACTTCAGGGCGTGAGCACGCCTTTCAAGCTATCGCGCCACTGACCGCATCGCTCTTGCGCATCCACCACAGGGTAGCTATCCATTCGACCTTGCTTGCGCGTCAGCGGTGGCTGCATGAAATAGCCCAAACCGCAGCGCAGCTGGGTTTCAGACGAATCTGAATTCAACACATGCGCGCAGCTCTTGCAGCACTGCACGGCAATTCGCTCCAAGGTCATGGGTGGCATACCAGGCTCCTGTTAAATACTGTGATTATTTTCAGTATATGTTAAAAAACACAGTATTTATAAGCCTGCATGACCAAGGGTTAACCCACAAACTTTGAAGGGTTTAGCACTCTACCCTTATGAGTGCTAATATAGGTGATCGTTATCCGAAAGGACTACAAACATGACTACTTTGACGCAACAGCCTCTCGCTATTTCCAATCCTTGGGCTCTGGTTCCCTCCTTGGGCAACCTCGATGCCTACATCACGGCAGCCAACCGCTTGCCCATGCTCACCCTTGCGCAAGAGCAGGAGTTTGCGCGTCAACTCAAAGACGACAACAACCTCGAAGCCGCTGGAAAGCTGGTGCTCTCGCATCTGCGTTTGGTGGTGTCGGTGTCGCGCCAATACTTGGGTTACGGACTGCCCCACGCTGACCTGATTCAAGAAGGCAACATCGGCCTGATGAAAGCCGTCAAACGCTTCGATCCCGACCAAGGCGTGCGTTTGGTGAGTTACGCCATGCATTGGATCAAGGCTGAGATTCACGAATACATCTTGAAAAACTGGCGCATGGTCAAAGTGGCCACCACCAAGGCCCAGCGCAAACTGTTTTTCAACCTGCGGTCGATGAAGCAAGGTTTCAAGGCCGACGCGCTCGATGCCACACACCGTAACACCCTCAACCCACAAGAGGTGAAGGTGGTCGCGACCAAGCTCAACGTCAAGCCAGAAGAAGTGCTGGAGATGGAAATGCGCATGTCTGGCGGCGATGTGTTGCTCGACCCAACTCCCAACGAAGACAGCGATGACGCCTTTGGCCCCATCGCCTACTTGACCGACACCAACCACGAGCCCACCGCCATGATGGCTGCGCACCAGCGCGACGTATTGGCGTCTGATGGCATTGCCGCCGCGCTGAATGTGCTGGACGACCGCAGCCGCCGCATCGTGGAAGAGCGTTGGCTCAAGGTAGAAGACAACGGCTCTGGCGGCATGACCCTGCACGACTTGGCCGCAGAGTACGGCGTGAGCGCCGAACGCATCCGCCAAATCGAAGTGGCGGCCATGAAGAAGATGAAAACTACTTTGGCAGAATACGCCTAAGCAACGCCAGCACACAAACAAAAGGGCCGCCATGGTTTGCATGGCGGCCCTTTTACCTTGATCTCAGAGCCATCAGGGTGTTGTTTTGAGCAAAGTCTGAATGTCTTGAGCTAGTACCTTCTCACCCACCCCATAACGGCTGTACAAACGCAAGTTGCCTTGGGTGTCATACACATAGCTGCCAGCAGAGTGATCCATGGTGTAGCTGGTCGGTGTTTTGCCATCCACCTTTTTGTAATAAATCTTGTAGTCCTTGGCGACTACGGCCAACTGCTCGGGCGTCGGGATGAAGGCCACAAACGTGGGATCAAAGTTGGCCATGTAGGCCTTGAGCATCTCTGGCGTATCCCGCGCTGGATCTACCGTCACAAACGCCCCCTGCAACTTGTCGGCATCGGCGCCGAGCAAACGCTTGACTTCGGCCAACTCGGCCATGGAGGTCGGACACACATCAGGGCATTGGGTGTAGCCAAAAAACAGCACCACCACCTTGCCTTTGAAATCAGACAGGCTCCGGTTTTGACCATTTTGGTCCATCAAGGTAAAGCCCTTGGCGTAATCTGCACCCGTGATGTCAATGGCATTGAACTTGGGCTTGTCCGCATTGCACGCAACCAAGGCGAGAACCGTCAAAGTGGAAAACAACAGGCGACGGGTGGCTTGAATCATCACAGGTAATGGTCTATCAAAAGTGCCGCAAACAGCAGGCTGAGGTGAATGAGAGAAAAACGAAAGGTCTTGCGCGACAACTCGTCCGAGTAGTTGCGCCACAGGGCCCAACCGTAACCGCAAAACCCAAGGCTCAACACCACCGCACTGACCAAATAGAACCAGCCACTCATACGGTAGATAAACGGCATCATGCAAGCCGCGAACAAGACGAAGGTGTAGAGCAGGATTTGCAAACGCGTGAACTCATTGCCATGCGTGACTGGCAGCATGGGCAGCCCGGACTTGCGGTAATCCTCCACTCGGTAAAGCGCCAAGGCCCAAAAGTGCGGTGGCGTCCACAAGAAGATGATGAGGAACAAGATCAAAGCCTCGGGGCTTACCTCGCCTGCCATCGCGGCCCAGCCCAACACTGGGGGCATGGCACCAGATGCACCACCAATCACGATATTCTGTGGCGTGAGGGGTTTCAAGATAACCGTGTAAACCACCGCATAGCCGACAAAGGTGGCGAAAGTCAGCCACATGGTGAGCGGGTTCACCCACACATACAAAATCGTCGATCCCACCACACACATGAGCGTGGAAAACAGCAAGGTATCGCGGTCACTCAGCTCACCTTTGGCTGTTGGGCGCCAGGCGGTGCGCTTCATGCGTGAGTCAATCCCTTTTTCGACCAAACAGTTGAAGGCAGCCGCAGCACCTGCGACAAACCAAATACCCAAACACGCCAGCAAAGCCAGTTGCACCTCAGGCCAAGAAGGCACGCCCGGCACTGCCAACACCATGCCAATCAGGGCGCAAAACACAATGAGTTGAATCACGCGGGGTTTGGTCAGTGCATTGAACTGACGCAAACGCGTAAGCGTAGGAGAAGCGAAGCTCATAAAACGGGTCTCATCACAATGCATTCAAAACCGTGCTGCGCGACGCACGCGCACCGGTCAACATCCACATCAGCACCACCACCAACGCCGCAGCGCCCCCGGTGTGCAACACAGCAGCCACCAGAGGCCAATCAAACACCACGTTTGATAAACCCGTGAGTAACTGCAACAACAAACATGCCAACAGCACATGCGCTGACGCTCTTAAAGCTCGTACACGGCGCACGTAAAAAGCCAAACAAGCCAAATAAGCTAAGACAACGTACGCGACCAAACGGTGTACATAGTGGATGGCCGTCAGCGACTCAAACGCTACAGGTTGGCCATTCGCATCTAGGCCCAAGTGACGCCACAAGGTAAAGCCTTGCTCAAAGTTCATCAACGGCCACGCGCTGTCTTGGCATAGCGGGAAGGTATTGCAAGCCAACACCGCATAGTTGGTACTGACCCACCCACCTAACAGGACTTGCACGGTCAGTAGCAACAAGCCCATCAAGGTTGCCGCATACAACGGCGGACGAATCAAGATAGCTTGACTGCGCGCACTCACCAAGTGTTGGCGTTGCACCTGCAAGGTCAACAAGGCCAGCAACACCAAGCCACCGAACAAATGCAACGTGACGATCAGGGGGAACAACTTCATGGTGACGGTCAAAGCACCGAATGCGCCCTGCACACACACCCACAGCAACGTGAGAGTTGGCCAGAACACACCGCGGCTCTCTTCACTGCGCCAGCGGCGCACCCAGGCAAACGCGGCGAGCGTCAAGATCAGCCCACCCACGGCCATGGCCATGTAACGGTGCACCATTTCAATCCATGCCTTGGTGTGCGTCACAGGGCCACTGGGCATTTGGTTTTGCTCCACGGCAATCGCTGCTTGCGCACCCAGTGGGCTGGCATGGCCATAGCAACCCGGCCAATCGGGGCAACCCAAGCCTGAGTCAGTCAAGCGGGTGAAGGCCCCAAACAGCACCAAGTCAAAAGTGATGAACAAGGTGAGCAAAGTCAGCACCTGGACGCGGCGCGCAGTCGATGCTTGCGGGTTGCGCAACCACACCCAGCACAACGGCACCATGGCCACCAATGCGCCCATGATGAGCAGGTGCAGCACCGGCGTGAGGTTGTACGCGCTATCTGTCATGCGTTAACGGGCTCAGCGGCCTGCCTCGTCCCAAGACGAAGAAGCGCGTAACAAACGTTCGATGTCACGCTTGGTTTTCAGGGCGCCCTCTGCCGTCAGATTGGCTGGGAACCGCATCATCCATTGACCCTGCGGGTCGACCAAGTACAAATGATCGGACAGTTTCTGACCCTGCGCAGGTTGCAGCCACTGCGACAGCGCGCCAGCATCGATGCGGACAACCGTCGCTTCTTGCAAGGCGGGCAAGATGCTGCGAGGTACTTCGGCTTGATCGTTCACCAGCCATACCCACTCTGTACGTGCGCGGTCTTTGCCCAAACCTGTCAATATTTGACGCTGCAAATACAACTGGTGCTGGCAATCGGTTGAGCAATCACCACCCGCCACGCTGATGAACAGCCATTGACCTTTGAGCTCCGGCATTTGCAAAGTCTCGCCACCCAAGCCGCGCACTTGCACATCCGGCAAGGCGCGCACGGGTTGAATCAACTCGCCGAAATTACGGCGTCCTTCGGGGCGCACCACGTAGTAGGCGAAATAAGACGCCACCACCGGCGCAGCACACACCAGCAACACGAGCAACATGCGAAATCGTCCGATCGATGTGCGCTTGGCATCGGTTTGCACCACCTCTGAGGGCGAAGGTAAGTCATACACCGTCATCCCCAAAGGGTGGTGTGTTTTAGAGCGAGGTGCGTCTTGCATGGCGATACGGTTGAATGAGTTGAAACCAAATGTAGAGCATCAGCTGCAAGGCAGCGAGCGCAAACCATTGGAAGGCATAAGCGAGGTTTTTTTCAACCCCCGCAGTGATTTGAGGCCAGTCGCGCAACAAACCGTCTGAAGCAGCATCGGTTTGCAACACAGTGGCAGCGAATGTGCCCCCCACCTGTGCGGCATATGCATCCAATTTGATATTTTGCCGAATCACAGAAGTCCCTGAGTCAGACCCAGACATATCTGGCTCGTCACGCAAGGCCATCAATGGGGAGGGTGGTGGCGCAATACGGCCTTGCAACGACACCACACCTGTCGGTGTTTGGATCTGGGGCAACAACGTGCGGTCGTATTGATGGCGTGGTACCCATCCGCGTTGCACCAACACTCGCGTGGAGGGATTCAACTGCAAAGGAGTGAGCACCCAAAAGCCTGCACGGCCGTTCATCGGTCGATTGTCCAAATACACAGTGTGCGCAGGCAGCCACTGCCCTTGTAAAGTCACGCGTTGATGCAGCAGCTCAAAGTTCGAGGGCGTGGCCAGCAACGCCGAGGTATCCAACACAGGTGACGCCAACTGCGCCACGATAGCCGACTGACGTTGCTCCTTCTCAGCCGCACGCGACAACTGCCAAAACCCCAAACGTACCGTCACCGCCACGCCGATCAGCATGGCCAGCGTCACCCATGCAAAAGCACGGGTGCGTGGAATAGAGATAATGATGGGTATGAAATTCATTGTTGCAATTGCATTCTTAGCCATTCTTGCCAGCTTGGGCTCTGCCTTGGTCTTCATGATGCGCAATGGCCGCAGCGGTCAAACCAAGTCTGGCCACATGGTCAAAGCGTTAGGGCTTCGGGTGGGGGTCTCGATCGTTTTGTTCATCTGCATTTTGATAGGCTGGCACTTCGGCTACATCCAACCCACAGGCATTACCGCGGGTCAATAAACCCACAGCACCAAAAACAAAGGCCGCACAAGCGGCCTTTGTTGTGTCTAATCCGTGCTCAGAGCCAGTACACCAAGATGTACAACCCCAGCCACACCACGTCCACGAAATGCCAATACCAAGCAGCGCCTTCGAAACCGAAGTGCTTCTCTGCCGTGAAATGGCCTTTTTGCAAACGCAGGGTGATGACCAATAACATCAACATACCCAAGAACACGTGAAAGCCGTGAAAGCCAGTCAACATGAAAAAGGTTGAGCCATACACACCCGAGCTCAGCTTGAGGTTCATCTCGTGGTACGCGTGGTAGTACTCATAGCCTTGCACCAACAAGAACACCACACCCAGCAACACCGTCATCCACATGAACTTGATGGTGGTTGCGCGTTTGTTTTCAATCAAAGCATGGTGTGCAATCGTCAAAGTCACGCCTGAACTCAACAACAAAGCTGTGTTGATGGTTGGCAACCAAAACGGTGTCATGGTTTGGAAGGGCTCGATGATGCCTGCAGGTGAAGCTGTCATGCCAACCGCAACTGATGGCCATACAGCCTTGAAGTCTGGCCATAACAGGGCATTGTCCAAACTACCCAACATCGGCACAGAATGCGCGCGTGCCCACCACAAGGCCGAGAAAAAGGCACCGAAAAACATCACCTCAGAGAAGATGAACCAGCTCATGCTCCAGCGGAAAGACAAGTCCACCTTGTGGCCGTATTGACCGCTTTCACTCTCAGAGATGGCATCACCAAACCATTGGTATAAAACCGTCAACCAAAATGCGAGGCCGAAGATCAAGCTGTACTTGCCCCACTCCACACCATTGACCCATTGGCCTGCGCCAAGAATCACAAAGAACAAACCCAACGCAGCCATCGCCGGATGGCGTGACGCGTGCGGTACGTAGTAGTAAGGCGTTGAGCCGTGTGAGGTGCTACTCATTTCCACTCCTTTTTTTATTATTGCGCGACAACCAGTTTGACCAACACGATCAAACTGAAGACAAACAGAAAAACGGCCACCAAGCCCACCCCCAGCACATGCAGCGGGGTAATCTTGTCGATGTCTTCTTGGAACTCGCTACTTTTGCGAATTCCCAAGAATGACCAAGCCACCGCTTTGACAGAACGCATAAGCGACGTTTTGCGGCTCATACGCCCACTCCGACTTTACGGGGCGCGTTCAACGCAGCCGTCGGAGCGGCTGGCGTTTTAGAACCCACTTCAAAGAAGGTGTATGACAAAGTGATGGTGGTCACGTCTTTGGCTAACTTAGGGTCAATCACAAACACCACAGGCCACTGCTTTTTTTCGCCGGGCGCCAAGGTGTATTGGTTGAAACAAAAACATTCCAGCTTATTGAAATGCGCCGCCGCTTGGCGTGGCGCGTAGCTGGGAATTGCTTGGGCGGACATCACACGGTCTTGCACGTTTTCAAATTCGTACATCACCGTCATCATCTCGCCTGGATGCACTTGCATAGAGCTTTGTGCGGGCTTGAATTTCCAAGGGCCACGCGCATTGGCATCGAACTCCACCGTGATGGTGCGGCTCGCGTCCACTTGCGTATTGGTCACTTTTGATCGCGCACTGCCTGAACCTGGAATTTCACGCTCGCCCAAAGCCAAGATGTTGATACCCGTGAATTCACAGATGGCTTTGTACATGGGCACCAAGGCATAACCAAACGCAAACATGCCTGCCGCTACAACGAGCAGCTTTTTGAACATGAGCAGGTTATGACGAGGCGTAGCCATGGCTTCAGCGATTCAAGAGCATGACTTTGACAAAGAAGCCCAGAAAAAACACCACCGCCACCGAGGCCAAAATCAGGCCCAAGCGAAGGTTGTTTTTGCGTTGTTCTTGGGTCGTCATCATTAGCCGATCACGCGGGTTGCAGTGGCGTCCAATTTGGGAGGCGTCTCAAAGGTATGGAACGGTGCAGGTGACGGCACTTCCCACTCCAAACCTTCAGCAGCTTCCCAAGGCTTGGCGGCCGCCTTCTCGCCGTGACCACGCATTGCTGGAACCACAACAAACAGGAAGAAATACACCTGAGCGAAACCGAAGAAGAACGCACCTACTGAAGCAATCGCGTTGAAGTCAGCGAACTGCATGGGGTAGTCAGCATAGCGACGTGGCATGCCAGCCAATCCCAAGAAGTGCATCGGGAAGAAGGTCACGTTGAACGAGACCAAGGTCCACCAGAAGTGAATCTGACCACGTGTTTCGTTGTACATCACGCCCGTCCACTTGGGGCACCAGTAGTAGAAGCCTGCAAACATAGCAAACAACGACCCTGCCACCAACACATAGTGGAAGTGAGCGACCACGTAGTAGGTGTCTTGCACTTGGGTATCAATCGGCGCCATCGACAAGATCAGGCCAGTGAAACCACCCATGGTGAACACGAAGATGAAGCCCACAGCAAACAGCATCGGGGTTTCAAACGTCATGGAACCGCGCCACATGGTGGCAATCCAGTTAAAGACCTTCACGCCTGTTGGCACAGAGATCAACATCGTGGCGTACATAAAGAACAACTGGCCTGTCACAGGCATGCCCGTGGCATACATGTGATGCGCCCACACGATGAACGACAGAATCGCAATCGATGAAGTCGCGTACACCATGGAGGCGTAGCCGAACAATTTCTTACGTGCAAACGCAGGCACGATGTGGCTGATGATGCCGAAAGCCGGCAAGATCATGATGTAGACCTCAGGGTGACCAAAGAACCAGAAAATGTGCTGGTACATGATGGGGTCACCACCGCCAGCGGGGTTGAAGAAGGTCGTGCCGAAGTGACGGTCGGTCAGCGTCATCGTGATCGCGCCAGCCAACACAGGCATCACAGCAATCAGCAAGTAAGCGGTGATCAACCACGTCCAGACAAACATCGGCATCTTCATCAACGTCATGCCTGGGGCACGCATGTTGAGAACGGTGACCACAATGTTGATCGAACCCATGATGGACGACGCGCCCAAGATGTGCATGGCAAAAATACCGGCATCCATCGAGGGGCCCATTTGCAGGGTCAAGGGTGCGTACAACGTCCAGCCAGCAGCGGGTGCGCCACCAGGCATAAAGAACGAGCTCACAAGAGTGACCGCCGCAGGAATCATCAACCAAAAGCTGAAGTTGTTCATGCGGGCAAAAGCCATGTCAGCTGCGCCGATTTGCAACGGGATCATCCAGTTGGCAAAGCCCACGAAGGCCGGCATGATGGCGCCGAAGACCATGATCAGGCCGTGCATGGTGGTGAGTTGGTTGAACAACTCAGGGTTCACCAATTGCAAACCAGGCTGAAACAGCTCGGCGCGAATCAACAGCGCCAAGACGCCGCCGATCATCAGCATGGTGAACGCGAACAACAGGTACAGCGTACCGATGTCTTTGTGGTTGGTGGCATACACCCAACGCTGCCAGCCGTGTGGGGCACCGTGGTGGTCGTCGTGACCGTGGGAATCGAGGACTGCGCTCATGATGATGTGTTCCTTCTAAACGCTAGCTTTTAACGGGCGGCCTTGACTTCGGCAGGCTGGACCAGCTGGCCGGTCTTGTTCGACCAATTGTTTTTCGTGTAGCTGATGACAGCTGCAATGTCAGTGTCGCTGAGCTGCTTCCAGCTTGGCATCGCCAAGTTGTTTTGGCCATTCAGCAAAACCTTGATTTGTTTGTTTTTATCCGCATTCAACACCACGGCTGAGCCGTCGAGTGGCTTGATAGGGCCAGCGCCCTTACCGTTCGGCTGGTGACAGGCTGAACAGTTGGCCGCATAGACTTTCTCACCACGCTTGGTGATGTCAGCCAAGGTCCAAACCTTGGATGGGTCGTCTAGCTTGGCGGCCATTTTCTTTTGCTCACCAGCAACCCATGTGGTGTAGTCAGCAGCGCTGAGTACCTTCACGTGGATAGGCATGTAAGCATGCTCTTTGCCGCACAACTCTTGGCATTGGCCGTAGTAGTCACCCACGGTCTCAGCGCGGAACCAAGTGTCACGCACAAAGCCAGGAATCGCATCTTGCTTGACACCCAGTGAAGGGACTGCAAACGCGTGAATCACGTCGTTGGCTGTGGTGATAATGCGCACCTTTTTATTGACGGGCACCACCAAGGGGTTGTCGACCTTCAACAAGTAATTGTCAATGTCCACGCCCTTGGCGCCATTGTTCGACATTTCCCGATGCTCGTTGTCGAGCGTCGAGATGAAAGCAATGCCTTCGCCCTGACCCTTGAGGTAGTCATACCCCCATTTCCACTGATATCCAGTGGCCTTGATGGTGAGGTCGGCGTTGGAGGTGTCTTTCTGAGCGACCACAACCTTGGTTGCAGGCAAAGCCATCAATATGACGATGACGAAAGGAATCACGGTCCACGCGATTTCCACCTTGACTGACTCATGGAAACTGGCCGACTTGTGACCTACCGATTTACGGTGCTTCCAGATGGAATAAAACATCACACCAAATACCGCCACAAAAATCACGGTACAGATGATCAGCATGAACCAATGCAGCCAGCCCTGCTCTTGGGCGATTTTGGTGGCACCAGGTTGGAGGTTCATTTGCCACATGGCCGGACCGCCAGGCAAATCGTTCACCGCCCAAGCGGCTGTGCTCGCCCAAGCGGCGATGAACAACACACCTGAAGTCAACTTTTGTAAAAGATTGTTCTTCATCACTTTGATAGCCTCAATATTTTTGTCTTCAGGACTGCAAATCGGTCAAACACTGACATAGCTCAATGGATTTGAGCGTGATTTGCGCTACAAGCTCACAAGGGAAAATCATACAGACCGACCGCCAAGGGTTTGCCCTAATAGCGCGCGCATATCTTGCAGCGTCACCGTGCTTTCGCTCTGCACTTTCAAACGAGGTAAAGGTTTCAGAGCGTGGCCGTAAATGACCTCAACCGTCACCGTCAGTCGGCCCTCTGAATCAGGTTTTGCCAACATCAGCAAGGCGTTTTTCAGCTGTGCCAGCCACTGTTTCCCACGCAAACCTGCGAACCGTTCGTGATGCAGGTTACGGCCTAGGGTCCGGAACTCGGCCAACAAACTGTCTGCATTGCCATAGGTCAAGGTGAGTCGCTCCATGTCCATCACCGGCTCCGCAAAACCGGCTTGCACCAGCATGTCACCCCAGTCATGCATGTCTGTAAAAGCATGGCAAGCAGGAGGCCAGCCCTTGCTTTGATAGATGTCGGCCAATTCACGCAAGGTGTCTGGCCCGAGACAAGAAAACATTAAAAAACCATCGATCGCCAACAATTGGTGCCATTTCTGCAACAAAGCTTGGGGGTTGTCGCTGCTGTGCAGCGCCATATTGGCCCACAACATGTCAGCGCTGCCTGAGGTGGGCACCCCAAACGTCAAGGCATCGGGTTTGAGCCAACGCCGCCACCACGGGGCTTGCAAGGCTTGCCGAGCCAAGTCTTCACGGGGCGCACTGGTCTCCATCACTTGGCAGCTTGCCTGCGGGTATCGCGCTTGCAGCAAACCATGCGTTTGCAGTCCCCCACTCAATGGCGCCCAATCCACCCACGACTTGGGTTGTAGGCGAATCCACTGCAAGCGGTCCTCCATGCGGCGCCCCACTTCCTCATTCAACCAAGGTGATGACGTGTGTGGCCAAGCCGCCCAACGGGCACTCGCAATCGGATCTACGGTAGGGGGGCGCTCGGCGCGGGAGGTGTCAGGCATGAAGGGGAAGTATATTGAGTGCATGACCGTCCCACCGCACAGCAGGGCTTTGCTCACGCATCAATTCGGCCTGCGTTTGAGGCAGCTTTGCAAGCTCCCTAGCGTGTGTCAGGTCTGCCATGCCTGGCCGAGTGAACCTGTGTGCGCCGCTTGCATCGAGCAGTTTGCACAACCCGTGCCACGTTGCCCGACCTGCGCACTGATGCTTGTTTCTGGATTCACCCCCACCGTCTGCCGCAACTGCGCGGAGCACCCCAGCCCGCTGGACGCCTGCGTGGCGGCGGTGAGCTACGCCTTTCCTTGGTCCGACTGCGTGGCACGCTTTAAATTCCAGGCCGACCCTACTTTGGCCAGGACCTTGACCCATCTGATGCGCCATGCCCCTTGGGTTGAACCAGCGCTCGATGCCGCTTGCGTGGTGGTGCCCATGCCCCTCTCCCCATCGCGACTGCGTGAACGTGGTTTCAACCAAGCGTTTGAACTGGCTCGGCATCTCGCCCCACACAAAGCCGACCCGCACACTTTGCTGCGCAGCAGCGACAGCGCGCATCAAGTGGGCGCCTCACGGGAAGAACGGCTCGACCATGTGCGTGATGCATTTTGGGTTGCGCCCGATCGTGTGCACAGCGTGCGCGGCCAACGTGTGGTGCTGGTGGATGACGTGATGACCACCGGCGCATCGCTGTACGAAGCCGCTCGGGCGCTTCGTGCCGCCGGGGCCGCACACATCACCGGCTTGGTGCTGGCCCGCACAGAGACTCGCGAAACTCGGCTGTGACCGCCAAACACCACCGCGCTTGCAGGACAATGGGCACATGTTCCACCTCGTCCTCGTCCACCCCGAAATTCCGCCCAACACGGGCAACGTCATCCGCCTAGCCGCGAACACCGGCTGCGCCCTGCATTTGGTCGAGCCCTTGGGCTTTTCGATGGATGACAAACACATGCGCCGCGCCGGCTTGGACTATCACGAGCACGCGCCCGTGCTGCGCCACCCCGATTGGGCCACCTTCTTGAAGGACGCCCAGCCCGACCCCACACGCATGTTTGCCATGACCACCAAAGGCTCTCACACCGCGCACGACATGGCATTTCAGCCCGGCGATTGGTTTGTCTTTGGTTCGGAAACCAGCGGCCTCCCCGCGGACATCCGTGACAGCTTCGCCCTCACACAACGCCTGCGCTTACCCATGCGGGAGGGCCAACGCAGCTTGAATCTGTCCAACGCCGTCGCCGTCATCACCTTTGAAGCGTGGCGTCAAAATGGCTTTACCCACAAAGCCTGAGTGCCCGCTCATCCCAAGCTTGACCCACATCAAGCCTTATGACCATAAACACTGGGGCTTATAGCCTCAGGTTTTAAGCCCTCGCCTACACTAGAGGTCTTGATTTATATAGTTTTATTACTCCTATGAGTGCATTCCTCGAAGAAGAAGTTTTGTCCGTCCACCACTGGACCGACCGCCTGTTTAGCTTCACCACCACACGCGATACCTCGCTGCGCTTCTCCAATGGTCACTTCACCATGATTGGCCTGCGTGGCGAAAACGGAAAACCGCTGTTGCGCGCCTACAGCATCGTCAGTGCTAACTACGAAGAACACTTAGAGTTCTTTAGCATCAAGGTACCAGACGGCCCACTCACCTCCAAGCTTCAACACATCAAAGTGGGCGACAAGATCGTCATTGGCAAAAAACCCACCGGCACCCTGCTGATTGACTATTTGTTGCCTGGCGAAAATCTATACC
>Ga0007794_10000377_pt1 | contig 13875 bp, 9 predicted proteins | sample CryBogmetaGMA5M_FD_60365 | JGI IMG/M metagenome (GOLD analysis project Ga0007794, IMG submission 60365) | Freshwater microbial communities from Crystal Bog, Wisconsin, USA - MA5M | ecosystem: Environmental > Aquatic > Freshwater > Lake | place: Crystal Bog, Wisconsin, USA | collected 2009-07-06
CACTGGACAGGTAAAGAAGACAGACTTAACCGTGATATTTCTCATCCCTTCGGGAGCGAAGGGTATGCCAAGGAGGAATTAAGGGCCGAGATTGCCAGCATGATATTGGGTGATGAGTTGGGGATTGGTCACGATCCTCTACAACATGCGGCTTACGTGGGTTCATGGATAAAGGTATTGGAAAACGACCCATTGGAAATCTTCCGTGCGGCTGCGGATGCAGAGAAAATTCAGAATTATGTGCTAGGTCTTGAGCAAAAACAGGTGCAAGAGCAAACCGCGCAACAGGCGCAAAATCAAACGCAGTCTGAAAATAGACTGGCTACGGAGAATGAGATGACACCTAATAATAAAGCCGATGTTACCGCCGCACTCATTACTTCAGTTGTTAGTGGTATTGAACAGGCTCAAGCCAGCGTAGCGGACTGGAACGATGAGGCCGCCCAAGGCGTTGCCAACGAGAAAGCGATAGAAGCAATCGCGCTTGTTCGACAAGGTAAGTTCGATAGGGCACTTGATAATTTGCGCACCGCTGCCGAATGGGAAGAAAAACATACTGACAGTATGAGTCATAGTTATGAGGCCGTTGCCAATGCCCTTGAAGCCGGTTGGCGTTCGTGGCAGCAAGACAAGGGCGTGGGAAAGGCAATAACGCCAGAAATAGCGGCTTCCTTGGAAGCGATACCGACCGATTTGGCACAGCTATCTCAGGCGACGGTTGCCGATTATGAAAAGGCAATGCAGAGGGCCAGGCTTGAGGAAGAAAGGGTTAAGGCTAATCCAAACAGTACCGCTGAGGATATAAAGGCGGCCAGGGAATTACGAAAAACGGCTGAGTTAAACGCCACGGTGAACAGCGAAGCCTTTCAGAGGAAGGTTTTAGAGATCGAGCAACAACAGCGGCAACCATCGACCCATGAACTAGCGCGGGATAAGGGTGCAGCGCAGTTCGACAAAACCTACCTTCAAGTGCCCTATAAGGAAAAAAACCAGGCCAAGGAATTAGGCGCTAAATGGGATCGAGGCAAACAGTCCTGGTATGTACCGGCTGCTGTCGATTTAGTAGCGTTTGCTAAATGGGTGCCAGCGGGCAAAGCTTTAAAACCGGCACAAAATGAGTCCGTATCAGCGAAAGCGCCCCCTACGGATCGCCAATTTCTTGCCGTTCCGTATACCGAACGGGCTGTTGCCAAGGCTGCGGGTGCACGGTGGGATAAAGAGGCTAAATCGTGGTATGCCGGGTCAATGGCCGATATGGACACGCTGAAGCAGTGGTTGCCGGAAAACGTGAAACTCCAACAAGCGCCTGCCATGACACCGCGCGAGGAATTTGCCGATGCCTTGAGTTCATTGGGTTGTATAGTTAAGGGTGAACATCCGGTTATGGATGGAAAAACACACCGAATTGCGACGATTGGCGACAAGTCAGGCGAACGGGCGGGGTTCTATGTGGCACATCTTGACGGCCATCCAGCCGGTCACCTTCAAAACAACAGAACGGGTCAAACGATGAAATGGAAAGCTAAAGGTTATTCGTTGAGCGAAGAGGAAAAAGCACAGTTGCAGGCCACTAGCGCCGCCAAACTACAAGAACGCGAGGCGGCGCAGAAAGCCCAGCAAAACACCGTGGCCAACTCTGTTCGGGAATTGCTGGCAGTTGCACCGTTAGCCTCTGCGGAGCATCCGTATTTGCAAGCGAAACAAGCCAGACCAGGCGATTTGCGTGTCGTGCCGGAAGATAGTCGCGCCTTACCCGAAACTTGCCCTGTCCTAATTGGTAAAGACTGGAAGGAATCCAAGGCGTTGCGGGAGTCCAACCCGGATAAACTGGTTTTTACCGCCGGTGATTTGTTGTTGTCAGCGCAAGACACTAATGGCGACATACGTTCAGTGCAAGCCATACAAGGCAACGGTTTGAAGCGATTTGCAGCAGGCGGCGCTAAACAAGACACCTTCCATGTCGTCGGCGGTCAAGGACTTGCTGCTCTTGAGCAGTCAGCGGCCATTGTCATCGGTGAGGGCTATGCAACAGCCGATACGCTATCGCAAGCGCTGGGCTTTGCCACCGTCGCCGCGTTTGATGCCGGCAATCTGCCCAAGGTTGCCAAGTTATTACATGAAAAATTTCCCGACAAGCCGTTTATCATCGCGGGTGATAACGATCGGCATCAGGAATTGACGGAAGGACGAAACCCGGGAAAAGAAAAAGCAATGGCAGCCGCTAAAGCAGTCAATGGGACGGTGCTCTTGCCGATATTTGCCCCAGGTGAACAGACCTACCCGGCGAACCTTGAACCGGTGACACTGGCAAAAGCCCGTAGCGGTGATTTGTCCGATGCCCAACAAAAAGCGATAGCGCAGATGAAAAGGTTTACTGACTTCAATGATCTGGCAACCAAGAGCGCTCTTGGTAAGGAAGGCGTTGAACGCCAGGTAACTGCTATCGTGAATGACCTTGTGGTAAGGAACCGGAAGCAGATTGAGATCAAGCAACAACAAGAACGTGTCGAAAAGCTTGAGCAACAACCCGTGCAGCGGAAAGCGGTGAAAATTTGAGTTTTGATTACCAACAGTCTGACATTACGGTTCGCTAATATCTTGTAAAATTGTTGAGCCTATTGTTGATTAACACCCAACTTCAGGCTCGCATGGCAATAAACAAAATGCTGAAGCTATCTGCTTATGGGATAGCCGTTTACTACTGATGATGCACGGAAATTACTTTATCCAACATTATAAAAATGACTGCGTACTTAAGTGTAGGTGCGAATTTATTCGCACCTACAAATCATGGCACAATTGCCATTAATCAATAAAAGCCCATCCCGTCGCCACCCATACCGTACCCCATGGTGTCCCAATCCATTTCTTCCTGCTCATTCATTTCAGCGGACATTCGATCCTCAGCGGCTAAATTCTGTTGTACTTGTAGTTGCTGGAATTTCTGGTAAGCCTGATCCTGCCCCCAATAAAAGCATTGGCAGTTAGTGGCATCGGCATAGACGTAATAAGCCGCACCGTCTTTTTGATGAGGCACTATTTTATTCTGGGTCAGCGTCTTAAGGTGAGCCATCTTGGCGGGCGTATCGGCCAGGTTCATTTTAAAACCGGCTGCGGTCAATAATTGCTCTGTATCTTTGGTTTTTTGGGCTGACATCATGGCACAGGAAGCCAGCAATCCGCCCAGCACAAGAGCCCCCAGGACTTTCGGAAGACGGAGTTTGGTTATATTCGTTGGTATGTTCATCAAGTCGTTCCTCTTTGTTGTTTAGTTTCATTAAGGATTTGGAAAATAGTTGAATTTTGTTACTTCTTCGATAACCCTATCGTTCCCACGCTCCGGCGTGGGAATTAGGCGGATATAATTTTAACCTGCCCACTTACTGCCTAAAAATTTATAAAAATTGACAGCCGGCTCCCTCAAACACGGCACAGGTTAATCTTCCCGAGGCATACGCGCCGGTATCTAACGCGATTCGATTATGACGAATTTCAGGTTCATCAGTGACAGTATGTCCATGGACAATCACTTTGCCATGAAAAACGTCACTATTTAAAAACTCTTCCCGAATCCACAACATATCTTCAGCACGTTGAAGATGAAGTTTAATTTTAGGTTTAATGCCGGCATGTACGAAAAAATAACCGTCTGTTTCGTAATTAAGGACTAATCGCCCCAAAAAATCGCTATGCGCGGCTGGCAATTTTTCAAGCAATTGAGTCCGTAATCCAGTCAACTCTTTTGAAGTAGGTATGCCTTGCAACTTAACACCGTAACTTATCAACGTCGACAACCCACCAAACCTAAACCACTCATGGGCAATTGCGTCATCATTACCCCATAAAAATTGCATCAACACCTGTTCATGGTTACCTAACAAAAACACTTTTTCGAAGTCAGGGAAATTGTTTTCCAGCAAACAATCAATCACCTGCCTGGAGTGCATGCCCCGATCGATGTAATCACCCAGATAGACCAGTATCTTGGCGCCATTAAAATCCGCTGCATCATTCACGATTTTCTGGTGTGCTTCCTGCAATAAATCCAAACGGCCATGAATATCACCAATACAATAAAGCCGATGATTTTCGGGCAAGCCAACCGGTAAAAGTACCTTTGCCTTGGCGTTAAACAGTTTTTTTAGGATAGCTTTCAAGAGTCTTTAAGAATTTTTTCCAATCATCGGGAGCATTTACAAACGCCTTTTCAACAAATTGTTTGGCTTCAGGGTGCAGTGCGACAAATTTAACCAGCTGCTCGGGTTTAAAAGTCCAGGCAACTCGTACTTGATTTTGCCATAAGCGCTGCATGTCTTCATCAAAATCATTATAGTACTCATAACTGAATGCCAGCCTTGGTATGACCAGCTCGGGTTCCACGCGTCCAGCGTAAAAAGATAAACGTAAGGCGTTAACACTCTGTGACCTGGGTAACTTAAGCAGGCTGTCAACCGCCGCCAGACGAAACCAGCCATACGGGTCGATAGGTGATAATGTTAAGCCCTGTATAATGGCTGTCTGCCCCTGTTTAAGTAACTCCTGTTTTTTTTCAAGCGGCAGTAACGGTGATACATTAAAGAGCGATAAATAAAAAAATCCCTGTGCTTGGTAATAGTCAGGGTTTTTATACCAAGACAGGGCCCGGTTTAAATCGGCAATGCACTTTTCATAGACTGCCGGCGGTATTACTTTCCCGGTTTGATTAAACGCAGCTTCCGGATAAAGCGCATATAAACCGGCAATAAAGCGTGGCACCGCCAACATTAACATCCCGCAACAAACCAGCACCCCAAAACCGGCAATGATGCGCTGACCAGTAAAAATACGGGGGCTTGGCATGGTCTGTTTAACTGGTGTAATACTGCTTATAACGGCCATACGAGTGATAATAGCCGGAGTCCCCATAGCCATAGCGGCCATATTGTTCCAAATTAACTTTTTGCAAGACAATCCCGGCAACGTTATTATGACCGTCTTTACTTAACAGGTGTAACGCGCTGGCGATGACTTTTTTAGGGGTTGAGTCCCAACTTAACAAAAATATGGTTTTATCAACTAAGCCGGCCAATATCCGGGTATCGGGTACTGCCATGATGGGTGCCGAATCTACGATGACCAAATCAAACTGTTCACGCAACTCATCGATGATTGATTTCATTCTGTGCGAAGCGAATAAATCAATCGGGTTAATAAAGGCTGAATGTCCCCGGGTTAAAATTTTCATGCCGGTTTCCGGATCATTAACCAGCACCTCACTCAGCACCAAATCGTGATGCATTAATAAATCCGTTAAGCCCAGCGCACCGGTTTTCACTTTAAAGGTTTTGCCAATGGTCGGGCGGCGTAAATCCGCATCAACCACAACCACGCGTTGTCCGGCCGTGGCTGAATGTCTACCCAGTAAAATACCCAAGGTACTTTTACCTTCACCTGGCACCGCTGAAGTGACCAATAATGACTTAACCTCGGCATCCGGGTTAAGCAAACTCAATGAAATACGCAAGGTATTAATAGCTTCCGCCAACGCGGATAAGGGCTTGGCCAGCAAATACTCATGTGGCTTCATCTTGCTATCCATTAATCTAGGCACAATACCCAAGGTAGTGATATTGAACAGTTCCTGAACCTGTTCAGGCGAACGCACGCCAGGATTGAGCATTTCCAGCACAAATACCAGAAAAACCGCAAAGGCTATCGAACCAATCACACTGACCATAAGCATGAGTCTAGTCTTGGGGAAGGAAGCACTTAAAGGAATTTCCGCAAACGAGATTACTCGCGCATCCGCTTGTGAAATACCCTGTGTGGAAGCCGTTTCTTTAAAACGACCTAAAAAAGTTTCAAATAACGCCTTGTTGGCAGTTGCTTCCCGCTCCAACGCATGTAAATCGACTTCAGCCTGACTGTTGCCGGTAGTTTTTGACTCCATTTGCCTTAAACTGCCAGCCAATGAACCTTCACGCGCACGGGCAACATCCAGGCTATGGCGAAGGCCAGCGGCTATTTTTTTAACTTCCATGTTGATTTTTGCCTTGGTATCTTCCATTTCCGCCTGCATTTGAATCATACGCGGATGGCGGGCGCCATATTCCACCAGCATTTCCGAATATTCGCGATGCACTTCGGCTTCCTGACCGCGTAAACTGGATATCAAAGCCGAATTTAGCACTTCGACGACACTGTCAATATCTTGTCCGTTTCTGGCTATTGATTCAACTTGTTGATATTTGGCTTCGGCTTCCGCGCGTTGCGAGCGTGCGATAATCAACTGACTGTTTACTTCTGATAATTGTTGTTGTGAAAGTCCGGTGCCTTTACTGACTTCCACCAAGGCATGGGATTTGCGGTAATTCTCCACAGCGCGTTCGGAAGACTCCACCTTGTGCTTTAACTCGCCCAGTTGGTCATTTAGCCAGTCGGTCGCTTTTTTAGTGGCATCAAACTTGGCCTGTAATTGCCCAACAATATATTTATCGGCAAGTTCATTCACTATTTTTGCGGCTAATTTAGGGTCTTCGGATTCAAACGCCAAATTAATGACCTGTGAACGCTTGACTTGGGTAACCTTTAACTTACCAAGAAAGGTATTGATTAAGTTGGTAAACCGGGCCTCGGCCTTTTCTTCATCGCTGCGGGTATCAATTTCCACCAGCCCCATCGCTTCTTTCCAAGTCTCCGGTATTAAGTTTTTGGGGTTAAACTGGGCCAGAAAACCGGGTTTTTTAAGTTTGGGATTAAATTCTTCGTATTGATCCAACTGGAGACGTTCAATTACTTTACGCGCCAACTCGCGAGATTTAAGAACTTCCATTTCACCTATCACCGCTGAATCGCCATTTAGATTACCTGTCATCACCTCTTCAATATCGACCACCTTGGCCGCATTGATACCAATCAACAGTTGTGTCGTTGCGGTATAACGAGGCACTAACTGATAGATAATTAACACCGCCAGAAGACTGAGCAAAAGAGTGACGCTGAGTAATAAACGCTTTCTCAGCCAAAGGGTATTGAGAATATTACTGAGTGAAATTTCTCCATCATCATATTGCAGTAATTCGTCAGGTCTTAGCGATGCTTCTTTTAAATCGGACACGGCTTTCTCGATGAGTTTAAAATGCGGCTATTCGAAGAGATGAAAAAAATAAGTCAGAAGATTTGTATCCAAAAGTTAGCTTATCACTATCACCTACAATTAATGGAAAATATACAAACTGATTAACTTTCTGTACGTTACGACATAAGATAACCCCCGCCCTATCGTTCCCACGCTCCTGCGTGGGAATGCCGCCAGTGACGCTCCCGCGTCACGCAACGCTAGAGCGTTGCCGGATGAATTCCCACGCAGGAGCGTGGGAACTAGGCTGCACCGGAGCGTGGGGTATTTTCTGCGTACTGCCTTACAACATAAATATTAAAAAAACCGTTCTTCAACGTGAATCACATCACCTGGTAACACTTTTTCATCCATGTTTAGTCTTACTTCATTTTTTTTGGGATCATTCATACGAATAACCATAACGTGATCTTCTTTGGCGCGATAGGTGAAACCACCGGCGATGGCGACCGCGTTAAGATAAGTCATGCCATCAACATAAGGGTAAGACTTTGGCTCCTTGACCTCACCCAAAATATAAAAAGGGCGATAATTTAACACTTGCACATTAACGCGGGGATTAAGCAAATAATCGGGCTTTAATTTATCGGCAATGGCATCTTCCACCTGTTTCACGGTCAAGTCTTTAGTATTGACATCGCCAATTAACGGCAGGGCAATCTGGCCGGCACCATTGATGGTATATTCGCCCGACAGCTCTTCTTGCTTAAAGACGGTGATTTTTATCTTATCACCCGAGCCCAGTTTATAGGCTTCATTAACAGCAGAAGATGACAGCTCGCTTGGCGCTGGCTGCTGGTTATTTTCTTCAGCAGACAGGAGTGATCCATAGCAAAACACAGCCATCAATAATAAACCTGAAATAACTTTAATACAAGATTGACTCATTTTTTTCACAGAGATAAAGGCAATTAGGCAACAGTGTCATAGCATAACATGGCAGCTTAATACTGGGCTCTAAAATTAACCATAACCTGATTTACTTCATAGTTAGCATCCAGATAGTTGGAATTTCGGCTTTGGTAGCTATACGTCAGATCGGTAGAAAAATTTTTATTCAGCATATACTTTGGGCCGGCACTAATGATAAAGCTGTTGTCATTACGATTTTGGGTATTAGGCGCAACATAGCCTTTGTAGATGCCATTGGAATAATCACCCGCAACTTGAAGAAAAACATTGCGCATTAATTCATGCTGGACACTCATGCCTACACCGGTAGTAAAAACACCGGCAACACCCTGTTGGGTCGTTTCGTTAATAACACGGCTCACTTTGCCATTGACAGTGGTCAGCTTGGTGGGACGCCATTTTAAATTGACAAAGCCGTTAACGCCGGAAACTTGGGGCAACCTGGCGTCCTCATAAGTCCGCTGTAAGTAGCCGATAGAGGCATCGCCGGTAATCAGGCCGGTCACATCAAATGCGATACCGCCCAAGGCATTGTAACCCCAGGAATTACGGTTATAGGCTGGGTTAATGACTTGTCCTTGTTGATTAACGCTGGGAGGCACACCGTTTGAAAATACCAATGTATCATAACTCGCATCCAGGTATTGGAATTTAACAAAGGCTTCATATTCCGGCTGGATTAAATAACCCAAACGAACCTCGGGCGCATACAGCCAGTGGTTTCGGGTATTCATCAGCAAGGTGGTATTGAGTGAGGTCTGCACATTTTGATAATCATAACGGATAGCGTTTAAACCCGCCCTGGCCGTCACCCGGTTTAGCGTATGCGTATAAAAGCCGTCAATCACCTTGGTGTCGTAGATCGTTGGGGCGGCACCGCCAATCTGATCAGGCGAACCCCGGCTTTCAGTCAGATAGTTGTAGCCGAACGCGGAATCAAAATGACTATTGCGAAGCACGTCCACACGCCCGTCCACTTTGGTGAAAATGTTATTGTAGTCGTTGTTGTTCGGTTGAGTGGCATAGAGCGCCAAATCGGTATCTAACTTAAAGTTAAGCGCATGCCTATTCCAGTTCGAGTTGGCCTGAACACCGGGTTTAAAGTGCGCAATATAGCTATCAGTGGTAGGGCCCAGTGCCTTATCGCGATAATAAATATTGCTCATATATTGGTTAGTGAAGTCCAGCTTTGGCAAAATTGTAAAGGCACCTGCGTGTACGCCCTGCTGCGCATAGTCAGAAGCCTGCCGTTCTCTGGTAATGTCGCTATCATCGTTGGAGTCATAAGCCAGCACGCTTCCGCAGCTTAACAAGCCCATAATGACAGCGCTTAAGCATTTTTTGTTATTTCGTGCTGATTGCATTTTCATAATACATTCCTTTTACTTTAGCTTTGGCTTGCTGGATTGTCAACTTGTCGCGTTATTGCCGCCGCTGTTGCAGGGTTAGTTTGGGCAGCGACCTGCGCTAATACCGATGTTTTACAGGCCGGACCCCCTCCACAAGCCGCTATTGCAGCAACCGTTACCTCAGTCTGCAGAGCCAGATTATTGGTCATTAATTCTGAATAAGCTTGGGTCGGGAGTGTGGCGCCTACTGCTGCTACTAACGCCGAGACAATCGCCGATGACTGACCCGGAGCCGCTGCCAATGCCGCTGCGCCGATAGCTGATGCCTGTTTAGGCGCTTCGGCAACCGCCGCTATAATAATAGCCGCTGCCTTATCCGGAGCTGCCTTGACGGCTGCAGTGGTAACGGCTACGGCCAGTCCGGGGTTCGCCTTGATAACCGCTGCGACTATAGCTGCAGCAAGATCGGGGTTATCCTTGATGGCATCTGAGACTATCTCAGCGGCATTGGCCGGATTGGCTGCTATGGCGGCGACGGTATCAGATGCCACATCTGCGCTTACCGTAAAGGGCATAGCCAAAAACGCCAGCAAGAGGATTAATGTCAATGGTTTTCTGGAAATATTCATGTTTATATCCTGTAATCTTTAGTTGATGCAGCGCATTCTAAACCGATTAGCATGCGGTTGTTAACAGTTACTTCGTCAAAACTTCTTTATAAAAAACAAAGCGGGGGTCTTTAAAGGATTAGAATTCGCTCCTTAATGAATAAACAGCCGATAACTTAAACTAAATTTACCCATCCGATAATTATTTATACATTAATACTGATCTTGAATCTTGCCACTTAGCAAAACCGCTAATTTTTCGTGATTGAACCATATATTCAGTCTATAGTCAATGTCATATTTTATTTATGGTTATGCCTTTGCAGCCTGTCTACACTGGACATTGTTAGCAGCGGTCGTTTTTTATTGTTGCAACGTTTTACCTTGATATAATCGTCCAACCTAATCTCTCCAATCAATTTATAAATTTATAATTGACTCTGGTTTAGGCCACTTGCATAAATTAAATCCGCCCGGTTTAGCTAACCTCTCTTTTTCAAAAAGGCGGAGGCTAATGGCCTCTTTAGTCTATTTATTGCGAGTTACCTTTGTTGAAAAACGTCCAGTAATCAAAAAAAACGAAGTTACCCATAAAATACCCTAGCTTAAAATATGAGTAACCTTCTTTGAAAAACAATTAATCCTAATTATATTGAATGGGAACGGATGTTTACGCTACTGGATGTAACGGCTATTTAATCATTTTTCCACTAATTTAATACTGATGTACAAAATTTTCTTATTTGCAATACTGCTCACACCCGTTCCTTTTGGCGCTAACCGTCCTTGGGCCTGGAGTTTATGCGCGACGTTGGTAGCATTGTTTGGCTTGATTGCTAGTGTTGCGGTGTTATCAGGCCGAACCAATAGCCAAATCACCATACGACCAGTCAAGTATCCCCTGTTCCTGATCTGCATACCTATTGGCTGGAGCTTGCTGCAACTTTCTGATTTTGCCCCGGACAGTTGGGTGCATCCTTTCTGGCAATTGGTAGCCGGGCCATTGCCCGCATCCGTTCAGGCATATATAAGCCTGGCACCCCAAGAAACCGCGACCGCATTGATGAAGTTGGGCAGTTATTTGCTGGTATTTTTTATCAGTTTACAATTCAACCGCCACAGTGAAAATGCCGCGCTCACCTTTAACAGCCTGGCTTATGCCGGGTTGGTTTATGCCATTTATGGCCTGGTCATTTATTTAGGCCAGTTCAACAGCCTGTTATATTTTGAGACCTGGGCGCCCATGGCTTCAGTGACCAGTACATTTGTTAACCGTAACTCTTATGCCACTTACGCAGGTTTAACGCTACTGGCCGGCTTGCCATTGCTATTTGAAAAAATGCAGTCCAGTTTCCAGTACGGCCTAAAAAATAATTATGGCCGACAGTATTTTTTTGAAAACGTGCTGGTGCGTGGCTGGTTTCCATTATTGCTCATGATCACCATTATGACCGCGTTATTTTTAACCAAGTCGCGCGGCGGCTTTTCAAGTACGTGCCTGGCGATATTGACTTTTTTTATCATCCTGCTGTTGAGCCGGAAAATTAAAAACAATGTCGCTGTCTTGTTGCTGATGGGGGTACTTTGCAGCGCTTTTTGGGGCGTATTGGCGCGCAGCGGCGATGAGTTAATCGACCGGCTTGATGCCACATTTGTGGACAACGAAGGCCGTTTGCCGGTTTATGATATTTTATCGAAAGCGAATGCGGAAAATAGCTGGCTGGGGGTTGGTTATGGCAGCTTTGAAAAAAGCTTTCGCTTGTATCGCGATGAAACTATCGTGGGGTATTTCGATAAAGCCCATAACACGTATCTGGAAAATATTTTTGAATTAGGCCTGTTGCAAGCCTCGGCCTTATTTATAGCGATTTTTCTGGTGGCTTTAATCTGTCTGCGCGGTGTTTGGGTGCGGCGTAGAAATTGGATTTATCCGGCTATTGGCTTTTCCGCCAGCATACTGGTTGGCGCCCATGCCCTGGTGGATTTTAGTTTACAGATACCGGCGGTAGCGTTTACTTACTCCTTGATGATGGGTGCGGCGGTTGGCCAAAGTTTGCCAACCCGCCAACTCACTAAAGACGGTGTCCAAAGCGGGACGAGTTGACGCTTGGCGTCTGAAGCTGCTAACTTAATACGGGGCAATGAGTAGCAAGATTGGCTAGTGCCAAAAAGTTCGTCATTCCAGCATGGATGCCGGAATCCAGTCTAAATGGTTTGATCTGTTGTGGGAGCGACGCCTACGTCGCGACTAACGTTTCGACTAAGGTTTCAAATCGCGACGTAGGCGTCGCTCCCACGAAGTTGGCTAAATAGCGATGGTCTGGGCTTGCCAGCGCAATAATTTAACGCCATGTTCCCCGGCAATTTGCTTTAAAAGCGCGGTTTTATTATCAGTAATGTCTACAGCCAGTATAATTTGGTCAATCTGATATTTTGCAATTAACGCCTTTAAATCAGTTAAATCACCCAACACGACCTTGCCATAAACATATTGCTTTCTTAAAAGGGGATTGTCATCTATAAAACCAACAATGCGGGCTGCCTTTAATTCATCACCGTAATTTAAATAACGTTCCTGCAAATATAAACCACCATGACAACCTGCGCCATAAATCAAAACATTAATCCTAATAGTGTCAGGGCTTGGGTTGTCGATAGACAATGCTTTAATAAAACTATGCGGCGTGCGTATGCCCACGATCCCTATTGACGAAAAAAAACAAAATAATGACAGTTGATTGATCAACAAAAAACCAGAATCCCCATCAAGTAAATACAATAGCGCGAAACTGGCGGTGGAACCCGCCACAACAACCATGCTCAACAACAAATAATCTTTAAAAAAACTATTTCGCCAATTTCTGATATAGACCTTGGAAGCAAATAGTAGAATAAAAACAGGCAAAAGCCACAAAGGTAACTGAGAAGAAAATTGCCCCATACTACGGAAGGGTGAAAAACCAAATAAAGAAATGATAGTCGCCAACCAAACGGAACCGGACATCCATAACAAATCAAACAAAGGATAAAAAATTAAATTAAATCGCGTCAGTGCAGACTTTCCATTGGATCTGGCGAGTAACTTATTGGTCTCCCATAATTCAATTTGTATCACATACTTGATAAGCAGATAGAGGGCAATAATAAAAATAACTAAAAATAGCCCGGTGGCAAGCTCATGGGCTAACATAAAAGACAAGCCTACCAGCACAGTCACAATATTGGCGGCATAAAGCGCAAAGGTGACATGCCGCTGTTTAAGGCCTAAGTTAAGTAAACGATGATGCAAATGGTCCTTATCGGGCTGCATTATTTTAACGGCCACCGAACCATCGCGTTTAGCCAACTCTTTACGGATTGAGCGCCGCCAAATGGCCAGCAAGGTATCAATAATGGGAATGCCCGCAACAAAAAAAGCCATCGCGATAATAACCAAAAACGACCCTTTGCCCCCCCCGTTTAAGCTAATGCTTGCCATAACAAAGCCTAAAAACAGACTGCCGGTATCGCCCAAAAATACTTTGGCAGGGAAAAAATTATACTTAAGAAAACCGGCGCAGGCGCCCACCAACGCCAAACAAACCAGCGCGTCACCAGACGAAGCCCGAAAAAGAAACGCAGCGGCCAAACCGGTAGCAGAAATCATTGCCAGGCCTGAACACAAGCCATCCAAGCCATCGATTAGGTTAAACGCGTTAATAATGCCCAGCGTCCATAGTAAAACAAAACCCATGCCCCCCCAATAACCAAAATCAAGACTGAGTAAACTGACCTGGTAACCCGATAAAAAATAAAGGCATAAGACTGCTGCCGTTTGCCCTGCCAACTTTAGTAAAGGCGACAGGCCATAACGGTCATCAACAAGACCAACCACTAATAAAATAGCCGA
>Ga0007794_10000379_pt1 | contig 13866 bp, 9 predicted proteins | sample CryBogmetaGMA5M_FD_60365 | JGI IMG/M metagenome (GOLD analysis project Ga0007794, IMG submission 60365) | Freshwater microbial communities from Crystal Bog, Wisconsin, USA - MA5M | ecosystem: Environmental > Aquatic > Freshwater > Lake | place: Crystal Bog, Wisconsin, USA | collected 2009-07-06
GGCGGCAGCGCCCCTTGCCCCTGCCCCCTGGCAGGATGACCAGAGCCTGGCCTACCTCATCTACACCTCCGGCACGACAGGCAAGCCCAAGGGCGTGATGATCCAGCAGGCGGGCATCACCAGCCTCGTGGTGGGCGACCTGGCCGAGTTCGGCCTGGGCCCCGGTGACCGCGTGGCCCAGGGCTCGTCGGCCGCCTATGACTCCTCCGTGGAGGAGAGCTGGCTGGCCCTGGCCTCAGGCGCCACGGTGGTGGTCATGGACGATGCGGCCGCCCGCCTGGGGCCTGACCTCGTGCCCTGGCTCCAGGCGGAGCGCATCACGGTCTTCTGCCCGCCCCCGACCCTGCTGCGGGCCACGGGCTGCGAGGATCCCAGCACCGCCCTGCCGGACCTAAAACTTCTCTACGTGGGCGGCGAGGCCCTGCCCCAGGACCTGGCCGACCGCTGGGGCCAGGGCCGGCGGCTGGTGAATGGCTACGGCCCCACGGAGTGCACCGTCACCGCTCTGCGCACGGACATCCTCCCGGAGCGTCCCATCACCATCGGCCAGCCCGTTCCAGGCCTGCACGCCTGGGTGCTGAGCGAGGCCCTGGCCGAGGTGCCACCCGGCCAGCCCGGCGAGCTCTGCATCGGCGGACCTGGCCTGGCCCGCGGCTACCGCAATGACCCCGAGGCCACGGCCCTGAAGTTCATCGAGCACCCCGCCTTCGGCCGCATCTACCGCACGGGAGATCTGGGGCTCCGAGGACCTGACGGCGCTCATCACTACCTGGGCCGCAGGGACAGCCAGGTGAAGCTGCGGGGCTACCGCATCGAGCTGGAGGCCATCGAAGCCCGCCTGGTGGAGCACATGGGGGTGCGGGCCGCCGCCTGCTGCGTCCAGGGCGAAGGGCCCCGCCAGACCCTGGTGGGGTTCTTTGTGCCGGAGGACCCCGGCATCGTCCCCCTGGGAGAGCACCTCAAGGCCTGGCTGCGGCTCAGCCTGCCGACCTACATGGTGCCGGGGCACCTGGCGCCGCTGGTGGAGCTGCCCATCACCGTGGGCGGCAAGCTGGACCGCCGCCGCCTGCCCCAGGTCCGCACCGCCGGCGAGGCCCTGGAACCCGGCGAGCCTCCCCGTGACGCCACAGAGGCCGCCCTGGCCCGCACCTACCGGGATGTTCTGGCCCTGGCGGCGGACGCCCCCATCCACGCGGACTTCTTCAACGACCTGGGCGGCGACAGCCTGAGTGCGGCCATGGTGGTCTCCCTCCTGCGGGATGACCCGGCCACCGCCGCCGTCACCGTGCGCGACCTCTACGAGGCCCCCACCATCGCCGAGCTGGCCCCCCGCCTCCAGGCCTCCCGGCGGGCGGGCGGAGAATCACCGGCGGACGGCGCGTCCCCCCGGCGCACTCAGGCCGACCCGCCGGGGCCTGCCCTGGCACTCCACTCCCTCTGCCTGCTGGCCACCCTGGCCCTGGGTGCACCACTGACCTACCTCCTCACGTTCAAGCTGCTGCCCGCCCTGGCCCAGCGCCTGGGTCTGGTCCCCCTCCTCCTGCTGGCGCCCCTGCTCTCGGCCCTGGGCCTGGCCCTGTGGGCGCCCCTCTCCCTGGCTTACGCCGTCCTGGTGAAGCACCTCCTCATCGGCCGCTACCAGCCCCTCTCAGCTCCGGTGTGGGGCAGCTTTCACACCCGCAACTGGATGGTGCAGCAGGCGGTGCGGCTGGTGCCCTGGGCCCTGCTCACGGGCACGGGCCTGCACGCCGCCGCCCTGCGGGCCCTGGGGGCACGCGTCGGCAAGCGGGTGCACATCCACCGGGGGGTGCTGCTGCTGCGGGGTGGCTGGGACCTCCTGGACATTGGCGATGACGCCACCCTGAGCCAGGACGTGGCGCTGCAGCTGGTGGACCTGGCCGCTGGCCAGATTCAGGTGGGGCCCATCGCCATCGGTGCGGGTGCCACGCTGGAGGTGCGCGCCAGTGTGGACGCCCACACCGAGGTCGGGGCCGGAGCCTGCCTCACCGCCCTGTCCCACCTCTCCACCGGCAGCCGCATCCCTGCGGGTGAGCGCTGGCATGGGATTCCTGCCCGGCCCGCGGGCCGCACGCCCGAGGCCCCCGCCCTGCCCCCCGGCCCACAGGGAACCAGCCTCGCCTTCACCTGCGGCATGCTGGGCGCTCGGTTGGCTCTGGCCGTGGCGGTGTCCCTCCCGGCGGACCTGCTCTTCGTGGCGCTGGCCCTGGGCTCAGGCTGGACGCTGGACACTGCCCTGGACGGCCTCGCCTCACCCCTCTCGCTGGCTCTGCTGGTGCTCTCGGTGCCCCTCACCCTCATCACCCAAGCCCTGGCAGCGCAGGCCATGGGTCCGGTGGAGCCCGGCGTCCTGGGGCGCTGGAGCCCGGCCTACCTGCGGGTCTGGCTCAAGTCCGGGCTGGTGGACTCCGCGGGCCAGTGGCTCAGTGGCACCCTCTTCTGGCCCTTCTGGCTGCGGCTGGCGGGCATGCGCATCGGCCCCGGCTGCGAGCTCAGCACCATCATCGATGTGGTGCCCGAGCTGGTTGCCATCGGCCCCGAGACCTTCTTTGCTGACGGCATCTACCTGGGTGGCCCCCGGGTCCACTGCGGCACCGTGACCGTGGACCACACGGTGCTGGGACGCAACACGTTCCTGGGCAACCACGCGGTCATCCTGGCGGGCCAGACCCTGCCGGAGGACCTCCTGCTGGGCGTCTGCACCGTGGCCGATGCTGCAGCCGTGCGCCCCGGCACCTCCTGGTTCGGCCACCCGCCCTTCGAGCTGCCCCGCCGCGAGGTGGTCGTCTTTGACCGCAGCCTCACCCATGACCCCTCCCTGATCCGCTACCTCAACCGGGTGTTCTGGGAGGCCCTGCGCTTCACCCTGCCGGTCTTCCCGGCCCTGGTCTTCCTGCTGTGGGCGGACGCGGTGGCGAAGCTCGAGGCGGTCCTGTCCAGGGCGATCTTCCTCGGGGTGGCCCTGCCTCTGCTGGCCCTGGCCACGACGGCGGTCATGGTCCTGGCCATCCTGGTCCTGAAGTGGTTCCTCCTGGGCCGGGTGCGCCCCGGGACCCACGCCCTCTGGTCCTGCTGGTGCAGCCGCTGGGACTTCCTCTACGTGGCGTGGGGCTTCTTTGGCCGCGGCATCCTCACCACGCTGGAAGGCACCCTCTGGCTCACCTGGTACCTCCGGGCCATGGGCATGCGCATCGGCGACCGGGCGGTGCTGGGGCCCGGCTTCGCCCAGGTGGTGGATCCCGACATGATCTCCATCGGCGAGGGCGCCACCGTGCAGGCCATGTTCCAGGCCCACACCTTCGAGGACCGCGTGCTGAAGATCGACCACGTGCAGATCCATGAAGGCGCCACCCTGGGCCACGGCACCGTGCCCCTTTACGGCGCAGTCATCGGCGCCCACGCGGACGTGGCGCCCCACAGCGTGATCATGAAGCGCGAGCGCCTCCTGCCCGGCGAGAGCTACAGCGGCGCTCCTACTCGCGTGCGGGGCAGCTAGGACTGAGGGAGAAAACGCCAACCGCAGAGAAAAGCGAAAGGACCTTTAACCACAAAGGCCACAAAGCAAAGAATGAATGGGAAGCGGAGGAGAGCGGAGAGGGGCCTGGCAAGAAGGGGCACACCGAGGAACACCGATAAAAGCCAAGGTGGGTCGACGCGCAATCTGTGGAATCTGTGGATCGACTTTTGCCTTTGAACCGCAGGGGCCTGCCAATACCCCATCTGCGCCATCTGCGGTTTGGCCTTTGTTCTCTGGCTCAGAACGCGCAGTGCACGCCCACGGAGAGGCTCCAGCGGGGCTCGATCTGGAGGCCGTTGACGCGCTGGGCGATGGGGAGCTGGCCGAAGACGTAGGCCTGCACGGTGCGGGAGACCTCGAAGGTCACGCCGGGGCTGAGGTAGACCAGGGTGGCACCGCTGTTGGCCACATCTGCGTTGAGGCCAGACTCGCGCTTCTCGGCGCGCACATTGACCTGCAGGTGCGGCGTGAAGCCCGCATGGCCCGTGAAGCGGACGCCCACATTGGCATTCATCCCATCGCCGGGCTTGAAGCCAGCCTGCTCGCTCAGGGGCTTCTGGAACAGCACCTGGCCAAAGCAGCCCCAGTTAGGCGCCAGCTCGCCAAAGGCGTAGGCCCCGAACAGCAGGTCCGTGGTGCCGGTGCCCAGCTGCAGGCCGCGGTCCAGCAGCTCACCGGCCTGGGCGCCGGCATTGAAGGTCTGCTTGGTCCCCCCGGTGGGCAGCTTCACGCCCAGCTGCAGGCCAAAGGAGTGGTCATCCGAGAAGCCCTGGTAGCGGCCCAGCACCCGGATATCCCCCAGGCCATTGGCCTTGGAGAAGGATGGATCGGTATCCCCCTCTGCGAAGGTGGCGTGGTAGCGGTTGAAGAGGGGCAGCAGCACCGCCACGCCCCAGTCCGGGCTGACGCTGTAGTCCAGGGTGGCCGTGAGGTTGCGGTTGAGGGTCTGCTCCTGGATCTCCTGGTCCGCAGGGAGGCCAAAGGTCCCTCGACCCACGCTGCCGGTTCCGGTCCTCAGCTGATCCTGGTTGAAGTAGTCGTAGCGCAGGTCGAAGCGCAGACCGGGGCGGACGCCGTAGCCCTGGCTGGCCCAGTCGGAGTTCAGCGTGCAGCCACAGGCGCCGCAGGCCCAGGCAGCCGGGGCAGCGGCCACGAGGAGGGGGAGAAGGGCAAGGCGGGTCCAGCGGGTCATGGGGTGCTCCAAAAATGGCTCAGCCCCATAATGCCTGTTGGGACACGCTTAGGCCTGCGACAAGTTGTCGCAGGCGGAGCCCCCTACTTGATGGGCCGCTTCCGGTCCGCCTTGCGCTGCAGGCTGCGGCGGTGCATACCCAAGCGGCGGGCGGCCTCGCTGAGGTTGCCTTCGCAGTCGTTGAGTACCCGCTGGATGTGCTCCCACTCCACCCGGGCCAGGCTGGGCGTCTCCGTGTCCAGGGGCTCCGCAGGGGCACCCTCCCGGTCGAACGCTGCGAGGATCTCGTCCACGTCCACGGGCTTGGTGAGGTAGTGCACAGCCCCCAGGCGCACCGCCTCCAGGGCGGTGGCGATGCTCCCATAGCCCGTGAGCATGAGGATCTTCGTGGTGGGATCGATGGCCTTGAGGCGACGCAGCAGGTCCAGCCCACTCTCGCCGGGCATGCGCAGATCCAGCACAGCCAGCTCGGGGCTCTCGGCCTCAGCCAGGGCCACAGCCGCTTCGGTGTCGGCGGCGGTCCGCACCTCATACCCCCGGGCTGTCATGGCCTTGGCCAGGCGCTCGCGGTAGACGCCGTCATCGTCCACCAGCAGAAGAGTGGGGCGGCTCTCAACCATGGCTGAGCTGCGGCCAGGCCAGGTGCACGGTGGTGCCGCGCCCCACGGTGGACTCCACCCGCAGGGCGCCGCCCAGCTGCTCAGCGAAGGTGCGGGCCAGGAAGAGGCCCAGCCCCATGCCCGATCCCGTCGGCTTGGTGCTGAAGAAGGGCTCGCCGACCCGGGCCAGGACTTCCGGGGCCATGCCACTGCCCTGATCGGCGACCTCGAGGCACCAGCCGCCGCCTTCGCTCCGAACGCTGACAGCCACGCCGGCGGACTGTGGCGTGGCTTCCAGGGCATTGGCCAGCACGGCCCGGGCGGCCCGAACCAAGCCTTTCCGGGGCACGGGGCCACAAGACTGACTCGGCCACAGGAAGGACACCCGCTGGCGATCGTCCGCGCTCAGGTCCCCGGCGAGATCCGCCTCGAGGTCGGCCCAGGCCGGGTCGGTGAGGTCCTCGCCCAGGCTCGAGGCGCTGGGCTCGGCCATCTGGTCGAGGATCTGTCGGCAGCGGTCCACCTCGGAGCGGATGAGCGCCGCATCCTGGGGGATGTCACTGTCCACCAGGCCCAGGGCATCCGCCGCCCGCTGCAGCTCCTTGGCCGCCACGGCGATGGTGCCCAGGGGCGTGGCCAGCTCATGGGCAACGCCCGCTGCCAGCGTGGTGAGCGCAGCCAGCCGAGCCTGCCGGGCGGTGAGGTCCCGCAGGGCCGCCAGCTCCTCGTCCCTCCGGCGCAGGGCCTCGTTGACGCGACCCACGAACGCTGCGATGAGACCGGCGGTGATGGCAAACGCCACCCACATGCCCACCAGGTGCAGCGAGAGGCCAGCCCCGGCACCGTGGTCCATGTGGGCCAGGGAGTGGACGTGCACGTTCCAGAAGAACAGCAGGCCGAAGCCTGAGATGGACAGCGCGCCCAGGGCCCAGGCCCACAGGCCCCGCAGCACCACCGCCGCCAGGGTGACGTGGACCAGGTAGATGGCCGTGAAGGGGTTGGCGGCCCCACCACTGAAATAGAGCAGGCCCGTGAGCAGCAGGATGTCCAGGCCCAGCACCAGCCCCAGCAGCGAGGGGCCCGCCGGAGCAGGCTTCCGCAGGCGCCACCCCAGGGCCAGGTTGCTGAGGCCCCCCAGGGTCACGAGGAGCAGGAGGGGGGCCACGGACAGCTCTTCGCCCAGGAGGCGCTTGGACACCAGGATGGCGGCGGTCTGGGAGGCCACCGTGATCCAGCGCAGGCGCAGGAGCCAGGCCAGGGAGATGCCGGATTCAGGTTGGGTCATGGTGGGCCCATTATCCATCCAATGCCTCCGCAAGCGCTCAGTGCCCCCGCATGGCGCTGGATGGAGCGCCCAGGTCACCCTCCTGGTGAAGGAGCCACGTCTCAAGGAAGCTCCGAATGCCCGCCGCCACGCTTCGACCCCGGGCATGCTCCGCCATGAGGGTCTTCAGGCGGCCGGCGAGGTCGTGGTGCTCCTTGCGGTGACGCAGGCGACCCCGGTCACCCGCAAGGTCGAGGGCCTCCTCCTCGGCCCGGAAGTGCTGGACGAGGGCGGGGGTAAAAGTGGAGAAGAAGTGAGCCTGACGCTGCAGCTCCAGGCCGCCCGCCAGCTCCACCAGCCACTGCACGGCCAGGGAGCGCAACCCGAGAGCAGCCGCGGAGACCTCGATGAGGGCTGGGATGGCGGGGGTGCGGATGTCGGCTGGCTGCATGGGTCCTCCGGGACGTTGGGCCTGGGATATCCACAGAGCATAAGCCGGAGAAAAGCCCGTGGAATGCGTCATGTTGTCGCACCCCTGTCTAAACATATTACTGTCCCTACATGGGCTCTGCAACCACCGCTCAACCGGGCAGCATAGACTCTCGGAGCAGCCGGAAAGCGGTTCAGGGGGCTGGCTGGAAGTCCCGATGGCCGGTCTGCCAGAGGAGGAAGCCAAACTGGTTGGCGAAGTTCCGGAAGGCGACCTGCTTCTCCTCGGTGAAGTGGCCGTTGTCGTAGTTCACCTTCAGCAGAGCCGGCCGCCCCGAGGTGCTGGCGGCCTGGATCGCCGCCACGAACTTGCCGGGCTGCCAGGGAGAGACCCGGGGGTCGTTCCAGCCGCCCACACCCAGCACCGCGGGATACTTCACCCCGGCCTGGACATGCTGAACGCCATCCATCTCGAAGAGGGCCGCACACTCGGCGGCATCCTGCACGGTGCCGAACTCTGGCGTGTTGATGGGTCCGTTGGGGGAGAACTCGCCCCGCATGGTGTTGGCGCAGCCCACATTGCAGACGGCGGCAGCGAAGAGGTCCGGGCGCTCCGTGATGGCCCGGGAGATGAGGATGCCCCCAGCGCTGGTGCCGGTGCCACCGAGACGCGCAGGAGTCGTGTAGCCCCGCTTCACCAGGTACTCCCCGCAGGCGATGAAGTCCTTCCAGGTGTTTGGCTTCGTGGCTTTGTAGCCCGCCCTGTACCAGGCTTCGCCCTTCTCGCTGCCGCCCCGGGGGTGGGCGTAGGCGATGACCACGCCCCGCAGAGCCAGGGAGTGCATGGTCGTGAAGGAGGGCGTGTAGCTGATCCCATAGGCCCCATAGCCCTCCAGGATGCAGCTGGCAGAGCCGTCCAGCTTCAGGCCCTTCCGGTGGATGATGGAGAGCGGCACCAGGGTCCCATCGTGGCTGGGAACCTCTACCTCCTCGGCCATCAGCTGATCGAAGCCCGGATAGGTCACAGCCGTGTTGAAGGCGCTCTTGGCCAGGGTGTCCTTGCCCGCATCGTAGTCATAGCGGGTGGTGGGAAAGGTCCAGGAGGTGAGGGCGATGAGGCAGCGGTCCGTCCGCCAGTCCGGACAAGAGATGTCCACCGTACCCTTGGCGGGAAGCTTCAATGCGGAGGTTGCTCCCGTGGCCAGGTGGTAGCGCAGGATGCGACCAGCGATGCCGTCCGAATACACCACAAAGAGGTAATTCCGGCTCTTGGCCAGGTACTGGATGGAGTCAGCCGCTTCGGGGATGACCGTCTCGGCATGCTTCCAGTCGGGCTTGCGGATGCTGGTTCGGACCACCTTGTACTTCGCGGCCCCGGCGTGGGTGATGGCGTAGACGTGGTCCTTGTGGAACGCCATGCCGCGCACCAGGCTGTCCGAGGGATCGCACAGCTTCTGCCAGCGGAGCTTGGCCTGCTTGAGGTCCGCTGCCGGTGCATAGTAGGCCGTCATCTCGCTCTGCACCGTGCCCACATTCCCGATGATGTAGTCCGGGTAGGACTCGTCGATGCTGGCCAGGGGCAAGTCCTTGGGCGTGATCCCCAGCTCCGGGTGGGTGGTGCTGCTGAACAGCTCCCGGTCCTTGGCCACCGGCGTGCCCAGGCGGTGGAGCATGGTCATGCGGTTCAGCTGGATGTCCATGCTGGCGAGGTCGGTGGTCCTGCCCGCATCGTAGAAGAACGACGTGGAGTCCAGCGTCCAGCCCATGGGACCCACGCGGCTGGGGAAGATGCGCTCTGGGCGTAGCTTGCCTGTGGCGACCTCCAGAACGCGCACCTCTGCGTATTCCGCACCTCCCGAGGAGAGGCCCAGGGCCACAAGGCGGCCATCTGGCGAGGGCACCACGCTTTCCAGCGTGGTGATCACGCCCGCCTTGTAGGTGCCCGGGTCGAAGAGCAGCTTTTCAGCGCCCACCCACCCTTGCCGCATGAACAGGCGGCCCACATTCTCACCCCCCAGGGTCTTCTTGTAGAACACCCGGCCCTTCACCACGGTGATGCCCCCATAGGCCGCCGATCTCAGCTTGTCCAGGGCGAGCCACTCCTGCGCCAGGGCCTCCACCCCAGGGAGCTTTCCCAAGGTCCCATCCGTCACCTGGGCCTGGGCCTTGAACCAGGCCGCCACCTCCGGGCTCTTGAGGTCCTCCAGCCAGCGATAGGGATCCTTGTAGGTCTTGCCGAAGTAGGTGTCGGCTACCTCTACTGTGCGGGTGGGGGGCACCTTCAGCTGGGCTGCGAGAGGCAGCGCAGCGCAGAGAACAAGGGCGGCGGCGAGGCGCACGTTCATGGGCGAGGCTCCTGGGCGAGGGGGGTGGCTGGTGCAGTTTGGGAGACCGCACACAGGGTAGTCCCTATTAGGAAACCGGCAATGTATTGTTTTTTGACTTCTATGAAAAGTCCGTGCTCTCAAGGCCGTTGCCAAACCCAGAGGATGGCCCCCGCCAGCAGCAGCCAGCCCACGGGGGTGCGGGCGGCGATGCGCAGGTCCTGCCAGGAGGGTGTGGCGGCGAATACCAGGTTGGCCAGCAGGAACACCATGCCGGCCTCGGGCCAGCCCAGGCGAGGGTGGCCACCCAGCCGCCAGAGGAACAGCACCCAGGCCAGGGGCAGCAGCAGCAGGGGCGCCAAGCCGATGAAGAGGCGGTTGTACCAGCGCAGGTTCGCGAAGCCCACGGAGCCCAGCACGAAGCCCCGGCCCTCCCGGCGGGGCCAGACGGTGAAGTGCACGGGCTGACCCCCCATGAGGATGCCCACCAGCCAGTGGCAGACCTCGTGGCAGAGGGTGCCAGGGAAGGCCAGCAGCGAGACCAGCCAGAAGGAGCGGCGGGCCTTGTTCAGCGCCCACAGCACCCCGGCGGTGGCCACCAGGTAGGCGAGCGCCACCTGGTTCAGCTCCCCACTCCACCTCCAGGTCATGGCGACCTCCCAGCTCTATTGGAACACCGCTTCCGTCCCGAGCGCATTCGACACCCCATGTCCACCCCGGCGCCGCACCCTGTTAATCCCGGAGGCTGCCATGACCCCTTCCTGCGACCTGCCCCTCACCCATCACGCCCGCGCCCGCATGGACGGCCGGCGCATCCCGCTGGAGGCCGTGGAAGCGGTCCTGGCCCACGGCCGCACGGTATGGACCCGGGGCGCCCAGGTCTTTGCCCTGGGCCGCAAGGAGGTGGCCCGGGCCCTCCAGCGGGGCCTGGACCTGCGCCCCTTTGCGGGCCTGCAAGTGGTCTGCGCCCCCGACGGCGATGTCCTGACGGTCTATCGCAACCACGACTTCCGCAGCCTGCGCAGGTGGGCCTGAGGCCTAGAGCGCGGGGTCCTCGCCCAGCAGCCGGAGCCCGATCTCGCCGTCCTCCAGGGAAAGTTCGGCCTGGCAGGGGTGGGCAGGCAGATGGTCGGCCAGGGCCGACAGGTCCGTGAGGCCGGAATAGAGCAGGTCCAGGAGGGCCCGGGGGTCGTGGTGGAAGGTGGCGACGCAGGGTCCGTCCGGGCCCGGGCCACCGGCTTCCAGCAGGGCTCCGGAGCGGCCGAAATAGGTGACCAGATCCGCCGCGACGGCGCCCTCGGGACCGCCCTCGAAGCAGGCCTGCACGAAGGCCGCCTGCAGGGCCGTGGTGTCGGGCTCGGGGTGGGCCTCCTGGAAGTCGGCAAAGCGGGCGAACAGCTCTGAGGGCGCCAGATCCAGGGCCTCGAGCACAAGCGCGAACCAGGGCACGGCCCGGCCCTGGTTGTACAGCCGGTCACAGGCGGCAGCCAGACGGTCCCCCGCCGCCATGTCCGCCACGCTGAAGGTGGGGGACTGGAGCACGGTGTAGGGGATCTCCCGCAGGTGCTGGAGACCCAGCTCCGGCGCAGTGTCGTGCAGCCGCGTGCCCGGCAGGACGGACAGGGGAAAGATGTCCACGTGGTTGGGGGCCAGGCTGAAGGCGTAGTCCAGGCTGGCGCAGAAGCCCGCCAGGGTGTCGCCGGGCAGGCCGTAGATCAGGTCGAAGCCATAGGTGGCGCCGGCCTCGTGCAGCAGCAGCACCTTGGCCTCGAAGTCCGCCGGGTCAATGTTCCGACTGATGCGGCGCAGCACGGCGTCATCGGCGCTCTGCAGGCCGATCTGGAGGGTGCAGTGGATGGCGGCGAACAGCTCGGCCAGCTCCGCGTCGATGAACTCGCTGCGGATCTCGAAGAAGAAGTGCATGGCCGGGGTCCGCTCGGCGATGAGGCGGAGGATGCCCTTGGCCTGCTCGCGGTCGTAGTTGAAGGTGGGGTCCAGCACAAAGACCTGGTTGACGCCGCAGGCCTCGAAGCTCTCCAGCTCGGCGGTGATGCGCGCCAGGGGCACCCGCCGGGTGCCCGGCGTGCCCCGGGACTCGAAGCAGAAGTCGCAGCGGAAGGGGCAGCCCCGGGAGAGCTCCCAGAGCATGCCCGTGTAGGCCGTGGGGTCCAGCGTGCCGTCCAGGTAGGGGGACGGCAGGGTGCTCAGGTCCTGTACGATCCTGGGCTGAATGCGGGCCTGGACCTCGGCCAGGGGCAGGCCCCGCAGGAGGTCGCCCACCACCGTGACGATGGTCTCCTCGCCCTCGCCCGGCAGCACCAGGTCCAGCCAGCCCTCGGCCAGCATGCCCTCGGGATCGGCACTGACCTCGGCCCCCCCGGCAAAGAGGGTCAACGATGGCTGCCGGACCCGCAGCAGGCGGGCGATGGCCCGGCCCAGGGCCCGGTTCCACACGTAGAGTGACAAGCCGACGGCATCAGGCTTCGAGGCCAGGATCAGGTCCGCACAGGCCTCGGCGGACTGCTGCAGGAAGAGGTCCAGCACCCGGGTCTGGACGGCTTCCGGGTAGGCCCGCTTCAGGGCCGAGGCCAGCATGGCCGGCCCCAGGGGCACGGCCCGGGGGGAGGCTTCGAGGTGGATGGCGGCCAGGACAAGGTGCATGCAGGTTCCTGTCCGATCATACGCAGGAGCGCCAGCCGGGCTTGGGCAGTAAGGACTTGAACCACCGATGAACACCGAAAAAAGCAAAAGCATGACGGGGATAAGAGGGATGGACGAGGATAAGGACAGGAGCGCAGCTCCAGCATGGGCCCGCCGCAGGCGGCTTCCGGCGTGGCCGGAAGTCATCGCGGGGTGCCACGGCCGCGCTCCCAAAAGGCGCGGCAGCGGCGCCCCGCGATGGAGCCCATGCGCTGGACCGTCCCAAACCCAAGGCCTGGAGTGCAGTCATCCCCGTCCATCCCTTTGATCCCCGTCAAAAGCACTTGTCTTGCCAGGCCCTTCTCCGCTCTCCTCCGCTCCTCGGTTTTCCTCGGCGTTCCCTCCTTTCCTTTCACGACAGCCCCAGCCTCCCCGCCCGCCAAGGCTCCTTAAATCCTGGGACTACCGACGCCAAGCTGATTTGCAGGATTGCTTTGCACCCGCTCCTGGCTCATGTTGGGTTGAGGTGTGGCTCTACCGAGCAGGGCCATGTCCCCTACCGCCGGGAGGTTCTCCCCGGGCCAACCCATGAACTCCACCCCCCAGGTGCCCCATGCCGGACCAGACCCTGACCATCCTCCTCGCCGGCGGCAGCGGCTCCCGTCTGCTGCCCCTCACCGAGGACCGCGCCAAGCCCGCCGTGCCCTTCGGGGGCAAGTACCGGGTCATCGACTTCACCCTGTCCAACTGCCTGCACTCGGGCCTCCGGCGCGTGCTGGTGCTGACCCAGTACAAGTCCCACTCCCTGCACAAGCACCTGCGGGATGGGTGGTCCATCTTCAACCCCGAGTGCGGCGAGTACATCACCGTGGTGCCACCGCAGATGCGCACCGGGGACTCCTGGTACGCCGGCACCGCCGACGCCATCGCCCAGAACCTCTTCCTGCTGGAGCGCAGCGCCTCGGGGCAGGTGCTCATCCTCGCCGCCGACCACATCTACCGCATGGACTACGCCGCCCTGGTGAAGGCCCACGAGGAGAAGGGCGCCGACCTCACGGTGGCCTGCATGAAGGTGCCCATGGCCGAGGCCAGCTCCTTCGGCATCATGGCCATCGACGGCGACGACCGCATTGTCGAGTTCCAGGAAAAGCCGGAGCACCCCAAGCCGCTGGCGGGCGATCCCGACCATGCCCTTGGTTCCATGGGCATCTACGTCTTCCCCAAGGATGTCCTCATGGCGGAGCTGCGGGCGGACCGGGATCGGGCGGACTCCAGCCACGACTTCGGCAAGGACATCATCCCCAGCATGATCCAGCGCTGCCGGGTCTTCGCTTACGGCTTCGGCGGCGAGCGGGGCCGGGTCACGCCGGACGGCTACTGGCGGGATGTGGGCACGCTGGACGCCTACTACGAGGCCAACATGGACCTCCTCCAGCCCGTACCGCCCCTGAATATCTACCAGGACGACTGGGCCATCCGCACCTACCACGGCCAGAACCCACCGGCCCGCATGGTCCCCGGCAGCAACGGCAAGGCTGGCGCCATGGACAACGCCATCATGGGCGCCGGCACGGTGATCATCGGCAGCGTTGTGCGCCACTCCATCCTGGCGGCGCGGGTGCACGTCCACGAAGACGCCGAGGTGGTGGACTCCATCCTGCTGGACCACGTCAGCGTGGGCCGCGGCGCCCGCCTGCGGCGCTGCATCGTGGACAAGCACGTGACCATCCCACCGGGCGAGTCCATCGGCTACGACCCGGCCCGGGACGCCGAGCGCTTCACCGTCTCGGAGAAGGGCGTCGTGGTGGTGCCCAAGGACTACCGCTTCACCTGAGTGACGACCCTCCCAGATTGGACTATGCTGGCTTTCGCCCTTTCTGGAG
>Ga0007794_10000380_pt1 | contig 13846 bp, 8 predicted proteins | sample CryBogmetaGMA5M_FD_60365 | JGI IMG/M metagenome (GOLD analysis project Ga0007794, IMG submission 60365) | Freshwater microbial communities from Crystal Bog, Wisconsin, USA - MA5M | ecosystem: Environmental > Aquatic > Freshwater > Lake | place: Crystal Bog, Wisconsin, USA | collected 2009-07-06
GTGGAAAGCCAGAAGATCCCGATCTGCATCATGAACGGCGCGGCCGGGGGCACGCTGATCGAGGCGCACCAGCGCTGTCCTACCAATCATATCGACAAGGAGACGATCTACGGGCGGCTGCTGAACCGGGTGGAGCAGGCCGGGCTGACCCATGGCATCCGGGGCGCCTTCTGGCACCAGGGTGAGAACAACCAGGGGTCGCAGGGAGAGAGCGGGGGTTACGGGTGGGAGACGTACGAGCAGTACTTTGTGGACATGACGGCAGCCTGGAAGCAGGATTATCCGAATATCCAGCACTACTACATCTTCCAGATATGGCCGAACTCCTGCTCGATGGGTGGCAGTAGTGCGAGCGATAAACTGAGGGATGTTCAGCGGCGCATGCCGCGGCTCTACTCCCACATGAGCGCGATCTCGACCCTGGGGATCAAGCCGGAGGGGCCCTGCCATTTTCCGCCGGCGGGTTATGCGGAGCTTGCCCGGCAGATACTCCCCGTGGTGGAGCAGTACAACTACGGGAAGGTGCCCGGCAAACCCGTTACCGCCCCCGACCTGAAAAAGGCCTTCTACACGGGGGCCGCGAAAGACGAGATCGCCCTGGAGTTCGACCAGCCGATGGCGTGGAGTGACGCCCTGGCCAGCCAGTTCTATCTCGACGGTAAAGAGGGCCGGATCGCCGCTGGTGAAGTGTCCGGGAACGTTGTCACGCTCAAGTTGGCGTCGGCAGAGGCTGCGAAAACGATCACCTATCTGGTTGACCGGAAATGGGACCACATGAACCTGCTTTGTGGAAGGAATGGCATTGCCGCTCTGACGTTCTTCGAGGTGCAGATAGAGAAATGAGGGGGAATTGACAACGGAAAATAAGACGTGTTTACAGGACGGGAAACTTGACACCACGACATGTGGTGACTGGGGTGGCGTTTACGGGAAAGAGGGATTTGTCCTATGCAATTACAATGGTGACGGCCGGGATGAAAAGGAACTGCCGCAGTATGTGACCTCAGTTCACTGTAATGGGTTTTTCCCGCACACGATTATCGCCGCGACCTCAGCCTCATAACCGGTGTTGCAACGACGCGGTTCATGCAGGATGGGAAAACATATACCCGCGAACTGGTTGTCTCCAAGTCGGACGAAGTCATTGCCTTCAGGATGGAGGGCATTGGATTGTCTTTCACTCGAGAGTACTGATCCGTATAGCATTATTTTGCCATTAATGGCGGCGTATTATCCGGCATTATGAGTAGTTATGAAGAAGTTGGATGAGTGTCATGAACCCTATTGAAAACATGATGTATCAATGTTGTCATGGGTTTTAAGTGGAGCCAGCTGTGGGACTCGAACCCGCGACCTGCTGATTACAAATCAGCTGCTCTACCAACTGAGCTAAGCTGGCCAATAGGAAGGCGGACAATGCCAAAAATACGGCTCCTGTGGCAAGCCCATTAACGGCACCCAAGTCATCGCGAGAAGTGTAACGTAAAATGCCGCCCAAAGTGCGGGGAGTCGGGGAGTGGAGATTGGCTCCGGCGACAGGGCTCGAACCTGTAACATTCTGGTTAACAGCCAGACGCTCTACCATTGAGCTACGCCGGAACAATGGCTCAAAAAGAAGGGCCGAATACTAGCAACCGACGGGAAAATGTCAACCCGCCGTTTTGGGTGGTTCACAGCGGATTTTCCGTTCTGAATCGCCATCCCGATTTCCACCGTGCGAATTCATTGGGCCTTCTTGTTGACTATCCCTCATGCCTTGTGGCAGGCTGACGCGCATGTCTTGTCAGCATCTGCAAGGGTTTTTCGATGAATAACAACCTCACAACCTTGATCCGGAACCTCGGGGCGCGCCGCATGGCCTCGCCCCTGCCGCTGAACCTTGATCCGGGGGATAAGATCGGGAACTTCACGCCGGACGAAACGCGGATTCGATACAGCGTTGAGACTGGCGGGCTGTTCGAGTCGACGGACCTTTCGTTCGAGAAGGCTGGGCCCCGGCCGCAGATCTTTTTCGACCCGGCCCGTGTACGCGCCGCCATGGTTACCTGCGGGGGGCTCTGCCCGGGCTTAAACAATGTTATCCGCTCCGCTTTCCGGCAACTCTGCAACTACGGTGTGTCCGAGGTGCTCGGGATTCGTTACGGATACCGCGGGCTCAATCCCGCGTTCGGGCTTGAGCCCATCCGGATCACGGATGATCTGGTGGACGACATCCACCGCGATGGCGGCACCATCCTCGGCTCGTCGCGCGGGAACCAGCCCGTCAGCGTGATGGTTGACTTCCTGCAGAAGCGCGGCATCAATGTGCTGCTCGCACTGGGCGGTGACGGCACGCAGCGAGGCGCCCATGCCATAGCTGACGAGGCGGAACGGCGCGGCCTGCCTATCGCCGTCGTCGGGATCCCCAAGACGATCGACAACGACATCCAGTACGTCCAGCGAACCTTCGGCTTCGCGTCCGCCGTGGACATCGCGCGGGATGTGCTGATGAGCGCGCATGCGGAAGCGCGGGCCTATCCGAATGGCGTGGCCCTCGTGCGCCTGATGGGGCGCGACTCGGGCTTTATCGCTGCCGCGGCGACGCTCGCGAGCCAGGAGGTCAACTTCACGCTGATCCCGGAAGTCCCGTTCGCCCTCGAGGGTGAGAACGGGCTGCTACGGCATCTGGAAAAGCGCCTCGCGGCCAAGGGCCATGCCCTGATTGCCGTGGCGGAAGGAGCGGGGCAGGATCTCCTCCGCGAGGGGCCAGAGGTGAAGGACGATTCCGGCAACGTCCTGCACAAGGATATCGGGCTCTTCCTGCGCGGACGCATGATCGATCACTTCAAGCGCAGGAATATCGAGCTCAACCTGAAGTACATCGACCCGAGTTATATCATCCGCAGCGTGCCCGCCAACTCTGAGGATGCGGTGATATGCGACTCCTACGCGCGGAATGCGGTTCATGCTGCCATGGCCGGCAAGACGGATGTCGTGATCGGGTTCTGGAACGATTACATTCATGTCCCCATCGCGATGGCCACGGAAACCCGACGCAAGATTTCGCCTGACAGCTTGCTGTGGAACAGCGTGCTGTCCGCCACGGGACAACACGCCGGGATGATTTAGCGCAGAGGATGGCGCTACTTGCTGAGGTCGGCTATCCTTACGCCTTCAAGGAACACGTCGAACTGACCAAGTGTTTCGCCTGTCAGGTATTCAGCATTACAGTAGGCGGCGAGGACATTCCGGCCCTTCTTCAGGAGGGCAAGTTCCTTGGGGCCCAGCATGATGGACATATAGTGCGGTGTGTCTTTCCACCATTCATATGTTTGGATTTTCCGGCCGTTAAGGTAAAGATCATACCCTTGCTTCGTCAACGCCCTGATCCGGATGTAGTCATAGCCTAAGTCTTCCACTGTGAAGGTTGCCCTCATGAGGAGGAATTCGCCGTTACCCCACTCTGACCGGTTCTGGAATGGCATGCTTCCGTTGCGCTTGCATACACCAATGCCGATAGGGGCCCGGCCGGTCTTCCAGTGGCTGTCGTCAAAGTCCGGCTGAGACCACTTTTCCAGACCGTCCGGCAGGGTTACGTTGCGGAAGCGCTTTTTTTCACGGGGATGCATTTTATCCTTCGGTAGCGGATCGAATGACATGTAGTGCCAGTCCTGGTCGGCAGGTTTGGTGCTGCCCAAAGCCTGCCAGGCTGAATTCGTGCTCTTGAGCTGGATCAAATCATCAATTGTATCCAGCACCATGTAACTGTTTTCGGCTTCCGGTTGGAATTTCTTCAGCAGTGCGAAGCGATAATCAGTGACGAGCATGTTGACCAGTTTCTCGCGTTGCCCGGGGTCCAATCGCTCCAGCGTGGTGTACAGTCCGTAAGGCTGCCCCTCATGGTTGGAATTGGGACTGCCAATGAGGCTGACCAGATCCTGGGCCCCCAGTGAGGAGAATCGTTTTCCCATCATCTCCGCTGTCTGCAAGCCCGTCTCGGGCGAGTTCCTCAAATAGGTTTTGATTGTCGCCATGGTGTTATAGGCCCCCTCGGCGGAGAGGAGGTAGCTTTCGCGGTCAGGCCTGATCTCCGTGTTCTCAACGGCCTTCAGCAGTCCTTTCAGGATCTGTTTGCCGGCCGGGCTCGCCGCCGTTTTGCCGTTCAGGAAGTGCCCCAGCGCGTTCAGGCACCTTTCGCGCGGCATGGTGTGATATTCACGGGTGACCATCTCCAGCATCGCGGGAAGCACCTTCAGGAAGAGCGGCTCATCCTTCCTCATTCCCAGCAGCGCCATGAACGCCGATTCCCGTAGCCACCAGTCCTCGTGCTTCAGCCAGGGCATGATGATCGGCAGGTTTTCATTGATTGTTTCAGCCGGGGCGATATTCATGGCCGTCAAGGCGCCATCGACCACCCACAACGCCTCGTGCGGGTCGCTCAGCATTTTCCGGATCGCGGCAATCATTTTCGGGGACAGGTTTTTCGTCTCCATCGGCCGGGATCCCATTCCGAACCAGTAATTGTAGTCGATCATGCCGTCAAGCGCGGCCCGCCGGACACGGGGGTCGGGATCGTCGAGCATGGCTTCCAGCGCGCCGAAATCGCCGACCTGACACAAGGCTTTTGCCGCCTGGGTCCGGATGACATAGCGGTCATGATAGACGTTCTTAATTATTTCATCCCTGGGAACGTCCTTGAAATCCGCCTTCGGTCTGGCATAGGCGGAACCGAATTTGTGATAGGGAATATGGATCGGTTCGGGCTTGCCATACTTTGCATACTGGGGGTTCTTTTCAAGCGACAGGAAGGCCTCGTCAGCCTTGTTGCCCCAGAGGTGGCCGGGCAAAGTGAATTGCCTGGCATATTTCGAGGGCGGGGCTCCGGTGATCCGCAACGTTTTCAGTGGCGCGGTATAGGCCAGCGCCACCCCGGCGCCGGAGCCGGCTTCGTCAAAGTTATGATTAACTGACATCCCGAGACTGCCGTCAGGGCGGCGGCACAGGTCGTAATACCATTCCAGGCTGTTCATGGCCGTGTGGTACTCCGCCGGCTTCACGTCGAGGATGTACGAGGAACCTATTCCGCGCCAGATTACATCACCGCGTCCATCATCGGCATGCCCGCACACGAGGTCGGGGTAACTGACAATCATGGACATGCTCAGGTGCTGCTTGGCTCGGTTGTAGATCGACACATCACCCTGGGCGCAGGAGGCCACGTGCATGGTGGCGGCGATCATGCCATCTTTTCCGTTCGAGCCGATCCCCCCCTCGCTCCGGTGGTCCCCGTACGGAACCGTCCCGTGCCCGACAAAGCGGTAGAAGTAACGGAGTGCGTTCAGAAGGGTTTTCTCATCAACATTGACGCCGCACTCCTTGGCCAGCAGGAGAGTGGTCAGAACCTGCGCGCCGGCCGGGTTCATCAGTCCCCCGGCAACGTAACGGGGCCCCGGGCATTTCCCCCAGTGACCCCATCCGCAATCGAAACCCTGGCGCAACCGGGCATCGTCGCAGTAGTACTGGAGAATCGGAAGCACCGACTTGTCGCCGGTGCGCAGGTAGTATTCCGCGCAGGCGATGCCGTTGTAGCCGTTGTTCCACGTGATGTCCCCGATCTTCGAGACATCAGGGAGGAACTGCCCGAAGTATTCCTTTACGAACGGCAAGTACTGATCGTCCCCCGTCGAGAGCAGAAACAGGCAGGCCAGAGCACCGCCGATCCCCTTCTCTTTGAAAAACTCGGTTTTGAAGGTTTTGTCCGTTGAATAGAACGCGGCCGCGCTTTGTATGATTTTTTTTGATTTCTGGCACTTAAGCGGCCAGGTGTCGCTATAGGCACCAAGCACGGGGATGGTAATCTTGACTTGTTTCTCCGGCGCCTGTTCATCGTCCTTGACATCAAAAACCAGTACGCCGTCAGAGCCTTCTGCCTTGGTCAGGGCTGATCCCAGGATGACAATTGGATTTTTGCCGATCAACTTTGTTCCATTGACGCCGGTGATTATCTGGCCGCTCTTGAATTTGCCCGCCGCCGGGGTGGCCGGCAGGGTCTTGTCGACCGTGGTTACCACGCCCTTGTGAAAATTGACAAGCAACCCGGAGACGCCGACATTGCCGAAGATGATTTCCTCGCGCGAGGGGTCGGGAGAGAACTGATAGATCTGATCTTCAGTATAGTACGGTATGTTTGCATTCCCGGCCCTGGCTGCTCCCGTGGCAAGACACAGGCAGAGTGCCATCGATGCCGGAGCATAGCCGAATCTTTTTCCGCGCCCGGCGGTTTTGATCGTTTCAAGATTCATGTGTTTCCCCTTTTTTCCCTGTATTTTCTCATTATGACCAAGGACCATGGATCAGTCCGGTATTGCCTGTAACGCGAGTATCTTGTTGCGCACGACCTCAATATGCTTCTGCGTATCCGTCTCAAGTTTGCTGGCAGTCGCCTGGTATTCGGGTGAATCGGAATGCACGATCTTGTAGAAGTGTGCATCAAAAACCGATGATTCCAGGTTGAGGGCGACCTGGAGCGCATGGAGGCGGGATGGCGGGGTGAGGTGCGCGGCTTGCAGTTCCTTATTTGCCAGATTCATGACGGGCGCGACAATTACGGCATCAAACCGCCCGATCTCCCGGAAAATGGCGCCCTTGTCCAGAAGGTGGATCAGGGATGCGAGCTGTTTGGCGTGATCTTTTTCCTCGTCTGCGATATCCTGCCAGAATTTCGACAGTTCCGGGTCTGCCTTTGCGAACGCCTCGTAAAGTTCAGCGATAAGTGACTCGCAGGCAATCAGGTTGTTGATGATTTTGGCTTGAGCGTCGCGGATGCGTTTCTTGATGTCCATGGCGAAAGGCCTTATTTGTGGAATGTGCTACTAAACCAATACAATACTGTTTTTTACAGAATATAGAAGCGCAAATCGAAGCGCAAATCCGGGCGCCTTCTATTCATCATCACCTCCATGCCGGGGAACTTGCTTCCCCGCGGCGTCCGGTCTATCCTGAGGTAAAGAAGTGATCCGAACACTGTTTGTGGGCGGGGAATCACCGGTCGCTTTTTTCGAAAGGAAGCGAATGAATATCAGTCCCAATGATTTTCGAGTGGAGGAGGGCGGGAAGGTCAGGCTCGACAAGTGGCCGACGAGGGTGAAGCCCTTCTGCAAGTCAAAGTCGCAGTACCAGAAACTGCGTGAGGACACCATCGCGGAACTCAGCACCCTTCAGAATCTTCATTATGCATCCCAGCAGTATTCGCTGCTGCTGATTTTTCAGGCCATGGATGCCGCCGGCAAGGATGGGACAATCCGGCATGTGATGTCGGGTGTCAACCCGCAGGGCTGTCAGGTATACAGCTTCAAGCAGCCCAGCTCCGAGGAACTGAAGCATGATTTCCTGTGGCGTGCCAGTCGATGTCTCCCCGAGCGTGGCCGGATCGGTATCTTCAACCGCTCCTATTACGAGGAGGTTCTGGTCGTTAAGGTTCATCCCGAGATCCTGCACAACCAGGGGCTTCCGGCGGAACTGCTGGATGACAAGACGGTCTGGCGGGACCGATACCGCTCCATTGCGGACTTCGAGCGGCATCTCCACCGCAACGGGACCCGCATTCTCAAGTTCTTTCTGCATCTCTCCAAGGATGAGCAGCGAAAACGGCTTCTGGCGCGCATTGATGATCCGGACAAGAACTGGAAATTCAGCCCGGCCGACATTGCGGAACGAACGCGCTGGAAGGATTACATGAAGGCCTATGAGGATTGTCTGGGTGAAACCAGCACGAAGCACGCCCCCTGGTACATCGTGCCGGCCGACGACAAGAAGAATGCACGGCTCATTGTTTCCAAAGTCGTTCTCGATACGCTCAAGGGACTGAATATGAGTTATCCTGCAGTCGGTCCGGCTCAGCGGCGGGAACTTCAGTCGATCCGCAAGTTGCTTGTGAAGTAGTGTGAAGCAGAGCGGGTGTTGAAGGAGAATTCCATGTCCTCCCCATCCAGGCCCAAACGGTGCAAGCCATCCAGTCAGTTGCCATGCGATGCGGATTTGGCCGCCGAACTGGCCCGGAAGATCCTGCTCATGCAGCTTCGTGCGATGAAGCTGAATGCCGCCCGGGCCACCCGGTTCGGCAGCGTCCGGGCCATCCATGACCTGAGAGTATCCATCCGGCGTTTTCGAACTGCCCTGCGGGTCTTAAGCGACGTGTTGCCGGTGACGCGGGCGAAGCGACTCCGGAGGCGTCTCCAGCTGTTGAATCGCCGCTTGGGGCCTGTCAGGGATGCCCAGGTGTGGCTTGGCCTGTTGAAGCGGAGCGTTCGTGGGAGAAAGGTTCCGCTTTCATCCGATTGGGACCTTTGTATCAGGAGGGCGGAGGCCTCCTGCGAGTCACGGGTACGGGCGCTCGCCCGCATCCTGGCCCAGGCGCCTTTCCGGGAGGCGCAGGAGTTCTGTGCTGGGCATTGGCCGGGTGAGCCTTGTGGCCAGGGTGCCGGGCGTTTCCTCGCCAGAAAGCTGTGTCGGGCGACGGTGCATATCGTTCACGAGGGGGAATTGCCTGCCCTTAAAACAGACGAGGAAGTCCATGCCCTGCGTCGCCGTTGCCGGCGAGCCAGGTATCTAGCAGAGTTTTCAGGGCCATTGCTGGGTTGGCAGGTTCGTAAACTGGCGCACCGCCTGAAACGCGTCGCCGACGCGTTGGGAGACTGGCACGATGCGATCATTCAGGGGGGTCTGATAGCAACCATGAAGAAGCCGCCGGATGAGTTGCGAACCCTGGTCGCCCGGCGTCATCAGGGAGCGCGGCAGGATTTTCGGAAGGCTTGGCGGCGGCTGACGGCACCACGTATCGAAAAGCACCTCCGGTTCAAGTAGTAGACTCAGCAGAAGCCATCGCAGGATGCCTTACGCTATTGCCATTCGGCAGGGTTTGATGGATTATTCCGACCCTGCCAGTTTGAGAAACACAGGGAGGGAGAAGTGATATGACCGAATACCGGAAAATGACGGACAGACTGCTGAGTGGTTGGAATACATGGTATGTGAAGAACATGCTCGCTCACGTCCTCATGCCGGAGGGACTGGTCATCAACCTCGGCTTCAAGGAATATCGCGGGGGGCAACATCTGAGGGAGATCCTGAAGGGACCGGTCGATGTGGTTCCGGGCCTTCGATCGTATGACGGGGCCTACACGGACTTGACGCTCACGTGGGAAGGTATCCGGTTGCGGGTACAAACCGGGCTCGATGGCGATGACTGGATTGCTCTGGTGACTCCGCTTGCCATGCAGAAAAAACCGGCCAAGCTTGTGGTGGAATGCGGGTTCCTCTGGAGCCGGCCGGGCTCCTGGCGATGGGATGGCGAAGTCATGCGTGGTGAAACCGGTTCACGCCGGGTCGATCTTTTTACCACGGCGATCCCTGCGGTGGAGGGGTGTATCTGGGCGCTGTCGCCCTATCTGGCACTTCCCCTTGATGTCCCGGTCGGATTGAGCACGGGCCGGGCGCGGAGCGTGGCGGAGATCGGGGCGATCCTTGAGCGTCAGCGAACGGCCGAGGAGAAGCGCGTGGCGAAGTATGGCGAGTTGGCCGAAGTCTATCGAGCCGCCCGCGCGGTGCTTGCCTGGAATACCATATATGACCCCGTCAAGAATCGTGTCATCACCCCGGTGGCCCGTACCTGGTGCAGCCGGCATGGCTGGGTCCTGTTTGAGTGGGACACCTACTTCGCCGCCTACATGCTGGCCATCGACAATCCGGACTTGGCCATGGCCAACGCGATTGCCATCACCAATGAAATCACCGAGGCGGGACTGGTTCCAAACTTTGCCCAAGCCTGCGGGTTTGCCAGCCGGGACCGGTCCGAGCCGCCCGTTGGCGCCTGGGTCTGCCGGGAAATCTACCGCGGCCACCGGGCCCGCTGGTTCCTTGAGGAGGTCTATCCGAACCTGTTGAGGTGGAACCGGTGGTGGTGGGCGGCGCGCCGGAACAACGGCAACCTGCTGTCCTGGGGATCCTCGCCCTACGAGCCGGTCTATGATGCCCACTGGGAAACGACCGGGGTGAACGAACGCCTGGGCGCCTCGCTGGAATCGGGTTTGGATAATTCCCCGATGTATGATGATGTGCCCTATGACAAGGAGCGGCATGTGCTGCAGATGTGGGACGTGGGGCTCAATGGCTTGTACGTCGCCGACTGTGATGCGCTGGCTGATATCGCCCTTGAGCTGGGGCACACCGCGGATGCCGCGGAGCTTCGCCAGCGGGCCGCCACCGTCCGGGCCGCCATGTCGGCGGAGTTATGGGATGAGCAGTTCGGTCTGTTCCTGAACAAGCGTGTGGACACCGGCGAATTGAGCCGCCGTATCTCCCCGACGAATTTCTATCCTCTCCTGGCGCAGGCGGCCACGCCGGCGCAGGCGGAGCGCATGATCCGGGACCATTTCTACAATCCCTCGGAATTCTGGGGTGAGTGGATGCTTCCCTCGATTGCCCGTAACGATCCGGCGTATCCAGAGCAGAGTTACTGGCGTGGCCGGGTCTGGGGTCCGATGAATTTCCTGACCTACATCAGCCTGCGCCGCACTGGCCAGGACGGGGCGCGGCGGGATCTGGTTGCGAAGTCCAAGGCGCTTCTGCTCAAGAACTGGACCGCCCACGGTCACGTGATGGAGAACTACAATGCCGAAACCGGCGACGAAACGGTTGCGGAGGGGAAAATGGGGGGCGACTCCTTTTATTACTGGGGCGGCCTGCTCGGAACCATTGCCCTCATGGAGGCCGGTTACTACCCGGCCTCCGAGGCCCCCCTCAACCCGTGAAGTCCGCAGATTTGACCCACGAATCCTTGAGCGGGACAATCTGGTTGAAGACGGGGGACCCCTTCCGGTGGTCCTTGCTGTCGGCGATGAAGTAGCCTTTGCGTTCGAACTGGAAGCGGGTTCCCGCAACTGAGTCTGCCGGCATCGGTTCCACCATGGCCCGGGCGATTTTCAGGGAGTCGGTGTTCAGGTTGGATTTGTAATCCACGCCCTCGGGAACGTCCTCGGGATGTTCGGCCTTGAACAGGCGGTCATAGAGCCGGATCTCGGCCGGGACCGCATGCGAGGCGGCCACCCAGTGGATGGTGCCCTTGACCTTCCGCCCATCCGGGGCGTTACCCCCCTTGGTGGCGGGATCATACGTGCAGCGGATTTCGGTAACCTCGCCGGTAGCGGGATCCTTGGTGAAGCTGGTGCAGGTGATGAAATAGCCGTAGCGCAGGCGTACTTCCTTGCCCGGAGCCAGACGGAAATACTTCTTCACGGCTTCTTCCCGGAAATCATCCCGCTCAATGTAGAGCTCGCGGGAGAAGGGAACCTGGCGCGTTCCCGCGGCGGGATCCTCGGGGTTGTTGATGGCCTCGACCCATTCCACCTGTCCGGCAGGATAGTTTTCGATGACCACCTTGACGGGATCCAGAACGGCCATGGCACGGGGGGCACTCTGGTTCAACTCCTCGCGAAGGCAGTGTTCCAGCACGGCGATGTCGGTGAAGCCGTCGAACTTGGTCACGCCGACCCGTTTGCAGAAGTTCCGGATGGACTCGGGGGTGAAGCCGCGGCGGCGCAGTCCGGCAAGGGTCGGCATGCGGGGATCGTCCCAGCCCGTGACATGGCCATCGCGGACCAGTTCAAGAAGCTTCCGCTTGCTCATGACCGTGTAGGTGACATTCAGGCGCGAGAACTCGATCTGGCGGGGTTTGGTATCGAACTCAAGGGCCTCGATGAACCAGTCGTAGAGCGGGCGGTGCACCTCGAACTCCAGCGTGCAGAGGGAGTGGGTGATCTTCTCCAACGCGTCCTCAATGGGGTGGGCGAAGTCGTAGGTGGGGTAGATACACCACTTGTCGCCTGACCGGTAATGATGGGCGCGCATGATCCGGTAGATGACGGGGTCGCGCAGGTGCAGGTTGGGTGAGGCCATGTCGATTTTGGCCCTCACACAAAGGGTGCCGTCGGGGAATTCCCCGGCACGCATCCGTGCGAACAGATCGAGACTCTCCTCCACCGGACGGTTGCGGGAGGCGCTTTCCTTGCCGGGCTGTGTGGGGATGCCGCGGTAATCCTTCCACTGCTCCAGGGTCAGTTCACATACGTAGGCCTTTCCCTTCCTGATCAGGGTGCGGGCGCATTCATACATGGTTTCGAAATAATCGGCCGAGAAATAGAAATGTTCGCCCCAGTCGAAGCCGAGCCAGCGGACGTCGTTCTTGATGCTTTCCACATACTCCATCGTCTCCTTGGCGGGATTGGTGTCGTCCATGCGCAGGTGGCACTCGCCGCCGAACTCAAGGGCGGTCCCGAAGTCGATGCAGATGGCCTTGGCGTGCCCGATGTGCAGGTAGCCGTTGGGCTCGGGAGGGAAGCGGGTGACAATGCGCTTGTGTTTTCCCGAGGCGAGATCCTCGCTGATGATGTCGCGGACGAAATCGGAGGAGGGCGTGGCTTCAGGTGTGGTCATGGGGGGCTCCAAACTTTGTCTTCAGGGTATTTTCCAGCCGGGACATTGAACGGTCCCGTCCCAGCACGGCGAGGGTTTCATAGATGCCGGCGCCGGTTGCGGCGCCGGTGACGGCGATGCGGAGGGGCTGGTTGAGCTTGCCCTCGCCGCTGCCCAGGGTGGCTTCGGCCTTCCGGATTGCCTGCTGGATACCGGCCTCGGAGAAATCACATCCGGCCAGATTGTCCCGGATCGTCTCAAGGGCGGCCTTGACGCCCTCCTTGCCGAGAGTCTTGTGGACCGCCTTTTCATCGTAATCGATCGGATCCACGAAGAAGTACTTCCAGCTTTCAGACTGGGTGAAGAGGGGGGTGCGAGACTGCATCAGGCGGCAGACATTTTTGAAAAGGGTCTCGTCCAGGGACTGTCCCCAGTCCAGCTTGGTGAGGTGCCGGCGTACTCCTTCGGCGAAAACATCAAGGGGCAGTTCGGTCAGATAGAGCCCGTTCATGTGGGTCAATTTCCGGATATCCATCTGGGCGGGGCTGCTCTTGATCCGGTCGAGGGTGAAGGCGGCGATGATCTCGTCACGGGTCATCTTTTCACGATCCTCGCCGGGTGACCAGCCGAGGAGGGTGAGGTAATTGAACAGGGCGTCGGCCGAGTAGCCCATGTCGCGGAACTGCCCGACATAGGCGGCCCCGTCACGCTTGGAGTAGGGTTTGCCCTGCGCATTGACGATCATTGGGAGATGGGCGTAACGGGGGACGGGGGCTCCGAGCGCCTGATAGAGCGCTACGTGGCGGAAGGTATTTTCCACATGGTCGTCGCCGCGGATGATGTGGGTGATGCCCTGCGTGATGTCGTCCACCACGTTGGCGAGGTGGAAGACCGGGAACCCGTCGGAGCGCACGATGACGAAATCCTTCATGTCCTCGGCCTTCTTGAGCAGGTCTCCCTTGATCTCGTCATGGAAGCCCATGTCGGTCCCGGGCATCCGGAAGATGATGCATTCGCCCTGGCCGGTGCCACCCTTGTCCTCCTTGTAGGCTTTGCCCGCGGCGAGCAGCTGTTCGGCGGCCTCACGGTGCCGGGCATGCTGGGTGGACTGGTAGAGGGGGGCTTCGTCGTAGGTCAGGCCAAGCCATTCCATGGCGCCCAGAATGGTCTGGACCGCTTCAGGGGTGGAGCGTTCGCGGTCGGTATCCTCGATGCGAAGGAGGAATTTGCCGCCGTTATGACGGGCATACAGCCAGTTGAAGATGGCGGCGCGAATATTTCCTATGTGAACCTGCCCCGTAGGGCTTGGTGCAAAACGGACCCGGACACTCATGGATTCCTGCTCTTTCTGTCAAAAAAACCTAGGAAACGTAACACAAGAAGGGGCGGGGTGCAAGGT
>Ga0007794_10000382_pt1 | contig 13841 bp, 16 predicted proteins | sample CryBogmetaGMA5M_FD_60365 | JGI IMG/M metagenome (GOLD analysis project Ga0007794, IMG submission 60365) | Freshwater microbial communities from Crystal Bog, Wisconsin, USA - MA5M | ecosystem: Environmental > Aquatic > Freshwater > Lake | place: Crystal Bog, Wisconsin, USA | collected 2009-07-06
ATTCGTTGCTGTGCGCTGGTCGTTTCCATGATCGAGAAATTACCAATGTTGACAGTAACAAAATAGTTCCAATTTGTTTGCGACGATAACTGTTTGTTGTTATATTCACACCGCTGGGCTTCGGCCCATTTTTTTTGCGCTGCGTAAATGCACCAAATAATTTTTAGGACGACAACGATGACAAATAAGTTTGGTGAATTTGCAGGCAAGGCCAAGGATGCAGTTAATCGAGCGGCTTCCGATGAAAACACAAAGGCTGCTGCTGACTGGACAAAAGAGGCGGCAACCACCAGCGCCAAGGAAGTAAAGAAGGCAGGGAAAAGTATTTTCAAGTCAGAAATGGGCAGATACATCGCTGTCCCTGCTGCCTTGGGAGCGCTGATCGCTGTTCCCATTCCATTGGTCGGGCCATTCTTCGGCGCATTGGTCGGCGCTGCCTTTGGCTACTACAGCTACAGCATTCGTCCTGCTGGCTCAAAAAGTGATTCAGGCAGTGACGGCGAAGAAAAATTTGATCTATATGCCGAACTGGCAAAGCTTGATGTTTTGAAGAGGAGTGGCACTCTGAGTGAGGAAGAGTTCAGTCAGGCGAAGAGTGAGTTGTTGAAGAGGAAGTAACACGGTCGGCGCAGTGCTGAGGTTTTGCGGGAAAGTCTGTAATTTTTCTGGTTTATGTCGCATCGAAAGCAGCCAGTTCTTGGCTAATTAAATAAATTATTTGGAGGAATACGATGCGTAGAGTTTTATTATTGTTAATTTTGACAATTTCAGTCTTGTTGACGGGATGTGGAAAGCCGGTAATTACCGAAGAGTGTGTCATGAATGGGATGGGCCAAGGTACATGTTCATTTACTAATACAGGGGGATCAGAAGGCTCAATGTGCGGGACGGTCGTTGTTGTTAAGCCTGCGAATAAATCTTCGGATGGCAGGAGTCAACGAGCTGAATCGAACACTTTTTGCTCTGGAACAGTTTCAGCAGATACTACGAGTCAAATAAGCTTTAATGTACCCCGTGTCAGTGAAATGTGTTCTTCCTACGGTCGCTCTTGGGATGAGACTTGCGACTTTGGATTTACCAGTTCATCAGGCTCGGGCGCGGGTTGGATTCGCAATTTGCTGATATTTATTTTGGTTGCTGTTGTAGGGGGATTGACTTGGCGTTATTTGCCAATGCTCAAAGATCTGTACAAGAAGAATTCAAGGAAGTGTCCATTTTGCGCCGAGAGCGTCAAACCTCAAGCCATCATTTGCAAAAGTTGCGGGAGGGATATTCCTGAACAGGTAACTGTGCAAAAAACGACGGATCAATTCGAGGGTGCATCTGCTGAATCAACTGTTGAGGTTAAAAACTTATTGTTGACCAAACTGGAACTGATTAAGCTTTGGTGGAAGCAGCACTCGCTTGGAGGAAAACTTATCACAGCGTCATGGTGCATGGCTCTTTCATCAATGTTTATGAATTGGACTTTGTTTGATGGAGGCCCTTTTGGCAGCGGTCCGTCTGCATATGACATTATGATTTTTGTGGGTTGTTGGCTATATCCATTTTTCATAATCTTCAAGAACAGACTGACCAATTTCGTAATCGCTGTCGCTTCTCCAACTGCATCCATTTTATGGGGGTTTTATGATATGTATGAAATCCACAGTTTTAACGCATGGGTGGTTGAGAAGGGAATAGGCGCGGGCGATAACGGAATTGGCCTCGGACTTTGGTTTTACATGTTGGCATCAGTTGTTCTTTTTGTTGGTGCAGCGTTGTACAAGCCAGCACAAAAAATGGAGCTTGAAGCGGCTGTTGCACAATGACAGCGGAATGATGTGCTGATCAAATCTTAACGTAGCACCCGCACCACCCATCAGAGCGCCCTAGATCACAATCTGGGGCGTTTGCATTTCTGCATTACCCATCATCCCTCGGTCAACTCGATCGAGGGTTTTTTATTGCCCACTGAAAGGAGATTCACCATGATCAAAATACGATTCACCGAGGCCGTCACCGGCATTACCTCGCCAGACATCCAGCAACTCATCCATCAACGCATCGCCGAAATCACGCAGGGCCAACCATACGACGCAGACATATACGGCGAATTTTTCATTGTCGAGGCCGGAGACAGCCTATCGAGCATTGAGGCATATCTGGGCCGGGAAGTTATCGGCAACTTCGAATGGATGGTCGAGTGGCCTTGCTGCTACGAGGCCGTGTTTGTCCTGTCAGATGATGGATATGGCATAGACCTGCTGATCCCGAAATTGCCGGACATAGATGCTGACCTGCTGGCGATGTGCCGGAAGTATGCCACTCCTGCCGAGCCGGAATCTGCACCGGGAGAGCGCCATGAGTAGCCCATCGTCGTTGTATGCAAATCTGTCAGATACCGAGTTGTTGACCAAGTTGATCGGTGTACGGCAGACGCAGAAGTTATATCGGGGATCACTGGGAGCGATGTTCACCCCGGTTGGCACAGACCATCATTCCGAATTACCTGAGCTGTGCATGGTGGCGCGTGAACTTGTCAAACGATGGCTGGACGAAGAACTCAGGCGTGATTGTGTGCTGAATTCACCGGCGGCTGTCCGGGATTGCCTGAGACTGCATTTCGCAGGCCGTGAGTATGAGTCGTTTGTTGCCATGTTTTTGGATGCACAACATCGGCTGATCGAAACCCATGAGCTATTCCGGGGGACGCTGACGCAAACCTCGGTGTATCCCAGAGAAGTGGTCAAGGAATCGCTCCGGGTCAATGCGGCGGCGGTCATTTTCAGCCACAACCATCCCAGCGGCGTAACTGAACCCAGTCAGGCTGACCAGCAACTCACCACGGCACTCAAGCAAGCATTGGCATTGGTGGACGTTCGTGTGCTCGATCACTTCATCGTGGCCGGGAGCGGCGTAGTCAGCTTTGCCGAAAAGGGACTGCTGTAAGCCGAGGTCTGATTTAGTTCTTCACCATCGGCACCATTCCTGCACCATTTCCTCGCGTCACCCATCTGCATCACTCTCGCAGCACCAATTCCATCAGCAATATCTGTCGTTCCTCAAAAACCAACCAAATTCATCAATATCTGCATAGGAGATAGCCATGATTACACCCATTCACCCCGTAATTTCCGGTCTTGTCGCCCAGCTTGATGCCGGTCAGCAGGAAGAGTTCGAAGAACGTGCCGGGATCATTGAGGCCAGCATGAAAATTGATCGCGGTCATGCCGAATGCCTCGCTTTGCTGGATTTGTTCACCAGCTATCCGGTCGTTGTTATCACGAACAAATCGGCACCCGACATTCCGGCCAAAACTGGCAAAAAGTGACTTGCGGAAAAATGGGTATCTTATTTGAAACGTTAGTTTCAACCATCTGAAATACAACATAAAAAAGGAATATCCCATGTCAAAAAAGCAATCAGTATCATCCGTTCCAGAAGTATCCGCCACATCGGCATCCACAGTGCGCATCATCAAGGTCGGCACATGTTTGTCTCTGTCGGGTAAGTCGAATTTGACCTATCACGTCGGTCATGTCATCGCAGAGGAAGGGGCGGAGTCAGCAACGGCGGCAGACAGCATCATGTTCAGGATTCACTCGAATTCAGCTGCTGGATTTTTTAACAATCGATGGATTGGGCTTGCCAGCATCACGAAGGAATTGGACAAAGTTCCCAGCGGTCACGGCATAGTGTCTTTCAGCCTGTTTTCGCTATACAAAGGTAGTTCCAACAATCCAGGATTCCTTCTTGCGGCATTGCTCAATGAAGGCTTGGTCACGCATTTGCCGGAGAAGAAGCGCAGCTATGGTCGTCTGCCCGATGCTGGATTTGTGGCTGAGATGGTCAAGCTGATAGATGCCGGTGTGGATTTGCGAGGTGATGCCAAGTCGGCGCAGGGCAAGACTGTTTCTGACAAGTCTGCATTGAAGAAGTCGAAAGCGGCAGCGGTGCCAGTTGATGCAGTTCCGGCAATGCCAGACGATGCCAGTCAGGAGCAGTCAGAAAAGTAGCCGATTTTCTGTTCGACGTAGTGGGTATCCGCAGCTCTCTCGTTTTTTCTCGCAGTAACTAGTTGAAAAGTAAGTATCTTTTTTCTTCTCGGAAATTTGTTGGTGCAATACCGGCCAAAAACCGACCTTCTCGCGCAATTTCCCCTTCGTTTCCCCACAAAAAGGACTCACCTATGACCGCAACCATTGCCGTAGTTCTTCTCATCGCCGCCGTTCTGTATTTCACGATCGAGACAGTTGTCTGGGTTGTGCTGTTCGCGGCAGCATTTCTTGCATTGCTAAAACCTTTGCTCATCGCCTCGCTGCTCGTTGTCGGCGGTGCGATCGGTGCAATTCTGTACTTTTCTAAATTTCACAAATAACTCAATCCACTCACATTCAAAGGAGTCACGAACATGGACATCAATACACTGCTGGATTCGATCGAACAAATTTTCTGCTGGGACATGGCAGATGACTCAATAGTTGAAGCCGTCCAGGCACAAGTAGGCAGGCTTAATTCTGATGAGTTTGGCGCATTCTGTCTGGACTGATTTCTGCCAGACTAGTAGTTTCTGCCGTTCTCTATATCCGTTTCTTCTGCACCACTCCCCTCGCTCACTTCCTTCTGACCCATACAACGATCCGGCCACATGCGGAGGCTTTGTCACGTCTGGAGGAAGTGGGCCGGGCGCTTATTTTTTTCAACAACACAAGGAGTATCAAAATGAGTACATCACCAATCACAAGTCAGCGTATCGCCATCAATCAGCGCGTTACTTACACTGCCCGTCTGTTTGGGCATCAGTTCCCTATGCGTCTTGAGCCGACCATTTTCAACATCGCCGGAAATCTTGCCGCTGAGTATGACGGCGGATTCTGGGATATGTACAAGTTGAGCAATGGGGGCTTCTACATGGCACCGGCATCCGATGAGCAGTTCATCGTGAGCAGTGAGAACGGCTACGAGGGGAGCATGTCGGCGGCCGCTCTGGGTATTGTGGCTTGCTTGTATGCGTACTCGCATCTGAGTTTCGGTGACGGGGCGTTTGCAGAAGTCTGCGCGGAGCAGTATCACCTGCTCAGGGAGTTCGCTCTGGATCACAAAGATGCTGGCAGCATCATGCAGGCCATCGACTGACCATCCGGGCGGCGTTTCGCATCGCAAATTAATCCGCAACGTTGCCGCAACGTCAGGACTCCATACAGAACATGGGTTTCGGGCAATTTGTTGCGGCGTTGCGGATTTTTTGATGGCAGGCCTGTGAGGCGATTTTTGGATGGATGGGGTTGTCAGTGGACGCGGCTGACGAGTCGGTCTGCCCATGCAAAATTGCCGCCACAGCGCCACACTTCGCTGGAGGCCAATGTTTATATGGGTTTCTGCGTTGCGGATAAAAGGCAACACATCCGCATCACATCTGCAACAGGGGGCGTTTCGCAACACAAATTTTACCGCAACGCTGCCGCAACATCGGGAGGCCATGTAGTGCATGGGTTTCGAGAAATTCGTTGCGGCGTGGCGGCAAAACTGGCGCGGCTTCTGAGTGGCAGAGTGGAAAGTTGCACCGTATTGCTGTCCAAATCGTGAGCTTGTATATAATTCACGAATATTCAACTTTAAGGGCGGAAAATATGACGAGGCGTTGTCATGAATAATTCAGAGATTGAGAATGATGAAATAGTTTCAGACATTATTCATACAGAGCACGTCGTAGCCAAAATTATAGGTTGGACGGGTTCGTTGGCATCTGTATCGGCACCATCTCTGATGATTCAGTTAAAGAGTCGGAAAGATGCCGCCGTCTTTGAACTGATGCGTGTGGAATCGGTCAGTAAATCGGCAAGCAATGAAGTCGTCAGCGAGAAACGATCTCTGGTATTGGAAATTGAATCTCAAATTGACCGGGCCAAATCTTGTTTGCATGCCATTCGTGATGAATTAGCCAAAGGTGAAGAATCAGAACTGATCCTTGATCAGAAAGCGACTGATTGGACCGGCGATGAATTTCTTACTCTCGCCAGCGCAGAATGGTGGGCGCGGAAGAATTATGGGCTGTCCCTTAGGCACAATAATTTCATAGTTGAAAATGTGCCTACCAAAGCCAGTGAAACGCAGGTGCTGCCGTTGCCGGATAACAAGCCGTGGTTACAGGTTGATCCTCGTGATCCAGCGCGAGAATACGACTGGTACACGCCCGCGCGGTATTTCGCAAGGCAACTTGTCTCCAATGATCCAACCCTTCTGGACAACAGGGAAAATCTAGCAAAGCAGGTTGTTACATCACTCACTAAAGTTGGCATCTTTAAACGAGGTGGAAAGTTACCTCTGGGTTCAGGAACAGTCCTGAAAGCCTTCTCCAACGTATGTTTGGGTTAAAACTCTCAAACTTTCAGCGAAAGTTTTTATAGAAATATCACGCTAACCCATATCCAATATGGGTTACACAGCAATTTGTATCGACGCTTGCAAGCGTTAAACGCTCCTCAATAATGGTTCGGTAGCACTTACACCAATCATTATTAAGGAGAAGTCGATGCAAGATGTACCTCAGCAACTATCCGGCGAAAGCCAAACAATAGATACACCCAGCGACTTGCTTCCGGTCAGTCAAGCCGATGCTGGCAATGCGGCTGATATGCTTTCTGTTGATCCTCAACCCGTAGTCCAGCCAAGTGACGAAGAGGTGATTGCCTCGCTTGCTGCCATGTCGACACTGGACTATGAGCGTGCCCGAGTTGCGCAGGCAAAACTCATGGGCTGTCGTCCTGCTGCACTCGATGCGATGGTGAAGCAGGTTCGTAATTCTGAAGCGACAGAAGCTGCACCAAAATTGCCATTTCCTGACATAGAACCATACCCTGAGCCAATTGACCCGGCGCAGCTATTCAATGAAATAGTGAGCACGTTCAAGCGTTTTATTGTGTTTGATGCAGAGCAAGCAGTCGCGGTAGCACTTTTGGTTATGCTAACTTGGTTTATTCACGTAGTGAAAGTCGTACCTTTAGTAATTTTTAATGCGCCTGAAAGGGAGTGTGGAAAAACGCAATTACTAGATGTGTTTGGTCGAATGTCGGCCAAACCGTTATTCGCAGCCAATATTACAACGGCTGTCTTGTTTCGCGTGATAGAAAAATATCATCCAACAATATTGATTGATGAGGTTGACACATTTATTCGCGAAAATGAAGAGTTGAAGGGCTTAATTAATGCCGGTCATACGCAAACCAGTGCTCTTGTCTGGCGCATTGTCGGAGACAATCACGAGCCTACTTCTTTTAGTGTCTGGGCTGCGAAAGTTATTGCTGGCATTGCAGTGCAAAGGCATTTGCCTGATTCAACAATGAGTCGGGGGGTATTGTTTAATTTACGCCGCAAAATGCAGCACGAAATAGTCGAACGTTTGCGTAATGCTGATCCAGAAATTTTTAATGTTATTGCAAGCAAGCTGGCTAGATTTTCTCAGGACTACTCTGCTCAAGTTAGGGATGCGCGTCCAAAGTTGCCTGATGAGCTTAGTGATCGTGCTCAGGATAACTGGGAGCCGTTGCTGGCAATTGCGCAATGCATTGGGCCAGAATGCACCGAACAAGCCTTAGCTGCGGCACTAAAGCTATCTGGTTCGCATAATAAGTCTGTCAGCACCGGCAATGAGTTGCTGTCGGACATTCAGCATATCTTTGATACTAAACGTATTACAAAAATCAGCACTGTACAGCTGATCGAGGCATTGTGTGTGGATGAGGAAAGCGGCTGGGCAACCTATAACCGGGGTAAGCCACTCTCGCCTCGTCAACTGGCAAAGCAGCTTGCGACCTATGGAATCAACTCGAAAACGGTCAGATTGGGGCCTGGAAATACGCCCAAGGGGTTCGATGCCGACCAGTTTGCCGATGTATTTGCGCGCTACCTCGCACCCCCCGAAAAATTGCCGCAACAGCGCAACGATGTCCCGGAGTCCTTGATTTGTATGGGTTCCGGCGTTGCGGATAAAACGCAACACTCCCGCCACGTTGATGCCACGGGTGCCGTTGCGGCAAATCCGCCACAAAACTCAATCCGCAACGATGCCGCAACGCCAGATCCCTTGATGTATATGGATTGTGGCGGCGTGGCGGAAGAAATGCAGCTATTGGCCGGGAGTCAGTTCACGCCAGTGGGTGCGTTTCCAGATAGTGCATTTTGATTCCACTCGCGGATTGATTTACAAGCTGTCGTCAGTCAAGTCGATGTTTTTTCAGCGTAGCAAGTAGTTTTCCCTTGTCGGCGGTCACATCAGATCGAATTGATGCGGCTGCCGGTTCACACACTATATATATGGAGGATTCACCAATGCCCATCATCAAACTGACCCAAAGCTTCATCAACAACGACCTGCACTGTCCAGCTGGCAAGTCACGTATCGAATTTTGCTGTACCGACCAACCCGGCCTATACGTCGAGGTGCGTTCCACAAGCCAAGGCCAAGGCACGTTCTACTGGCGCTACAAAGATAACACCGGGAAGACTTGCCACCAGAAAATCGGGCGCACCTCTGATATTACCCTTGCAGATGCCCGGAAGCAGGCCAAGACGTTGAAGGCTGAAATTTCTTTGGGTGCAGATCCACGGGGCGAGCATAAGCGCCAAAAACAGGTATTGACCTATGCTGACTTTTTCGTTGATTTTTACCTGCCGCATATAACCCCAAGGAAACGCTCGTGGTACTCTGACGAAAGCCTTTACAGAAATAGGTTGAAGGCTGCATTCGGTGACAAGCGGCTCAATCAGATCACGCGGCAGCAAATACAGTCGTTCCATACAGGATTGCTGAATGAAGGCTTGGCACCGGCGACGTGTAATCACCACGTCAAATTGCTCAAGCATTCGTTGAATATGGCGATTGACTGGGAAATGCTGGATGTGAACCCTGCTGTTCGGGTGCCACTGGCAGCAGAAAATAACAACATCGAGCGATACATGGACTCGGTCGAGTTGAACCGCTTTCTGACTGTACTGCGTACGGACGAAAACCAAGCTATCTGCCGGATTGCTTTCTTTCTGCTCTGTACAGGGTGTCGCTTGAATGAGGTGTTGTCCGCAAAGTGGTCTGATGTTGATTTGTTCAAGCGTATATTCGTAATCAGGGCCAGCAACAGTAAAAGTAAGAAGCTGCGTGCCGTGCCGTTGAACGAAAGTGCGCTCGAAGTTCTGAGTCAGTTGGATACAAATGGTGAGTTTGAGTATCTGTTCGTAAACAAGAAAACTGGCAAACCATTCGTCAATGTTGCCAAGGTCTTTGGGAGGCTGCGTATCAAGGCTGGTTTGCCTCATTTGCGCATCCACGATCTTCGGCATCAACACGCCAGTCTACTTATAAACAACGGAAACTCTCTTTTCATTGTGCAGCAGATACTGGGTCACAGTGATCCGAAGGTGACGCAGCGATATGCCCATCTGTCATCGAAGACTTTGCAGGATGCTTCGAATTCAGCCAGTCAGATAATTCAGGGCGCAATGCGGGGTTCGGTGATAGAAGTGCCGGAATTGCCTTCGGGTGTCATACAGGGTGAGGTGGTAGATGTGATCGATGTTGTGCCGGTGGCGTTGCAGGCGGCTGAGGTGCGTTTGGCGGCGTGATCGGGGTAGGCTGTAGATGATGGTTTCGGGGCGGGTGCTGGTTTGGCCTGCTCCGGGGCTGTTTATTTTTGTGGGGATACGAAAGTTGATCTGAAAGATATTCAGTAAGTTTCGAGTAAGTATTTTATTGAAAAAGATATTTTTATATCTATATACTCGATCAAAGCACGCTTGATGTGTGCATTTTCCCCATATATAAATGAAAGATGTCGCAATGAAATTAAGTCACGTAGTCTTTGCAGCGGTAGCAATCTTAGGAACAGCAGTGGCTTATGCTGAGGAAATTGTTGCTGAAAATAACAGAGTGATCTATGTAGGGGCGGGGGCCGCCAAGAGTGCAAGTGCAACCGTAAATGGTTCAACACCAATGTCTTTAGGTTTCTTGACAAAGGTTTCTGACAGCTCATTCGTTTGGGGTTTTGATATTGGCGCTGAAGGAACTATGCTCGACTCAACTTGGGGGCAGAGCCAGTTAGCAGTACAAGCGACCTCTTACAATTTACTGCTCGGGAAGAATATTCGCCAGAATGAAAATTCTAGCTTCAATTTGGCACTTCTTGTTGGGATGAGGGAAACGACAGCGGATTGTCCTAGCTCGTATTTGGGCTACCAGTGTTATGCCAACGCGACTCCTACTACCAATTATGGCTTCAATTATGGTGGGGTAGTAACTTGGTCATATAAGAACCTTGTGCTCGGAGTCAGAGCAACTGCTGTAAGTACACAAGCTTTACTTGGATTTAGCTTCTAATTTAGCACCGAGGTTGGCAATTGGTTTGGCGCAACTTTTACATCAAAGTATCTGATAAAAATTTAAGAGAGGCATTTAATGTTTAGAGCTGGCATTTATTTATTTATAGCTATTGTTACTACTTTGTTAACGGGTTGTGCCACACCAATACGGCCTGCGATTATGGAGTCTCATGATCCTGTTCATAAGTATAATAAAAATTACACATTAAACCAAAAGCAACGAGTTTATGTTGGCGAGTCAGTTATACGCATACAGGATTACTACGTTGAAAGTGTCAACATTCCATTGGTTGAACCAACAGATAATTTTTCTGTTCAGTCAGGTCTTCTTACAATGGATTATGTAAAGGGGCAGAAATATAGCGTATCAGGAACGTTCGATTCTAACGGTTCTTCGTTATTGGTGATTCCGAGTGATAAGCATTCTATAAGTTGGTCGAAACCGGCTATATTAATTGATAAAGATGGAACCATCCTCCATGCGGTTCAGACTGGTCCAGAAGGTGCGCTCAAGACACCCACATTCAATCTTGCGCCAACTACAGCAAGGATGGTCAGAATATCTGAAGAGAAGGTTTTGGTATCTAAAGGATATGAAAATTACGAGATTTTATTCAACGGAATGGATAAAAATACGATGACCTTTACATATCGCGAATTTAGTCCAGATGGTTTGGCTCGCGTTGCATTCTATCAAACATTAACTTACGATGCTAAAGCAACAACAATTAGGTTTAAAAAATTTAAAATCAGTGTATTAGATGCAAATAGTGAAGGTATTACATACGCTGTAGTTGAGGATGCTAATTAGGGTTTGAGATTGGTATGAGCCTGATTACTTGCCGGTGATTTGCATTTTGCAAAGAAAATTTTTTCGAAAACCTGACGAACCCGTCGCATCGACGGCGATCCGGTTGAATTAACGGGGACCCTTTGGAGGGGAATGCGCAGGCAGGTTGCACCGGGTTGGGCCAGAAATACACCCAGTTCGATCCGGTTGCAGGCCGCGATCACTGTCCTCATCCGGCAGGGCGCGGGGTTCGAGTTGGGCGTTTTTTGGCCGGTCTCGCGGCAGGTCGTGGCGTCGAGTCGTCGGGTGCGTCGAGTGAATTAGGTAGGAAAATTATATTTCGGGCAAATTGGCGGTGCTGGCGTCGATGCGTCGTGTTATTCAGTGACTTTTTGTTGTGTTGTTAGATATGTGTTGATCTGGCGTCAACTCGTCGGATCTGACGGGTATCGGCCATGATACATACATAATAAGTGTGTAGAATTTGAAAATAGTTGGTTATTTACACACGAACTTAACCATATCGGATTTGCTTGAGCCATCGACAAGTGATGTCCACTTTGTTCTTCCTGGTGGAAAATCTTTGATGTGTGCAGGCGAGCCTTCACCGTAGCCAATGTCTCTATATTGCATATTTGCACAGTTGATTTCAGTTCGTGAGAAACCTACTTCTTCAACGCCAATTCGTTTATGTAGGGTTTTAACGATATTGCCATCTTTGGTTACTTCAAGTAAGAAATATTTACCCTTGTCACCGGGTATGCTTCTTGGAATAGGAGTTTCTTTAGCTGCAATTGCAGAAAGTGGGAGGGCAACCAACAATGCGGTTGTAATTAACTTTGTATATTTCATGAGGGAGGTCATTTATCACATCGGGGGGTAAGTGTAGCAGGGAGCATTGAATTATTGAAAATAAATTGTTGGCGTTGAAATTTGCGGTCCGTTTAAGTTACGAAAAATTTGGCCCATGAATTTCTTCGAGTATTACTATGGTGGCATCGAATTCGACGTGTGCGTCAGGGTGCTCATTATTTTTTGATGTGCTAAATATCTCTGTCGGTGTAGTATGTCGATTCTAGTGTTGTGAATGTAAAAATTTCATTTAAAATAAATTCATATTTAATGGGGGTTCAATGAAGGTGTCTGTTAAGTTGGCTTTAATCGTTGTCATGCCATTATTTTTTATTTCTACCAGCGGTTATGCGGGGCAGATGATGAGCGCACAATTTCGAACTATGTCGACTTGCTTGTCCGCGATAAAAAAGAATTCTGCTGCAAAAATGAAGGTGGTCACTGACAAGCCTCACGAAGTATCAGGGGTTCTTTCTAATGGTCAATTTTTCTCCTGTACCAAAAAGGAATCGGGCACAAAAGGAACATACTTTGAGGGAAATTTCACAGTTGATTAGTTTAAACATGGCTGGCTCTGCCCTTCAGTTTGTAAGTTAACCATCAGTTGAATGTTTCATTGTCTCATTTGTTGGTCGTAATCTATTCGCTGAAATAATAGTTTTGATTGAACAATTAGGAACCAACTTGCTCGAACTTATTGCTGACTTTATTCGCTTTGTTTTTTCACTTATTTTTATAATTTTAACACCTCTTGTTGGAGCGTATTTGGCCGGGGGGTGGGGATTTGTTATTGGCTTAATATTGTCATGTGGCTTTTATGTTAACCTCCTTTGAGGAAAATAATATTGACTCATTAGTCAAAAAGCTACATGGAAATTTTTTGCTGTGATTCTACTAGTCGTTTTACGGCAGGGCAGATTCGCAGCTTTTCAGGATTTCAGAATTTCTGCCTCCCTCCCCACCCCTGAAATTCTGCAAAGAAATTTCCCACGCCACCCGACGAACCCGGCGCATCGACGCCACCCTGTCCCTTTTCGGGGGATTTAGGGGGGGGAAGCCACTCCGGCAGGTACCCGCCTTGGTCCAGAAACTGCCCGACTGCGACCCGTTTTCGGGCCGGGATCACTGCCCCCATCCGGCAACCCACCGCGTCCGCCTTGGGCCACTTTTTGGGCCGGTCCCAGTTTCCACCCGTCGCCCGGTGATGCCAAATCGACCCCAGTTCTGTGCAGTTCTGTTTTCGTTCGGTGAAAATTTGTCGCAAGGCGTTGACGCTGTTCGAGAAATATTTTGGCGATCGAGCCGGTTCAGAAATGAGGTTCGGGATAGGTTCGGTTGGTGAATTTTGACTGGACAAGTATTGCAAAATTTTGTCTGTTTTCTTCAACTTACTCAATAAAAACAATGACTTAGTGCTGTACTGTTAATCCGCAGGTCCCTGGTTCGAATCCAGGTCGGGGAGCCAAATAAGATAAAGGGTTGGTGCTAACGTGCCAGCCCTTTTTTCTTGCCTTAATCAGCAATATCGAAGGCAAATATCGAAGGCAGAATTCCGGTTTTACTCAAGTTTCACAAAGCCGATTTAGCTCAGTTGGTAGAGCAACCGCCTTGTAAGCGGTAGGTCATCAGTTCGAATCCGATAATCGGCACCAATTAGGAATGAATGTGGGCACTAGATTATTAGTGCCCATTTTCATTTGGTGCATCACGTGTGCAAGCGCTTCATAGCTACCCTTGATGTTCGCGGTATCCTCCTTCATCAGCACTTCCTCCACCAGCAGATTGATGTAACTCTTGATGACGCTGGGCTCCTTGGACAACAGCTTGTTACACAGGGCTTTGCCAAACA
>Ga0007794_10000385_pt1 | contig 13815 bp, 10 predicted proteins | sample CryBogmetaGMA5M_FD_60365 | JGI IMG/M metagenome (GOLD analysis project Ga0007794, IMG submission 60365) | Freshwater microbial communities from Crystal Bog, Wisconsin, USA - MA5M | ecosystem: Environmental > Aquatic > Freshwater > Lake | place: Crystal Bog, Wisconsin, USA | collected 2009-07-06
GCTGTGTACTTCGCGGCCGAACTCCTCACGCCCGAGGCGTGCTTCCCAGGGGGAGCTGGCGCAGACCCCCTGCAGGGTTTGACGGATGAGCGGGAAAACCCCCCACAGGGAAAAGGCCTTGAGAGCCAGCAGGATTTTTGCTCCGCTCCGCCGCTGCACGTCATCCAGAATGGCCAGGTTGTGGCGCAGTCGCCCCAGATCCACCACATAGGCGGGGGAGGGGGCGAGCCGGAGTATTTTGTCGATATCGATGCCGGTCAAAATATTACAGTTCAGGCCATTCGCCGCCGTCGACAACCACCGTCGGCAGCCCCATGGGACCAAGCACATCCAGAAACAGTTCCGGGTCGAACTGCTCCATGTTCCAAACACCCGCTCCATGCCATTTGCCGGTGAGCATCATAATTGCGCCGACCACCGCCGGTACGCCGGTGGTGTAGCTGATGGCCTGGGACTGAACCTCACGGTAGCAGGCTTCGTGGTCGCAGATGTTATAGATGTAGACCTGTCTGCGCTGACCGTCCTTCGTTCCCCGGGCGATGACGCCGATGCAGGTTTTTCCCTTGGTGAGCGGCCCCAGGGAGCCGGGATCGGGCAGAAGCGCTTTCAGGAACTGGATCGGTACAATTTTCTGGCCGTTGAACTCCACCTCGTCGATGCGGGTCATGCCGACATTCTGCAGCACCTCCAGATGTTTGAGGTAGTTTTCGGAGAAGGTCATCCAGAACTGGGCTTTCTTGATGGTGGGGAAATGTTTGACCAGCGATTCCATCTCTTCGTGGTAGAGACGGTAACAGTTCATCGGACCAATCCCTTCGGGGAAGTCGAATACCCGCTTGGTAGTGAGTGCCGGGGATTCTACAAACTGCCCGTTTTCCCAGTGGCGACAGGTGGCGGTGACTTCCCGGATGTTGATTTCCGGGTTGAAGTTGGTGGCAAAGGGCTGGCCGTGGCTACCGGCGTTGGCGTCGATGATGTCGATCTCCTCCACCACGTCCAGATATTTTTTGGCGGCCAGGGCGGTGTAGACATTGGTGACGCCCGGATCAAAACCGGAACCGAGCAGCGCCATGATTCCGGCATTTTTGAACCGCTCCTGATAGGCCCACTGCCAGGAATATTCAAACTTCGCGGTGTCCAGCGGCTCGTAGTTAGCGGTGTCAAGATAGTCAACGCCGGTTTCAAGACAGGCATCCATGATGGTCAGATCCTGGTAGGGAAGCGCCACGTTGATCACCAGCTTCGGCTGCACCTGTTTGATCAGGGCGACCAGTTCCGGCACGTTATCCGCGTTTACCTGTGCCGTTGCAATACTCCCCCCCAGTTGGGCGGCGATGGCGTCGCATTTGGTTTTGGTCCGCGAAGCAAGGGTAATGTTGGTAAAAATGTCGCGCCGCTGGGCACATTTGTGGGTGACAACCTGGCCGACACCGCCGGCCCCGATAATAAGGACGTTGCTCATATTGTTCCTTTCTGGGGTGAATCAGTCATGGAGTGTGCATGAGAAAAGCAGATCTGCCTCAAGCCGCTTTCTTTAAGCCAAACATGGGGGAATGGATGATGCCGAGCAGGCCGTCGATAGACAGATCCTCATCAAGCAGCGGCCAGTGAATACCGTATCCTGAAGCGGAGACCTCATACCGTTCCCGCTCAATCTGTGCCGCCTGGAAAAGGCGCGGGGAAATCGCTTTAAGGCTGAAGCGATGTGCAGTCCCATCAATGGTCAAGACCATCTCGTCATTGGAGAACGTTACGTTTTGCACATTGTGACATCTGTTCATCGTCCGCCCCCTTTCTGGAACCGTTCCCATTCCTGCTCAATAAATTCGAAATATTCAAAAATGATGTGCTTTACCTCTCGCCGATCTTTACGTGAAAGATTATATGCATACGCTTCTTCAATTGCAAAATTTTCTCTGTCGAGCCAGTACTTGCAGTCAACATCGCCTTTTTTACAGTGTATGTGGATCGGCTCATTACCTTCGTTGGCGTAAAAGAAAAATCGCCAGCCCATAACCAGCAGAATTGTTGGTATCTATTCCCCCAGATAGGTATATCCCAGCAGTGTTCTGTCCAGCAGTTCGATGAAATGGCTGCTTTCTTCGATGGAGATTTTCTTTGAAGCGACGCTTTTTTCCAGATTGTCTCTGACGCGCTTCAATATTTCCGGCCCTTTGTACTGCACATATTTCAAGGTTTCCCAGGTGGCGTCACCATTGATGACCGTGTCGATCATGTAGCCGGTTTTTTTGTTGAAGGTGATATGTACGGCGTTGGTGTCGCCGAACAGGTTGTGCAGATCCCCCAGAATTTCCTGATACGCGCCGATGAGGAAAAAACCGATGTAATAATCTTCGTCCTTGCGGATCTTGTGCAGCGGCAGATATTTGGAGCGCCCGTTTTCGCCGACGAAACTGGTGATTTCACCGTCCGAGTCGCAGGTGATATCGGCGATGGAGGCCATGACCTCCGGCTTTTGGTTAAGCCGCTGCAGCGGAACGATCGGGAAAAGCTGGTCGATGGCCCATGAGTCAGGGATCGACTGAAACAGCGAAAAATTGGCAAAGTAGGTCTGGCGCATGGAGAGTTGGAAGTTCTGCAGCTCTTCCGGGATCGGCTTGATTTTCTCTACAATACTGTTGATCTTTTTGATTATTTTGGAGTAGAGCCATTCTGCAATCGCCCGGTCGTTGAGCGTCAGGTAGCCAAGATTGAACAGGCTGACCGCTTCGTTGATCAACTGCAGGGTGTCATGGTAATCCTCCCTGAGGGAGTAGCGGTCGAGGCTTTTGTAGATATCCATCAACTTTTTGACGGTCGGCGCCACTTTTTCAGATTTGCTCAGAATCTCCTCAAAATCAGGCATCAGGTGCTGAGTATTGGTATTCAGGACATTGGTAACCAGCACCGAATAGTGGGCAACCGTTGCCCGTCCCGATTCGGAGATGATGTTCGGACATTCGACCCCCGCCTCGTCACAGATATTCTTGATCTGGTAGATGACGTCGTTGGCGTATTCTTCGATGGTATAATTGACGCTGGAAAAATAACTGGACTTAGAACCGTCGTAATCGACCCCCAGGCCGCCGCCGATATCCAGAAATTCTATGCCGACCCCCAGTTTTCTCATCTCGGTGTAGACACGGGCGACTTCAATCAGTGCGGTTTTGATCTTGTCAATCTTGGTGATCTGGCTGCCGATATGTGAATGCAGCAGTTTGACCGAATCCAGCATCCCCGCGTCTTCCAGCATCCTGATGGCGGCAATGATTTCCGACATACGCAGGCCGAATTTTGCGTCTTCCCCGCCGGAGGTGGCCCATTTGCCGGTCCCCTTGGAGGAGAGCTTGACCCGAATCCCCAGCTTGGGAGTTATGCCGGTCTTTTTGGCGATGTCGATGATTTTTTCCAGCTCGAACAGTTTTTCCACAACCAGCGTGATGTCGAAACCGATTTTAGTGGCATACAGAACTGTCTCGATATATTCGGCGTCCTTGTAGCCGTTGCAGATGATCGGCAGGTTGTTGCCGCTGGAGATGGAAATCCCCGCCACAAGCTCCGGTTTAGAGCCGACTTCAAGGCCGATGTTATACCGCTTCCCGTAGGCGGCGATGGCTTCCACCACCTGACGCTGCTGGTTGACTTTGATCGGGTAGAACGTCTGGTATTTGGCCGGATAATCATTTTCCTGGATGGCGCTTTTGAAGACCCGGTTGATGGAGGCGATGCGCCCCTGCAGGACATCCATGAAGCGGAGCAGGATCGGCGGCTTGATCTTGCGCTTGATCAAATCGTCAACCAAAGCCCGTAAGTCTATGGCATGCTTGGAATTTGATGAAGGGTGGACACAGATGTTCCCCTTCTTGTTGATTGAGAAGAGATCTGCGCCCCAGTTATCGATATTATAAATCTTGGCAGATTCACCAATGGACCATTTTTCCATGATCTTTTCCCCGTCTTCCGGTTAGTCGCGTGCGAACAAACATCTTATTTATTGCATAGGATAGCCAAAGTCAAATTCTTATTTGTTTTCTTTTTCCCACTGGCGGCGTAAATCTGCGGTCTTACGTGTGCGGCGTACCGATGTACGCCTCCGTGTAAGCCATTGATTTCCTTGCCAGGAGAAAAAATCCCCGCTTTCCGCAACGGAAACCACCAGTTGCTCATCCGGAGTTTCCGGATGGCAACTGATATGTTTCCGCCTGGTGATATTCCGGGGAATGTCTGCCTTGACTTTGCCAGAGGGAATGATTACCTTCGCACTGATTGAAACAGCCCGGTACATTACCTCATTTGCTAGGTGCTATGTATGTCCCGTTTTTCAGGCAGGAAACCGTTTACACAGGAAATATTCGACCGGCATGTCGGTGAGATGCGTACCCTGCTGCATGCCCTTGAGTTGCGTGATTCGTTTGAAGACAGTGAAACCCGGCCGAAGATGGATATGTATGAAACATGCCGGGATATCATCCTGGAGTTCGACCTGCCCGGTTGCGACCTGAATGCGATTTCCCTGAAAATGAACGGTGTGACGCTGGTTCTGGAAGCCTGTAAGCAGAGGGAGCAGAACGAGGGAAAGTTTATCTGTGTAGAACGGAGTCACGGTCGTTTCCATCATACCGTGAATATCCCCGGAAACGTGGATCTCGCCGCAGTCAGGGCGGAATACCGCCTGGGGGTGCTACGGGTGATTTGTCCAAAAATCTGTGAGCGACTGGTGCCTATAAAGGAGATGTAGATTGATAGAGATAGAAAACGATATCGAACAAAGTTCGGAAGAACTTAAAATACCGGAGGTACTGCCGCTGCTCCCCATTCGGGACGTGGTGGTGTATCCGTTTATGATCATACCGCTTTTTGTGGGACGGGAGATGTCGGTCAAGGCCGTAGACAGTGCTCTTGCCGGCGACCGGATGATCCTGCTGGCGACTCAGCACGATGTTGGTGACGAAGATCCGCCGGCGGACAAAATCTATGAGGTCGGCACAGTCGCCATGATCATGCGGATGCTCAAGCTGCCGGACGGTCGCGTCAAAATCCTCGTCCAGGGGTTGGCCAAGGCCCGCATTACGGAATTTGTCTCCGACAAGCCGTTTTACACTGTGCGGGTCGAGCGCCAGAACGATACGGCGCCGGTGGACATAACGCTGGAGACAGAGGCGCTGATACGCACGGTGCGCGAACAGCTGACCAAGGTTATGGAGCTCGGCAAGCAGATTTCTCCCGAAGTGATGGTCATTCTGGAAAATATCCAGGATGCGGGGAGTATGGCTGACCTGGTTTCCAGTAATCTCGGCCTGAAGGTTGTTGATGCCCAGGCTCTGCTGGAAATAAACGATCCGATTCTCCGCCTGACAAAGGTCAATGAGCTGTTGAACCGGGAGGTCGAACTCCTGAGCGTTCAGGCCAAGATTCAGAACGCCGCTCGTGAGGAGATGGGGAAAAACCATAAGGAATATTATCTGCGTGAGCAGATGAAAGCCATCCAGAGCGAGCTGGGTGATAATGAGGGCAAAGAGGAACTGGCGGAGATCAGAAAAGCGATCGAGGCGGCAAAAATGCCCGAGCCGGTACAGAAGGAGGCGCTCAAGCAGCTGGGACGGCTGGAAAATATGCATCCGGACGGGGGTGAAGCCAGCATTGTCAGAACCTATCTGGACTGGATGGTGGAACTGCCCTGGAGCAAGGCCACCCGCGACAGCCTGGACATTGTCCGGGCCAAGAAGATTCTGGACAACGACCATTATTATCTGGAAAAAATCAAGGAGCGCATTCTGGAGTTTCTTGCGGTGCGCAAGTTGAGGAAAAAAATGAAGGGGCCGATTCTCTGTTTCGTCGGTCCTCCCGGTGTCGGGAAAACGTCGCTCGGCAAGTCCATCGCCCGTGCCATGAACCGCAAGTTCGTGCGCATATCGCTGGGGGGGGTGCGCGACGAGGCGGAGATCAGGGGACACCGCCGCACCTATATCGGAGCCCTGCCGGGGCGCATACTGCAGGGGCTGAAGCAGGCGGGTGCCAACAACCCGGTCTTCATGCTGGACGAACTGGACAAGCTCGGCTACGACTACAAGGGTGACCCCTCATCAGCGCTGCTGGAGGTGCTCGATCCGGAGCAGAACCACTCATTTTCCGATCATTACATCAACCAGCCCTTTGATCTGTCAAATGTGATGTTCGTGGCAACCGCCAACCAGATGGACCCGATCCCGTCGGCCCTGCGTGACCGGATGGAGGTTATCAATCTTGCCGGGTATACGGAAGAGGAAAAACTCCAGATCGCCAAGCGTTACCTGGTTCCGCGCCAGATCAAGGATAACGGGCTGAAGCCGAAGCACATCAGCTTTGACGATGATTCCATAATGGAGATCATCGCCAAATATACCCGCGAGGCCGGTCTGCGTAATCTGGAACGGGAAATCGGCAAAATCTGCCGTAAAGTTGCCCGCAAAGTGGCCGAAGGGAATCATCGCACGGTTAAGGTAGCAGCCAAAACCCTGCACACCTATCTGGGGGTGCCGAAGTACATCCGCGAGGAAGAACTGGACAAAAACGAGGTCGGGGTGGTCAACGGACTTGCGTGGACGCCGGTAGGAGGGGAGATTCTCCATATCGAGGCGAGCCTGATGGCGGGAAAAGCCGCTTTGACGCTGACCGGTCAGCTGGGCGATGTCATGAAGGAGTCAATTCAGGCGGCCCATTCCTATATCCGTGCCCACGCTGCGGCACTGCATCTGAACCCGGAAGTTTTCCAGGAGCATGAAATTCATGTTCATGTGCCGGCCGGAGCCATACCGAAGGATGGCCCTTCAGCCGGTGTCGCCATGACCGTGGCCCTGGTTTCGATCCTGTGCAATATTCCGGTGAAGAAAGACGTGGCCATGACCGGCGAGATCACGCTGCGCGGCAAGGTGCTTCCGATCGGCGGCCTCAAGGAGAAAATCCTGGCGGCCGTCCGCTCCCGGATGCGTCTCGTCATCATTCCGGAGCAGAATAAAAAGGATCTGGAGGACATTCCACCGGAAATCCTGAAAAAGGTGAAAATAGTCACCGTTACAGAAGTGGAGGAGGCTCTGAAGCTTGCTTTGGAGAAGTACCCTCCCCATACTCCCGGAAAAGTGCCGGGAAAGAACAGTCCGGCACCAAAGAAGGTGCGTTCGTAAGCAGGGATGTGTCCGGTGTGCGATTCCCGGGTAATTGCGGAAACGAGGTGCTACATGTGTGATGGGGTCATCTACGCTGCATCCTGGCTGCTTAATCCTGATGCCCCGCCGGTTTCCGGCGGGGCATTGCTCGTTCGTGACGGCAGTATCGCGGCGGTCGGCCCCCTGGCCGCACTCCGGCGGGACTATGCGGCACCGGTGCTTGATTTCACCGGTTGCGCACTCCTGCCCGGATTTGTCAACGCCCATACCCACCTTGAATTAACCCATTTCCCCTCATGGCGAATCCGGTCGGCTGTTGATTACAACCCCCGCCGCTTTACCGACTGGATAATCCAGCTGATCAAGATTGCACGCGGCTTGACTGCGGAGGATTATCCCCCTTCGGTTCGGGAAGGGGTCCGTATGTGTCTGGAGTCCGGGACAACAGCCATCGGCGAGATCGTTACCAACCCGGCATTGGCCGCGCTGTACCACGGTTCGCCGCTTGCCGGGCGCACCTACTTCGAGCTGCTGGGGCAGGATGCCGGTTATTTTTCCGGCCGGCTTGCCGCCGCGACCGCTGCTGCACTCACTGCCGATACCGGGGCCATGTTGTGCGGCCTGTCCCCCCACTCGCCCTACACGATCGGTCAGGATCGTCTGGCTGCTGTCAGGGATGCTGCTGCGGCACATTCCCTGCCGTTGTCCATTCACCTTTCCGAGTCCCGTGCTGAAGCTGACTTTATTTTCGACGGCAGCGGAGACCTGTCTTCATCTTTCTATCCATTTGTCGGGTGGGAGCGTTTTCTCGGACACCAGGCCCGCTGCAGTTCCACCGAGTTGCTTGATCGCCACGGCCTGCTGACCCCGAACACCCTTGCGGTTCACTGCGTTCACGTTTCCTCTGCCGATGCCGGCATCATCAAAGCGCGCGGTACGCACATCGCTCTCTGCCCCCGGAGTAATGAACTTCTTGATGTGGGTCGTGCTCCGGTCCATCTGTTCAAAAAAACCGGTATTCCGATGTCGCTCGGCACCGATTCCCTCGCCAGCAATAATTCCCTTTCACTGTGGGATGAACTCCGCTTTGCCCTGGAGAACTTTTCGGATGACCTTTCTGAGTCGGATGTTTTTCGGATGGTGACGACCGGCGGTGCTGCGGCTCTCGGCCTCTCTGCGGCGTGCGGTTCGTTGGAAGCGGGCCGGCGGGCTGATTTCCAGATTGTGGGGAATTGTTCCGGTGGTGATGAAAGGATACTGGAACGGGTTATGCGGGAGGGGGTGCTGCAGGAGGTTTATGTCGGCGGGGAGTGCTATGCAGGGACTCCCCCTGACTGAAATTTGGAAGGTGCTTCGCGCCGTTCTGGATATCCAGTGCTACGTGTCAACGGTTCCAGCTCTATTGATTATTTCCCCGTATTCTCCCGGTACAGCGGGATGCGCACTTCCACAGTACAACCAGGTGGCGGATCGTTATTCCAGATCTGCACAGTTCCGCCCATATTGCCAATATAGCGCCTGACGAGAGCCAGTCCGAGGCCGGTGCCCCCTTTCCTGCGGGTGTAGAAGGGGTTGAAAACGTGCGGTAAACTCTCCTCGGCAATGCCGGTCCCCCGGTCAATCACCTGAACAACCGCCATACCGTCAGTACAGTTGTCTTCGCTGCACATCACCTGAATAATGATGCTGCTGCCGTCAGGGATATGATCGCCGGCATTTTCCAAAAGGTTAAAGATCGCCTGCTCCAGTTTGAAGCCGTCTGCCAGCACCAGAACCGACGCATCAACACTATTGGGAGACAGACCGCCGGCTCTGGTTTTTGAAAGGCCGCTTGACTTCCAGAGATCAAGCGCTTCTCGGCACACTTCCAACAGTGATACGGGTTGCCGGTTGCCCTCTTGAACGGTTCTCCCCAGATCAAGCAGGTCGTTTGTCAGGTGAGCCAAACGATTGATCTGCGCTCTGATATGCTGGAGGTACGGCCCGAATTCAGGGTTTTCGGCTACCACACTCTCTCTGAACAGCGCTTCGGTGATGGTCAGGATGGCATTAAGCGGGTTGCGGACTTCATGGGCAACGCCGCCGGCGATCTGGCCGATTACCTCCAGTTTCTTCGCCTCAATCAGCTGCAGTTCAAGCTGTTTCCGCTCCAGGCCTTCCCGTTGGAGGCTGGCTACTGCTCCGGACAGCTCAACAGTCCGCTCCATTACCAACCGCTCCAGGGTCCCGTGCGCTTCATGCAGGGCTGTCTCAACCCGTTTGCGCTCGGTAATGTCAATGACTATGCCAAGGTAGCGGGCTACCTGGCCATTTTCATCAAGCAGCGGTTTCCCCCGGGACATGAGCCAGTGGTCACTGCCGTCGGCGTAACGAACGCGCCACTCGGTGTTCAGTTCCAGTTTTTTCGATGTGGCTTCCTGTACCGCCTGCTCCGCTCCGGCACGATCATCGGGGTGAACAATCTGCAGCCATGTGTCATACGTCGCTTCACAACTGAACGGTTCCAGACCGCACAATATCCAGAGGTTTTCAGACCAGATGTTCTCGTTGGTCCGCAGGTCCCACTCCCATGTGCCGGAAAGGGCCGCCTCCTGTGCCATCCGCAGTCGCTCTTCACTTTCCAGCAGAGCCGCCTCTGACCGTTTACGCTTTGTTATGTCACTTATGGTAACGCGGCACTTGTCATTCTGTACTGACGTGGCTACCAGATGTGCCCAGAGCGTTGTGCCGTTGCCCCGCACCATGCGTATTTCCCAGGCCTGCGGCGCACCCGTTTCGAACAGCTGTCTGAAATGGACGTTAAAAACACCGTGGTCTGCATCAAGGATGAATCGGGAGAATGGCTGTTTAAGCAGTGTGTCACGGGTTCTTCCCAACAGGTTGGCAGCCGTGAGGTTGACCTGCAGGATCGTCCCCTGCCCCGTGACGGTGCAATACCCAATCGGTGCAAATTCATACAGATCGAAATAGCGCGCCTGTGACGCTTCCAGTTCCTCCTGGGTCCGCCGCAGCTCGTCGCTCTGTCTTTCCCTTTCGGCCTGTTGCACCTGTGCTTTACGGAGGAGTTGCCCCGACTCACCGGCCGTGACGTCTTCAGGGGAAGGCACCGTATCGGCACACGGAAGCTTGTCCCCGGTTAGTTCGGATCGTTTGTTTGTCATAACGGTTCCCCCGAATGAACAACAAAAAGCCGGCGTGTGGAGCTATATACCGGTTTTTACCCGCCTCTCTTCAAGAATCATATCAACTGCCAGCAGAAAAACCCCGACACAGATGAGGGAATCGGCGACATTGAAAGCCGGCCAGTGGTGCCGGTACCAGTGAGCATCAAGAAAATCGATTACCTCACCCATGCGGACCCGGTCGATCAGGTTGCCGACGGCACCGGAAAAAATCAGTGCCAGGGACGTTTGCGCCAGCTTCTGGTCGTCACGCAGTTTGCGAAAGGCGATCAGAATAACCAGCGCTGCCACGATCGACACGGTGATAAAAAACGGCAGCCGCCAGGAAGCACTGGAGAGAAAACTGAAGGCCGCCCCTTTATTCCTGACGTAGGTGATATGGAAGAAGTTTTCGATAACAGGGATCGAGTCGAACAGCTTCATGCTGCGGTCTATGTAGATCTTGGTTATCTGGTCAATGATAATGCCGACGGCAGCAATGACGGCAAACAGGGTGTATCGACGATTCATGGTGTATAGTTCCTTTATGCTACGGCAATGGTGCATTTGGGGCAGATGGTCGGGTGCCCGGCATCCGTGCCCAGTTCTTCGCTGTAATACCAGCAGCGCTCGCATTTTACTCCCGGCGCGGCCGTTACCTGGATTTTCAGCCCCTCAATGTTTTCAGAGGTCCAGTATTCCCCCTCAAGATCCGCTGCCAGAGTCGCTTTGGATACGATAAAAATGCTGTTAAGTTCGGCGGCATAATTCTGCAGAAATGAGAACAGTTCGGGAGGAGCGGCAATCGTTACGGCGGCGTCCAGGGAGTGGCCGATGGTTTTGGCAACCCGGGCGAGTTCCAGCGCTTTTGAAACATCCGAGCGCACTTTGATGATGCGCTCCCAGCGGGCCGCCAGAGCATCATCCTGCCATTCCGGAGTGCGTGCGGGGAACTGGGCCAGATGCACGCTCTCTTCACGCTGTCCCGGCATGAACTGCCAGACTTCGTCGGAAGTGAAGGAAAGTACCGGGGCAAGAACGCGCACCAGGGTATCGAGAATGCGGAACATGACCGTCTGGGCGCTGAGCCGCTCCAGAGAATCACCCTTGCTGGTGTACATGCGGTCTTTAAGGATATCGAGGTATAATGCACTCATCTCTACCGTGCAGAAGCCGTTGACTTCCTGATAGATGACATGGAATTCCATATTCTGGTAGGCGGTGAGAACCCGCTCCTTGAGTAACTCAAGCTGATGCAGTGCCCACCGGTCGATTTCCGGCATCTGTGACAGCGGGACCGATTGGGTCTCCGGATCAAAGGTGCTGATGTTGCCGAGGATATAGCGGCAGGTGTTCCGGATACGCCGGTATGCTTCCGCGACTCGGGTCAGGATTTCCTGCGAAATACGGGTGTCGTCCTGGTAGTCCATGGCGGAAACCCACAGGCGCAGAACGTCGGCGCCAAACTTCTTGATGACGTCTTCGGGTGCTACCACGTTGCCCACGGATTTGCTCATCTTGCGTCCCTGGCCATCCAGTACGAAGCCGTGGGTCAGCACATTTTTGTAGGGGGCAACGCCTCGGGTTCCGACGCTTTCCAACAGGGATGAATGGAACCAGCCACGGTGCTGATCGCTCCCCTCAAGGTACATATCCGCCGGTGAATGGAGACCGGGTCTCGGCTCCAGTACTGCGGCATGGGAAACCCCCGAATCGAACCAGACGTCCAGAATGTCATTTTCCTTTTCAAAGGAAGCAGCGCCGCATTTTGGGCAGACGGTGCCGGCGGGAAGCAACTTCTCGGCACTCCAGTCGAACCAGACATCGGAGCTCTCCTTTTTGAAAATTTCTGCAATGTGATCCATGATGGTGCCGTCGGCGATGTATTCGCCGCACGCGGTACAGGAAAACGCGGTGATTGGAACACCCCAGGAACGCTGGCGCGAAACGCACCAGTCGGGACGGTTTTCGATCATGCCGTAGATGCGTTCGCGACCCCACTTGGGGATCCACTGCACCTGGTCGATCGCTTTCAGCGCCTTGTCGCGCAGGTCATTGGCCTTCATGCTGATGAACCACTGCTCGGTGGCGCGGAAGATGATCGGTTTTTTGCAACGCCAGCAGTGGGGGTAGGAGTGGCTGATGGTGGCGCACTGGAGCAGCGCTCCAACCTCGGTCAGCTTGTCGATGACGCTCTGATTGGCCGGGAAAACCTGCTGGCCGCCGAAGAATTCGACAGTTGCCAGATATTTCCCGTGGTTGTCCACCGGGTTGTAAATCTCCAGCCCCTCTTTCAGGGCCAGCTCGTAATCCTCCTGGCCGTGGCCGGGGGCGGTGTGAACGCAGCCGGTGCCGGCTTCCAGAGTGACGTGCTCACCCAGCAGGACGATTGAATCACGATCATAAAAGGGGTGCTTGCACCGAGCGCGCTCCAGTACTCCCGCCTGGAACGTGGCAATAACGTCCCCGGTCAGGCCTACTGCGGTCAGAAATGAGTCCTTCAACCCTTCCGCAACGATCAGAACACCCTTTGCCGTTTCCACCGCCACATACTCAAACTCCGGATGAAGAGCCACGGCCAGGTTGGCCGGGATTGTCCAGGGGGTTGTCGTCCAGATAACGATGTAGGCCTGTTTCCCGGCAAGAGCAGGGATAGCGGCCGACAGGTCGTCTTTCAGGGCGAAGCGGACGAAGATGGAGGGGGACGAGTGGTCGGCGTACTCGACTTCGGCTTCCGCCAGGGCGGTGACGCAGGAAGAGCACCAGTGCACCGGTTTGCGTCCCCGGTACAGTCCGCCATTGTGGGCAAAACGGGCCAGTTCGGCTGCGGTCAGCCCCTCATATTCATAGTTCATGGTCAAATATGGATTTTCCCAGTCCCCCAGAATCCCCAGGCGTTTAAATTCCTCTCTCTGGATATCCACAAATTTGGCGGCATAGGCCCGGCATTCGCGGCGCATCTCAAGCTTGCTGATCTGGTTTTTCCGGGAGCCGAGATTCTTTTCCACCTGCAGTTCGATGGGGAGGCCGTGGCAGTCCCACCCCGGCACATAGGGGGCGTGGAACCCTTCCATGCGTTTGACTTTAAGCAGAATATCCTTGAGGGTTTTATTGAGGGCATGGCCGATGTGGATATGGCCGTTGGCGTAGGGAGGGCCGTCGTGCAGTACGTAAAGCGGCTTGTTTTTTCCCTCCGCTTCCAGTTTGGCGTAGAGTCCGGCTTTTTCCCATTTGTCGAGCATTTCCGGTTCCCGCTGGTTCAGGTTGGCTTTCATCGGGAATTCGGTCTGGGGCAGATTGAGGGTATCTTTATATTCCATGGGGGTGCTGTCTCCGATCCTGGTTCGTTAAAACTGCACCAAACTACAGATATAAAGCCGTAATGTCAAGAAGTCGGCTTGTTCCGGGTGAGCGGGGCGAACTGCGGATAATCTGATTTCTGCACGGCTGCGCATCACGGTTATCCCATATTCTTTCTTGCATTACCGGTTGCAACTCTGGTATTCTCCAAC
>Ga0007794_10000387_pt1 | contig 13807 bp, 11 predicted proteins | sample CryBogmetaGMA5M_FD_60365 | JGI IMG/M metagenome (GOLD analysis project Ga0007794, IMG submission 60365) | Freshwater microbial communities from Crystal Bog, Wisconsin, USA - MA5M | ecosystem: Environmental > Aquatic > Freshwater > Lake | place: Crystal Bog, Wisconsin, USA | collected 2009-07-06
CGAGATATGCTGGAGACTCACTCACGGTGAGCCATTAGTGCAAATGTGCAAGGACGACCACCTACCGCACGTCGCAACAATCTATCGTTGGTTGGCTCGCTTCCCAATCTTCTGCGATATGTACGCACGCGCACGAGAGGATCAGGCTGACACTAACGCTGACGAAATCCTCCAGATCGCTGATGAGCACCCTCCTGAGTACACCGACAAAGACGGTCGCACTACGCTGGACGCAACCTACATCAACTGGCAGAGGAGTCGCATAGAGGCACGCAAGTGGACGGCGGCGAAACTCAAGCCACGCAAGTACGGCGACCGCTTTGCTGTTGAGGGCGTAGTGGGTGGAGCGCCTATCGCAACTGAAAACAAAAGCATAGACAGGTTTACAGAGATAGTTAAAAACATCGAGATGACTAAACGTGCTGGCTAAAAAGTATTACAAATACTTCTGCTTGGTGTCGAAAAACACGGGGTTTTATCCCTTGTTTGGGTTCTAGGTAATACTTGTGTTAACAGAACTGCTCGAAGACCCAGAAGTACAGGCGGAGTTCAATGCCAAGCCAGAGCACGACCGCATTGCGTTAATCGCTCACCTTGAGTGGGTGGCGAGCGCCCACAAGTACCAGATACCTCCGCCGTTGGAGTTGGATTGGACGGTGTGGGCTTTGATTGCAGGCAGGGGCGCGGGCAAGTCCCATGCTGGTAGCCATGCGCTTTGGTGGTGGTGTTGGACGCACCCCGGCTCTCGCGGGCTGGTGCTGGCTCCAACATCTAACGACATCAAGTTCACCTGCTTCGAGGGCAAGTCAGGACTGCTTGCTAACATCCCTCCAGAGTTGGTGGCTAAGTACAACAAACAAGACCACGAGATTACGTTGTCCAATGGATCGAGCATTCGTGGCATTAGCGCTGATTCCTATGAGCGACTACGCGGCCCGCAGTTCCATTGGTGCTGGGCGGACGAGTTGGCGGCATTCCAATACCTCGGCGCTGGTGAGGCTTGGGACATGATGATGATGGGTTTGCGTCTGGGCGACCAACCTCGTGTGATTGTGACCACGACACCGCGCCCAAAGGATTTAATCCTTGACCTGATAAGCCGTGAGGGTGACGACGTAATCATTGATCGCGCCAGCACCTACGAGAACAAAGCCAACTTAGCGGCTACCTTCAGCAAGCAACTTGAGCAGTACAAGGGTACGAAGTTGTATCAGCAGGAGGTGCTCGGCGAGGTGGTAGACCTCGAAGACGGCAAGGTGGTGAGCAGGGATATGTTCAAGATGTGGCCTGCTGGTAAGCCCTTCCCTAAGTTTGAGTACATCATTCAGTCCTATGACTGCGCCTACACCGACAAGTCCTACAACGACCCGACGGCGATGACAACGTGGGGAGTGTTCAAGCCACAGGACGGCCCGATGTCCGTGCTCCTGATTGACTGTTGGGCAGAGCACCTGACGTTCCCTAAACTCAAGGAGCGGGCGCAGGACGAGTGGCGAGTGTCTTACGGTGAAGGCAGAGATGCCAAGCGCCCTGACCTGATACTGGTGGAGGAGAAGGCGGCGGGTCTATCCCTGATTCAAGAGTTGCAGAAGGCGCATTTGATGGTCAGGGGATATAACCCGGGTCGCGCTGACAAGATGCAACGCCTCCAAATCACCGCGGCTATCTTTGTTGCCAAGCGTGTCTGGCTCCCAGAGTCCGAGGTGCATAAGGGCTATGTGAAGGATTGGGCTGAAGGGTTCCTGTCCCAGATATGCGCATTCCCTGACTCACAGCATGATGACTATGTGGACTCAGCAACTCAGGCGATGCGTTGGTTAAAGGATATGGGATGGCTCGACATTGACCCTGAGCCACGGTATGATGACGACGACGATTACTTCGATGCCCAGCCTGCGCGGGTCAACCCATATGCGGTGTAACTATGCCTAACTACTCCAAAATTGCTAGAGGATTGACAAGCGCGTTAAGAACGGAAGACGCAACAGCCAACGCAATTGGCAAAGCGGCGCAGTCGGCAGGGCAAAAGGCTCCAGTGGTTGCCAACAAGCCTTTGACCACCAATCAAGACTTCTATCAATCTTTGGGTGACGCAATCCAAGAGCGCGTGGCTAACAGGCAAAACCTGATTGAGTCTCTGCCTTACAAGTATGACGCTGGGCATTATGTGTTTACGGAAGACAGCGCTCGCAAGAACTGGCCTCCGATGAAAATTCTGTACCGCGATCTGGCTGGTAACAAATTGATGAGGGAAGACCAGAACGACCCGCTCAGTAAAGTCATTAAAGATGAAGTAACAGGTAAGGCTTTACGCACGCCCCATGAGCAGGGTTACAAAGTCAGACTAGAGCACGCCCCTGATAACTGGTCTGAGTTCTTGATCCCCGAGTCCGCTATCAAGGGCATGGTGAGCGAAGCCAAGGGCGGTGCAATCCATATGCAAGCAGGTGGCATAAGTAAGTTTGCTAAGGGTTTGGCTAATCTGTCAAACGAGTCGTCTTGGCAAAAAGCGTTGGCATCGCAAGCGGAAAAGCAAATGCGCATAGACATGATGCCAACTGCGCGTATTGGATTGCCAGCCCCCGGGATCATTGTCCCCGGCAAATTGAACAACGTCCGAGAGGCTGTTCGTAACATAAAGGGCAACTACGGCGCAAGGCGTGTTGAACGTGCGGCTGACGAGATACCAAACCTTGAGCGTATGTATACGGAAGATGCTCTCAAAGATGCGTTTACTGGAGACAACGCCTCGGCAATGATGACAATGAAACCGCAAGACTTTGAGAAGTATGCGTCGCCAATTCCAGATTACATGGAAAGCCCGCAAGCGCACCGTGGTTACGGAAGTCAGTTTCGTGATGACTCGATGAAAGAGATGACACTGTCCGAGTACATTGATAGCCTATCAAATGTAAAAGGCGGATTTGCTGATGTTCCATATTTGCTTATCAATAAGGAAGAGCAGGGATTGCCACTGGTTCCGTTTATTACTGGGCATGAAGGTCGGCATAGAAACCGCGCCATAGCAAATATGGGAGAGCAAAGCAATCTTGTGCAATTGTTGCCAAGGGCTGAGTTGCGTGAACCTTTTCCTCGTCGTACACAAGAAGATTACTTAGAGGCTCTTAAAAAAGAACTTGAGATGACCAACAATAAAGTTAGACCGCAAGTTTATTTTGATGATCTTAGGCAGGAAGATATAAAACGTCCGCGAGTTGATTTGCCAGATATATATGCTGACGGTGGAGCAATCCGCGGCGGACTCTCAAGATTTGCGGATGGTGGAGCGGCGTTTGGGGTGATGCCACAGATGAAGCCAAGGCGTGCGCACCAAGACCGCGAGGCGTCTAAGAATGTGCCTGTCGATGTGGCAAGAGGGTTTGTGGCTGGAGCGCTAGGAGCGCCCGGCGACCTAGAGTCCCTCCTTCGTATGTTGCCGTATCTAGATGAGAAGACCGTCTTACCAACCAGCGAAGAGATAGAGAAGCGCTTGCCCTTCAAGTCAGACACGCCAGTGAGTCGTGCGGCTACTGGGTTGGGGCAGTTGGGTGGTGGGCTTTACACAGGCCCCGGCTCAGGCTTGAATATGCTTGCCTCTATCCCCAAAGCCATCAAGCACGGCGCTCAGGAGTTTGCCAAGGCTACTGTTGCTGGCGCTCCCCATGTAGTCAAGCCAACTGGCGGCAATTGGTTGCCACCTGCTGACCGCATCGTTTACAAAACACAACTTGACCGTGAGTTGGAAAATCTTCAAAAGGGAAGATTCAACATAGAAAGTCAAAGCATCAAAGTTATGTTAGATGACGCAATGGCAAGAGGTAATGCTCGTGAAGTTGAAACTCTAACCGAAAATCTACGCAGTGCAATTGGTAACGAAGCCGCCAATAAATGGATTAAATCCAACTTGAAGAACTACATTACTAAGCAAATGGGTACTGAGGCTGACCCAGTGCGCAAGTTGGCTGAGGAGGGCATCACCGCGTTCCCTAAGAATGTAGATGAGTTTGGTGACTTAGAGTTGCACACATTGCCCAACTATGATGTCAAAGGAAGACGAGAAGCGTTTGGTTCGCCTGTTAAGGGCGTAGCCCAAAACCCTTTGGCAAAGCATTATGAGTTTTTGGCAGACCAAGCCATTTTGCCAACGCAGGCTAAACACTATCAACGTGTACAAGCGCTTCCAGATATGCAACGTCCACGAGGATTTGCGGATATGCCTTGGGTAAACAAAGTAGACCCAGAGACAAACATCTATTCAATAAGCGGTGATGCTGACTTTAGCAAGATGGGTTTTGACCACATCATGGATGTGTTGCGTGAAGACGTAGCCGCAGGTCGCATTCGCCCTGAGCAACTTAACAAGGTGAGCATGGAAGACGCTGTACGTCGCACCCACCAATACGACGAGGAGTTGAAGGCAAAGATGCTCAACGCTAGAGTTGCAGAGCAAACAAGCGCTAAGGTTCACAAAGAGTATCCCGAAGGATACAAGTGGGTGCAGTTAGACCAGCCGGGGCAGTTCGCTTTGGAGTCTGACATCATGGGTCATTCCGTGCGTGGATACGAACCCCCACAAGGTCATCCAGATTGGACAGACCTATCTGGTAACTCAGGCTATGGTGACTACGGTCATGGTGGCTATGAGGCCATCAAGTCAGGAGCCGCTAAGATTTATTCTTTGCGTGACCCCAAGGGAATGTCGCACGCCACGGTAGAAGTTGGCCCAAGCATAAGAGGTATAAAAGAAAGAACAGATTGGTTTGCAAAACAACCTGAAGAAATTCAAGAAAAAATTACACAAGAAGCGCTTGAGTTGGAAAAAACTTATGGTGGAGCAAGGCAGGATTGGCAAAAAGCATACAGCACTGTTCTTGATAAATACATGGGCAAACAGGCTCCTAGGATTAGCCAAATCAAAGGCAAGCAAAACGCCGCGCCCAATGAAGAGTATCTGCCTTACGTTCAAGACTTTGTAAGAAGCGGTCAATACTCAGACGTTGGAGACCTTGCCAACACTGGTTTGCGTGACATTTACAAAACGCCAAGACTTGTTGAGTATTTAAAAAACAAAGGCGTTGATGTTCCAAGGTATTTGCCTGAAACAGATTATTTAAAATACGAAGACGACTTCCTCATGGATAGGTTATATCCAAAAGACACGCCTCCCGCAGAAGGCATGGCTAACGGTGGCGCTATCCATATGCAAGTCGGCGGACTCAGCGCTTTAGCCAAACTAGGAAAGGCTGGAACCAAACTGAGTAAGGCGGAGGAAGCCGCACTTCGCGCCCGAGGCATGGGCGTTCCAAGCGTTGACTTTGCTGATCCAATGAACCCCAAGGACATCATGCGGATGTCTGAGGCGTTAGGTAATGCTGGCGCTGAAGGCATGACTCTCAACCTAACGCAGGCTGACCGCTCCAGAGTGTTCGGCCCCAACAAAGGCGGAACAGGTTTCTCTGGCTTGCAGTTGACTAGCAAACCGCATCAGAAAGCGGGTACGACTTGGGGCGTAGGAAAACCAAGCCACGCCACTCGCCTAATAAATGCCAATACTCCAGACACTGTTTGGTCAACCTTTGTTGGTTCACCAACTCAGCACATGAGTAACCCAGTGACTGTTGAGCGTATGTATGAGGCGCATAGAGCGGCTAACCCTTCTGCTGACTTAATTGACAAAATGAATGCGCAGGTCAACGGTGCTGTTCACCCAAAGTCTGGCAAATTAATATTTCCTGAAGGCATTGATGTCAGTGACCCGACCGTGTTGGATAAGGCTAAGACATTTGACCAACGCAAAGTGTTAGCGCAGGCTATGACGATGGGCGGGGAGAAACGGGGCGAAAAGGCAACGCAAGAAGCGTTCAAGATTATTAGAGAAGAGACAGACCCATTGTTAGCCAACTCGCCTACATACGCTGTAGGCAATCGCCTGTTCACTATTGATAGCGACACTGGCATCTATCGCCCTGACCTCAATGCGGCATTCCCGCATCAAGTGACAGGCACTGACCTTGGCTTGTTGTTTGAGCCAGCCCCTGTTGAGTTTGCCGCGCCTGACTTTGTGGCTAAGTATGCAAATCGTAAGAACAAGGCAGGCAATCCCCAACCGATGGGTCACAAAGATTTGACGGCAACAACGCCCAAGCAATTTGTAAGCGAGGAATATTTAACCAACCTTCAAAAAGAAGGTCATAAAGACGGAGGCTCTGTGGAACAAATGTCATGGCTAGATGCCCTAAACAATCACCATCGCAAGATGGCTGGCGGAGGTGTGGTCAATATGAGCGACACAACGCCTGACGTAACGGATGGTGAGAACATCATTCCGCATAGTTTTTACGCCAAGGGTGGACAAGTTTTAAGTTATGAAGACTCAAATAATTTTTTAAGGAATATGTATGGCAACTGAAATGCCCAATGATCCAGAGTTTGATAGATTCATAAACGGGATTAAAAACAACGCTGATGGCGGTGCTGACGTACAGTTGGACGAAGAGATAAACGACGTTGAAGAACTAGAAGATGGTTCGGCAATCGTTCGCTTGGGCGAGGACAAAGGCCCCGAGGAAGACGCAGAATTCTACGAAAACCTTGCAGAAGAGGCGGTAAACCTGTACGACCTAGACAAGGTTGGTATGCGTTATATCGACTTGATCGAGAAAGACAAGGAAGCGCGAAAGAACCGCGACAAGCAATACGAAGAGGGATTGAAGCGCACGGGCTTGGGGAATGACAGCCCCGGCGGTGCTCAGTTCCAAGGCGCATCCAAGGTCGTCCACCCCGTTATGGCTGAAGCCTGCGTGGACTTTGCCGCTCGTGCTATCAAAGAACTCTTCCCACCAGACGGCCCCGTCCGCACCAAGATCATGGGCGAAGCCTCTGAGGAAAAGACCGAGCGTGCCGAGCGTAAGCGTGATTGGACAAACTGGCAGTTGACTGAGCAGATTGAAGAGTTCCGCGATGAGCAGGAGCAGTTGCTTACCCAGTTACCTTTGGGTGGCTCACAGTACATGAAACTTTGGTACGACGAGCAGAAGAAACGCCCCTGCGCTGAGTTCGTCCCTATTGACAACGTAATGCTTCCCTACGCCGCGGTGAACTTCTACACTGCCCAGCGCGTAACTGAGATGCAAGACATCACAGGTATGGAGTTCAAGCGCCGTATTGACGCAGGCTTGTACCGTGACATAGATTTTATCCGTGCGACTTCTGAACCAGAGCAAACGGCATCTGAGAAAGCCAACGACAAAATCGAAGGTAAATCTTGGAGTGACAACGAGGATGGTCTGCGCAAGGTCTACCACGTTTACACATGGTTGGAACTTGATGACGATCCTGTAACCAAGGGCGCACTCGCCCCCTACATCCTAATGTTGGATGACCTTGAGCACAAAGTGCTTGGTCTGTACCGCAATTGGGAAGAGGGCGACGACACGATGACCAAGTTAGATTGGCTCATTGAGTTTAAATTTATCCCTTGGAGGGGCGCATACGCTATTGGGCTACCCCAACTCATCGGAGGCTTAACAGCCGCCCTGACAGGCGCTCTGCGTGCCTTGTTGGACACTGCTCACATCAACAACTCGGCAACGATGCTGAAGTTGAAGGGAGCGAAGGTTTCTGGTCAATCGCAAAGTATTGAGGTGACGCAGGTAACGGAGATTGAGGCAGGCCCCGGCGTGAACGACATTCGCTCCATTGCTATGCCTATGCCTTTTAACGCGCCAAGCCCCGTGTTGTTCTCGTTGCTTGGCTGGCTCACTACCGCTGCCAAAGGCGTGGTCACCACCGCTGAGGAGAAGATTGGCGACGTATCTTCTAACACCCCAGTGGGAACCACGCAGGCATTGATTGAGCAAGGAGCCGCGGTGTTCTCCGCCATCCACGCCCGCTTGCATGACAGCCAGCGCCGAGTGCTTGGCGTGCTAGGTCGTATCAATCGTTGGTATTTGGACGATATGCGCAAGGGTGATGATGTTGCCGAGTTGCCAATTAGTAGGGCTGACTTTGCTAAGAACAGCGATATTGTTCCAGTCTCTGACCCGCACATCTTCTCTGAGACTCAGCGTATGGCTCAGATGCAGGCGGTGTTGCAGATGTCGTCTGCGAACCCCGGCCTCTTTGACCAGAAGGCGGTACTGAGTCGAATGCTCAAGCAGTTGAAGATTCCTGACATTCAGGAGTTGTTGCCCAACGCATCCAAGCCTACGGAACTTAACGCGGCGGATGAAAACGCGGCGATGTCTTTGGGTAAGTCTGCCTTTGCATACCCCAACCAAGACCACTTAGCGCACATTCAAACCCATTTGACATTTGGCTTAGACCCAACGCTAGGGTCAAACAATCTGATTGCGCCTAAGTTCATTCCGCAGGCGCTAGAGCACATCAAGCAACACATGATGCTTTGGTATACAGGTCAGATGAATGGATATGTGACTGCGGGAACCAACTTCAAACTTGGCAAATATGAAGATAGCAAACTAGCCCCAGAGATTGACAAGGCTATGGCTATTGCTTCTGACCACGTTAAGTTGGATACCGCTGAGGTTTTCAAAGGTGTTATGCCCGCCCTCCAACAATTGGGTCAGGTCATGCAACAGTTCAAACCGCCGGCACCGCCTATGGATGGCGAGGCTCAGGCTGTGTTGCAGGCTTCTATGGCGGAAACGCAAAGGAGAGCGGCGCAAGACCAAGCGACCAATCAGATCAAGATGCAGGAAATGCAAGCGCGTATGGAGCGCGAAAACAAAGATTTGCAAACTCGTATTGCTATGAATGCCGAAAACAACCTAACGAAAGAACGGATGATGACGGCAGACCTAACGGTCGAAGAGGCAAAACTGCAAAGAGAGCAGGAGCAGACTGCTGTGAAACTGCAACAAACCACGCAACGCAACTTAGGAGAATGACATGGACGACAAAGTTAAAGAGTATCAATCGGAAGATGTACGTCAAAAGGCACGCAACGCCGCTGGCGCATGGATTAACGGCAGTGAATTAAAAGAGAAGAATACAGCGACACAACCTAAAGCAAACAGTGATCATGGGAATTTCTCCCAAAACAAGGGCGTAGACAAGTCCAACGCATGAGATACGTTTCCGACTTCATCGGCGCTGTAAAAGCGCGTCAAACCGAGATTGCTCAGTCGGTTGTTGCAGGTAACTGTGAGAACCACGAGGCATATCAGAGGTTGGTCGGTACTTATGCAGGGCTTGTAGAGGCTCTTGACATCCTAGATAACCTTTTAAAGGAAGAAGATAAAGATGAGTAACAGCACGGTAGCGGGTAATGCCGCTGATATAGAGGAGGCTTTTCCTCTTGTAGACCCCGGTGCGATTCCATTAGGCGCTCGTGTACTTGTACAAATGAGAATAGCCAAAAAAAGAATGACCGAATCGGGAATTATCCTGCCTGAAGAAACACGAGACACCGAGCGGGCGCAAAACCCAATTGGTCGAGTCGTGGCGATTGGCCCCCTCGCGTTCAAGAAGCGCGATTCAATGGAGCCTTGGGTTGAGGGCAGTTGGTGTGAAATTGGCGATTTTCTTCGCGTACCCAAATGGACTGGCGACCGCTGGACAGTTAGGCACGGAGATGACGAACAAGTGGAATTTATGATTATGAATGACCACGAAGTTATTGCTAAAGTAACAGGTAATCCACTTGAAGTGAGGGCATTCGTATGAGTACCGAACAAAATACGGCTGAAAAGCCAGAAGTAATCACAATTCAGGAGGAAGTGGACGGTTCCGCAACGATTGAGTTGCCAGAAAGTATTCCATCCCCTGACGCACAGCCAGAAGCAGATCACGACGACTCTGACGAGGCTGATGATCGAGCCAGACGCGCAGAAATGGCATCTGGTGGTGAGGTAGATGCTGATGCGGAAGCGATGCGTGAGGCAAAACGTCAAAAAAGACGCTCTCGCAAAGAGTATCACCGCAATGTCGAGCAAGAAAAAAGCGTAAAAATCCATCATTTGGAGCGCCAAAATCAAGAATTGCTTGAGCGCATGGCAGTTTTGGAGAAAAAGACGCATGGTTCTGAGGTTGCCCGAATAAATAAGGCAATTGAGAACGAATACTCCAAGATTCAGTTTGCTAAAGCCAAAATGGAAGAGGCTACAGCCACTGGAAACGGTGCTTTGGCGACGAATGCTCAGGAAATGTGGTTTGATGCGCGTAGAAATGCTGAGGCTCTTGAGAATATCAAGAAAAAAGCCACTGCACAGCGCCCACAACCCACTATCCAAGCGCCTGACCCAACGGTACAGAATTTTGCTAACCAATGGATGTCAAACAATTCTTGGTATGACCCCAGAGGCAAAGATTCTGATTCCAAGATTGCTTTAACAATCGACGCGGCTCTTGCAGAGGATGGTTATTCACCACAAACAGCAGAATTTTGGGAAGAACTTGACAATCGCTTGCATAAGTACCTACCACACCGTTATACTAATAGCGCAAATGAGAAAACAACTGAACGACGACACCGTAATGTTGTGACGAGTTCGGGACGCGAAGCAGTATCGAGTAGTGGTGGTAGAAATACCTTCACCCTAAACCCAGATCAGGTTAGGGCTATGAAAGATGCGGGTATGTGGGACGATCCTGAGAAGAGAGCGCGAATGGTCGCTCGTTATGCTAAAGAAGCACGTCAAAACAACGGATATAGGAGTTAAAAATGGATTCTCGTTTAAAGAAAAATTTGTCTGCTGGTGGACGCGAAAGTCGCGCGAGTCTTGATACCGTTCGAGAGGCACCTGAAGACCAGTTCGTATCGTCTGAGGAACGTCGCAAGATGTGGAAAGATGAGTGGACACAAAGCGCGTTGCCCAATGTCCCTGAAGAAAAGGGATGGCATCATTGCTGGTTATCGTCAACCAATTCGTATGACAGCATTGACAAGAGGCTTCGGCTGGGTTATATCCCCGTGAAAGCGGATGAGAAACCCGGGTTCGAAAACTATCGAGTCAAGGCTGGCGAACAAACTGGTTATATCGCGTGTAATGAAATGATTTTGTACAAAATTCCTATGGAAGTTTTTCAAGAAGTCATGGCTCATTTTCACCACGAGCAACCGCTTGAAGAGGCGAACAAGATTCGCTTACAAGCCGAGCAACAAGTGGGACGTGATAGCAGGGGTAGACCTCTGGGTCAGATAGAAGGCGATGGTTTGGACAACATTGATAAGCCGATACCTGCTCCGCATTTCGCTGGGTAGGAATGTTTTAACAAACAAGGAGTAAGACTATGTCTTCAACAAATGCTCCGTTCGGTCTGCGCCCATCGTTCCATCCTACGGGTCTGGATCGCGCGGTCGCGCTGGCTAACGGCATCGCATCGGGTTATAGCACTGGCATTTTAAAAGGCCAACCTGTAGCCCTCAACACCAGCGGTAACATCATTACTGCTACTGCGGGCAGTGCCTTTCAAGGCGCATTCGCTGGTCAAGAGTACACAGACCTTACAGGTCGCCGTGTAGTCAGCAACCAATGGATTGCATCTACTGCATACCAAACTGGTTCGCAAGTGACTTATTACTATTCTGATCCTAATATCGTTTACGACATTCAGGCAGATGGTTCTTTGGCACAAACGTCAGTTGGTGATCAAGCAAACTTCACGAATGTCTCTGCTGGTTCAACAACCACAGGTCTTTCACAATGCACCATCTCTACGAGTTTGGTGGGTACGAGCGCTGTTGGTGATCTTCGCATCATTAATTTGTCGCCCGGTGTCGATAACGCATGGGGTGACGCATACACCGTGGTTCAGGTTCAAGTGAGCCGTAGCCAGTATGTCGCAACCATCAATGCAATTTAAGGGGGACTAAAAAATGGCCGCTCCAATGCGCAGTACGGACTTTAGAAGTATCGTTGAACCAATTCTCAACGAATGCTTCGATGGAGTCTATGACCAACGTACCGATGAATGGTCACGGGTATTCCGTGAGCAAGAAGGTATCCCCCGTAACTACCACGAAGAACCAGTCCTTTATGGATTTGGTGCCGCACCTCAATTGCCTGATGGAACACCTGTGTCCTATCAGCAAGGTGGTGTTCTCTTCTTGCAACGCTATGTGTACAACGTGTATGGCCTCGCCTTCGCATTGACCAAAGTGTTGGTTGAAGACGGCGACCATATCCGTATCGGTCAGGTTTACGCTCGTCACTTGGCTCAATCTTTGATTGAGACTAAAGAGACATTGAGTGCAAACGTGTTGAACCGTGCGTTTAACTCTTCGTACCCCGGTGGTGATGGCGTTCAATTGAACTCCAGCGCTCACCCAATCGTGAATGGTACTTTCAGCAACTTGTTGACTACAGCCGCAAACCTGAGCCAAACATCGCTTGAGCAGATGTTGATTCAGATTCGCCAAGCGGTGGACAACAACGGTAAGAAGATTCGTTTGGTTCCACGTCAATTGATTGTGGCTCCCGGCAACGTCTTCCAAGCCGAAGTATTGTTGAAGTCTGTTCTCCGCTCTGGTACTGGTAACAACGACATCAACCCTGTTAAGTCTATCGGCCTTTTGGACGAAGGCGCGGCAGTGTTGTCACGTTTGACCAGCCCTACAGCATGGTGGGTACAAACTGATGCACCAGAAGGCATGAAGTTGCTAATGCGTCGCAAACTCGAAAAAACTATGGAAGGTGATTTCGAGACCGACTCTATGCGCTACAAGGCTACTGAGCGTTATCAAGTGGGCTTCACTGATCCACGCGCCGTTTACGGCACACCCGGCGTGTAAAAACCGCCACAGGGGTTGGGATAAAACCCAGCCCCTTTTTTTGTTAATTTGTATTTGTCATACTTTTCAAGGAGAAGACAAAATGCCTCAATATTCAGACGACCTATTCTTAGGCCCAGCCGTCACCTACATGGGTACGGGTCTGCGCCCTTACACTTCAACCTTTACTGGCTCGATTGCTACGACAACATTGACGGTCACCGCAATGCTGTCTGGCTCACCAATCGTGCTTGGTATGTACATTGATGGCTCTAGCGTCACTGATGGTTCATACATCACCGCATTTGGCACTGGCACTGGTGGCACAGGTACTTACACAGTAAGCGCCTCATCCACAGCGTCTAGCACCACAATTACTGGACACACCAATGTCCCTCTTGATAACCCTGCTCCTATGGACTTGGGTGTTGGCCCTCTCGGTCGCATCTACGTTTGGGACATCGTTCCTCAAGCCGCTGTCACCAACAACATCGCCGCGTCGCAAACTGCCGCCGCCGCTGGTGCTGTCACCCTGACTGCTGGCACCTCAGTAAAGTCTGTCACTACTGCTGGTGGCGTAACTGTGTTGCAGTTAGACTGCCCTCGCGCTGTTAAAGTGAACTGCTCTACAACTGCTCGTGCATTTACTGTCAGTGGTTACGACTACTACGGACAAGCAATGAGTGAGACCATTACTGTTGCTGTGGCAGGCACCGCTGTTACTGGAAAAAAAGCGTTTTTCCAAATTACTGGCGCAACGATTGCTGGTTCCGCAACGGCTGTTGTTATTGGCACAAGTGATAAATTAGGTCTCCCAGTTCGCGTGTTTAACGTGTCTTATGTTGCAAGCGTTAAGAGCAATGACACACTCGCACAAGATACTGGTACTTTTGTTGCCGCAGATACTGCAACAGCCACGACCACCACTGGTGATGTTCGCGGTACATACGCCCCTGCCACTGCATCGGACGGTATCGTTCGTACAACAATGGGAATTTTGTTGCCTGCAATCGCTGTCGGCCCTAACGCTACTCGCGTTGGTGCTCTCGGTGTCACTCAAGCCTAAAGGAGACT
>Ga0007794_10000388_pt1 | contig 13807 bp, 13 predicted proteins | sample CryBogmetaGMA5M_FD_60365 | JGI IMG/M metagenome (GOLD analysis project Ga0007794, IMG submission 60365) | Freshwater microbial communities from Crystal Bog, Wisconsin, USA - MA5M | ecosystem: Environmental > Aquatic > Freshwater > Lake | place: Crystal Bog, Wisconsin, USA | collected 2009-07-06
GTCGACAAGGGCATCGGTCAGCGCCAGGTGATGGGGGGTGAGTTCCGCGGTCACGGGCAGTCCGTTTTTGCGGGCCGCCCGGATGAGTTCCACCGAGCCGGCGGCCGAGAGGTGCTGGATATGCATCCGGCATCCGGTTTTCCGGGATAGCTGGATGTCGCGATCCACGATGACGGTTTCGGCCTCGGATGGAATTCCCGGCAGGCCGAGCTGTTTGGAATAGTGGCCGTCGTGCATCACACCGTGGCCGGCCAGTTTCGGGCTGAGGGCGTGATCCATGACCGGCCGGTGCAGGCCGGCGGCTATCCGCATGGCGGCTTCCATCACCGCGTCATCGGACACCGTGCAGCCGTCGTCGGTGAAGGCGACCGCGCCGGCCTGGTCGAGTGCCGCCAGGTCCGCGACCTCGCGGCCGGCCCGGCCCCGTGTGAGGCAGGGGGCGGGGAGGACATGGACGAGGTTGGCGGCCCGGCCGCGGTCATCGAGGGCCTGCACCTCGGCAGCCGAATCGAGGGGCGGATTGGTGTTCGGCATGGCGACAATGGTGGTGAACCCACCCCGGGCGGCCGACAGGCATCCCGTGGCGACGGTTTCGGCGGCCTCGTGGCCCGGTTCACGCAAATGCACATGGAGATCCACAAACCCGGGCGAGGCGGCCAGGCCCCGTCCGTCGATCACCCGGGTGTCGGGGGGGAGGGAGGAGGGCACCGCCGAAAGACGGCCATTTTCAATGAAAAGGTCGCGAATGGCGTCGATTCCGGCCGCCGGATCCAGAATCCGGACGCCCTTGATGTAGAAGGTGTTATTCACGCAATTGGTGTATACACCACCTGTGGCTTGACAGAAAAGCGAGAAATGGTACTTTGACGCCCTTTCTAGAGAGGGACAATAACGATGAAGATGACATATCATCCATCCAAGAGGAAACGTCAGCGCAAATGTGGATTCCGGAAACGGATGAAAACGGCGGATGGCCGTAAAGTATTGGCGCGCCGCCGTCAAAAGGGCCGGGTTAAGCTTAGCGAATAAGCACCCTGTCCTGAAACGGTTGGTTTTCAGGTGAACGCCGTTGTTTATTGCAGGGGGATTTCCCCCTTTAATGAACAGAGCATTGCCCGGGTGGGCAGGGCCGGCGTTCATTTTTTTTCGGAGTGGGGTTTATGGCCACGCCTGCGGATATAGTGAATGCCCCTGGGCCTGATCGCCGCTTGAGGCGACATCAGCGGCTCACCTCGACGGCAGACTTCCAGGCCACCTATGCCCAGGGGAAATCCGGCGCGACGCGAACCATGGTAATGTGGTTGCGTAGCGGACCGGGCGCTTCACTCCGGCTGGGAGTGGTGGCAAGCAAGGTGATCGGTAATGCCATTTGCCGAGCCCGGGCCAAACGCCGGCTTCGTGAGGCGTGGCGCCTGAACCGGCACCGCTTCCAGGGCGAGGTGGACGTAGTTCTTGTGGCGCGTCGGTCCATTCTCACGGCGAAGTGGGGGGATGTGACTGATGATTTGATCCGGCTGGCCGGGAAGGCGGGGCTGCTGGCATGATGGGGAGGCTGCTCATCATCCTGATCCGGCTCTACCAGCACACCTTGTCGGCCTTGATCGGGGGGCAGTGTCGGTTTCATCCTACCTGCTCGGCTTATTGCATTGAAGCCATAGAAATTCACGGGAGTTGGCGCGGGATCGGCTTGGGAATGCGCCGGATACTGAAGTGTCATCCCTGGCACCCCGGCGGGGTTGACCCCGTGCCGGGCAGGTAGATTTTAAATTCGAGATATTGGATTTTAGAGAAGAGGTGGTTATGGATATCAAGAAGTTACTGACCAAGGATACACTGATCATTGTTTTGCTGATTGCGCTGATTCCGGCGTGGTCGCTGATCTACCAGAAGTTCCTGGCACCGCCGCCCCTCCCTGCAAAACCGGCGCTTGCCGCAGCGGCCACGAACGACGTCGTGGCGGAACCGGTTGCGACTGCGGTCAAGGCAACGGTACCGGTCCAGCCCGATGTGGCGCCGGTCGCTGTGCCCGCGGCCGAACTGCGCCAGCCCACCGCCGCGCCCCGCTCGCCGGAAACCCTGGTCGAGCTGACGAATGCGCTGGTCCGCCTGACGCTCTCGTCCCACGGCGGGTGCATCAAGTCCGTGGAACTGCCCGCCTTTACCGCCACCAAGAAGAGCAAGGATCCGGTGCTGCTGGACTTCGGAACCGTTCCGGCCCTGGCCTACGGCGGCTTGACCGGCCTGGATGAGTTCGGGGATTTCAAGGTCACCGTGATTTCCAACGGGGCCGCCGCCCGCATCGAGGGCATGAACGCCTCCGGCCTTAAACTGACCCGTGTTATCAGCCTGGGCAACCGGTATGAGGTGACGATCGAGGACGTGCTCTCCAACAGCAGCCAGAACAAGATGGCCCTTCCGGCCCATACCTTGTCCATCGGCAGCATGGGCATGCTGGAGGGCGAAGCGGCCATGAGCGGGGTGGATTTCCTGGGCGTCGACACGTTGTCGTCCACCGCCAGCGAAGGCGTCCGCCACTGGTCGAGCAAACGATGGTTTTCCGACGACCTGACGATCGCCGATTACTTCCAGGAGACGCCGCGCCGCGGGGGCGGCTGTGTGGGGCGCGCGCCGATGACCCGGATCTTGCCGCTGACGATCCGCCAGCGGATTGCCGCCGACATGGACTGGGTGGCCGTGAAAAATAAATTCTTTGTCCAGATCCTGCACCCGAAGGGCGGCTCGGCGGGGTTCGACATGATTGCGGAGCGCACCAAGGGGCCGTACGAGAAGGCTGAAGAGTCCGCCACATGGCCGGGTGCGGCAGTGCCCAGCCGGGTGGCCGCGGCGGTGAACTTCCCGGAGCGGACGCTGGCGGCCGGGGAAACCTATCAACGGAGCCTCAGCTATTATGTCGGGCCCAAGGAGCTCTCCTCCATCGTTCCCCTCGGCCTCCACAAGAAGGAAGTCATGGAGTTCGGAATGTTGCGCCTCCTGTGCGAGGGGCTGCTGTGGAGCCTGAACAAGCTGAACTGGCTGATCCCGAATTACGGGATCGCCATCATCCTCCTGACCCTGATTGTCCGCATCATCTTCTGGCCCCTGACCCACAAGGGAACCGAAAGCATGAAGCGGATGCAGGAACTCCAGCCGCAGCTCAAGGCGCTGCAGGAGAAGTACAAGGACAAGCCCCAGAAGCTCCAGCAGGAGACCATGGCGCTGTACCGTGAGAACAAGGTGAATCCCCTGGGCGGCTGCCTGCCGATGCTGATCCAGATTCCCGTCTTCTTCGCGTTGTTCAGCGTGCTGCGCAGCGCCGTGGAACTGCGCTACGCCTCCTTCCTGTGGGTGGGCGACCTCAGCGCTCCGGAGAATCTGCTTCAGGGGATGGTGCCCTTTATCGGGTCCATCAACCTGCTGCCGCTGCTCATGACGGTGACCCAGATCTGGCAGACGAAGCTGACCCCGGCCGCCGGGGACCCGATGCAGCAGAAGATGATGATGTGGATGATGCCGATCATGATGCTGCTCTTCCTCTACAGCATGCCCTCGGCGCTCGTGCTGTACTGGACCGCGAACCAGGTGGCGATGATCGTTCAGCTCTACTGGCAGCGGAGAATGAAGAAGGCGTAGGAGGAGAGTTTTCAGTGTTCAGAAACCAGTATTCAGGAAATCTGAACACTGAAATCTGAACACTGAATACTGAATTATGAACTGCAACTGCAATTGTCCGATGACGGCGGTAGTATCAGGACTGGCCGCCCTGGCCTACCTGCTCGGGGCGATCCCGAACGGCTTTCTGATCGCGAAGGCGAAGGGGATTGATATTCGCAAGGTCGGCAGCGGCAATATCGGCGCGACCAATGTGTACCGTTCGGTGAGCAAGACGCTGGGGATCCTCACGTTTGCCCTCGATGCGGTCAAGGGCGCGGTCCCGGCACTGGTCTTTCCCGTCCTCGTGACGCACTGCTCAAATGCCCCGGCCCCGACATGGCTGCCCCTGTTATTCGGCGGCCTGGCGATTGTCGGGCATACCTGGCCGGTCTATCTCAAGTTCAAGGGCGGGAAAGGCGTGGCTACCAGTGCCGGAGCCCTGATCGGGATTGCGCCGGGCGCCACGGGGATTGGCGTTTTATGCTGGTTTGTTGCGCTCGTGGGTACGCGGTATATGTCCGTTGCCTCAATTGTCGCGGCCATTGCCGTGCCGGCCGCCGGATGGTGGCTGTACCGGGGGCAGGGCATTGCCCTGCCCGTGGCCCTCACGCTTCTTGGCGCCTTGATTATCTGGCGACATAAGGGCAATATCGAGCGGTTGATGAAGGGTGCCGAGAACCGCTTCGAGTTCAAGAAGAAGACAGAATAAGAATTTCTCTTTTGTAATATTCGACCCATAAGTCCTATTCGGCCCATGAGTCCTATAAGTCTTTCTTGAGGTGAGCCATGAGCAAGAACATCGCCATAATCGGTGACGGCGGCTGGGGAACCGCGCTGGGCCTCTCCCTGCTTCGCAAGGGGCATACTGTCCGGCTGTGGGGCCCCTTTGCGGAGACGATCGAACGCATCCGCGCCTCCGGCGAAAACAAGGACTTCCTGCCCGGAGTCAAGCTGCCCCCCGAACTCGACTGGACCGCTGATCGCGCCCGGGCCGTGGAGCGGGCGGATGTTGTCGTGCTGGCCATGCCGACCAAATACTTCCGCACGGTGTTGGAATCCTTTTCCGGGCTGATCCCGTCCTCCGCCCGCGTGATCAGTGTGGCCAAGGGCCTGGATGGCGCGGACAGCCGCCGCATGACGGAGGTGGCCGAAAGCCTGCTCAAGGCCGGGCCCGTGGCGGCTTTATCCGGGCCGAGTTTTGCCTCCGAGGTGGCGGTGGGGGCGCCCACCGCCGTGGTGGTTGCCTGCCGCGACCTTGCCAAGGCCGCTTATTTCCAGGAAGTTTTCAACACCCAGCGTTTCCGCGTCTATACCTCCGATGACGTGATCGGAGTCGAACTGGGCGGCACCTTGAAGAACGTGATCGCGGTGGGTGTGGGCGTGTGCGACGGGCTGGGGCTCGGTCATAATGCCCGGGCCGCCCTGATCACCCGCGGCCTTGCCGAGATGAGCCGGGTCGGTGTGGCCCTGGGCGCCCATCCGGAGACATTTGCCGGGTTGAGCGGGATGGGCGACCTCGTGTTGACCTGTACCAGCCGCCTGAGCCGGAATTACACCGTCGGGGAGCGGATGGGCCGCGGGGAGAAGATCGGCGACATCCTTGCCGGCATGAAGCAGGTGGCCGAGGGAGTTGAAAACTCCGCCGCCGCCAATGCGCTGGCCCATCGCCTGGGCGTGCCCGCGCCGATCGCCGCCGAGGTGGATGCCCTCGTCCATCAGGGCAGGGCGCCTCTGGATGCCGTGGAGGCCCTCCTCGGCCGCAATCCCCGCCCGGAGCGGGATCGGTAGAAGCGGCAGACTCCCGACTTCTCTCTTCTGTCTTGCTTCGGAGGCTATCGGGAGGATAATGGCCGCATGATTGTGCGAAATCCATGGAACGGGCTTCCCCTCGTGATCGTGTTGGCGCTGGGACTCCAAGCTGCCGACGAACCGATGCGGTTTGATCGTTACGGGGTCATCCTGGATCGCAAGCCTTTCGGGGCGGAATCCCTGCCCCAGCCGGCCATTGATGTCACCAAGCCAGTGGTTCCCCCGGATCAGTCCTTCACAGCCAAGTTCAAGATTGCGGCTGTCACGCGCAATAACAAGGGAGTTGTCCAGGTCGGGCTGGTGGACTTGAAAAGCAACCGCAGTTATATGCTGGGTGTTGGCGACAGCATCGAGGGTGTTGAGGTGGTTGAGGCCGACTACGTCACCGAAAGGGCACGGCTTCGGCGGGATCCGGAGGATTACTGGGTTTCCATGAGCGGCGGATCGAACCATTTTGAAATTGTACGCAAGGATGCCCCGGCCCCCGTGTCCGCCGCCAGCGAGGCGGCACCCTCCATCAAGACGGGGGGGCGGATGGGGGCAGCCCGTTCCTCCTATGCGGCCCGCAGGCAGAGCCGCGAGGAAACTCGCATCCGGAAAGAGCTGGAACTCCTGCAGGCGCAGGAAGCGCAACGGATCCGGCAGTCCAAAACCAATGAACCGGCGACGTCGGTGGCGTCGGTCCGGGCTGGAAAGGGAAAATCCGCGTCCGCCGCGTCGATCGGCGTCACCGGGCAGGCCCTGCTCGAGAAGCTGGGCCAGACGGAAGATTCCGAGATGTCGCCGGAAGAAGTGAACGCCCTCCTGCAGGAATACCAGAAGGAACTGATCCGCAGCGGGCAAACGCCCCTGCCCATCCCGTTGACCCCGGAAACCGACCGGCAATTGGTGGAGGAGGGCGTCCTGCCCTCCCAGGACTGAAGGGGGATTGTGCCATGGATCAGGCGGGAATCGGGATGATCGTGGACCTCACGGGGGCACCGCTCCGGCGCGTGGTGCTCGCAGTGGGGGCCGACATGAAAAATGCCGTGGCGATGGGATATGACCGGAAAGTGGTTTTATCACCTCTCACGGGTGCCCTTGACACCCCGGAGGCGGTTGAGCATTTTGAGCAGGTTGCCGGAAGTTTTCCCGGGGTGTTGGGACGCACCCCGGATACGGTGGCGGTTGACCTGCATCCCGATATGGAATCCTCCCGGTTTGGCCGGAAACTGGCGCAGGACTGGAAACTCCCCCTGGTCGAGGTTCAGCATCATCATGCCCATGCTGCGGCGTGTCTTTCCGAAAATGGACTTCAAGAGGGACTCGTCCTTGTCATGGATGGAACCGGCTGGGGGGGGGATGGGACGATCTGGGGCGCTGAATTGCTGGAGGTCAAGGGAGACGGGACGTTCTGTCGTGTCGCCTCTTTTTCCCCGGTCCTGCTGCCGGGCGGCGATGCGGCCGTCCGGCGCCCCGCGCGGCAGGTGGTCGGACGGTGGATTCAGGCCGGGGTTGAGCTGACGGATCAGCGGCTCATGGCCCTCGGGGTAACACGGGAAGAGGCGGATGTCTGGGAGCAGCAGTGCCGACGAAAGATTAATGCCCCCCTGACCCATGCTGCCGGGCGCCTGTTTGATACCTTCTCCGCCTTGCTCGGCATGGCTCCCCGAGACATCACCCATGAAGGACAGCCGGCAATCCTGCTGGAAGCGGCGGCCCATGAATGGCGGGGGGGCGACATTCCGGTTCTGCCCTTTGAAATCCAGAAGGGCAACAACATGCTGTTGATTGACTGGGCGCCAGCCTTCCGGCTCTTGTCGGACCCGGTGGAGGTGCGACGGGATCCCCTGCGGTGGGCCATGGCCGTCCATGTCGCTGTTGCCCGTGCGGCGGGTGTCATGATAGACTATGCGGTTTCACGGATCCCGGAGCGGCGGATTGGACTAAGCGGGGGAGTCTTCATGAACCGGATTCTCAACGAACTGCTTGGTCAGCGCCTGGAACGGTCCGGGATCACGGTGCTGCGGCACCGGGTGACGCCGCCCGGCGATGGATGTATCGCCCTGGGGCAGGCGGTGGTGGCGGGGATTAGATATGAGACTTGAGATTTCAGATTAAGGGGATGCGCCATGTGTTTGGCTGTGCCGATGAAAATCATTGAAGTCCGGGGCGATGGAACCGGGGTGGCGGAACTGGAAGGCAGTTGCCACGAGGTCAACCTCACCCTCGTTCCTGATGCCGGGGTCGGCGCGTATGTCATTGTGCATGCCGGCTTTGCGATCGAGCGCATGAACCAGCATGAAGCCGACACCATCCTTGCCGTTTTCGCGGAGATAGCTGAATGGCAGAAGAATGCGGTGGAATCGACCCCTTCACCCTCTCCCGTTTCCCTGAAGGCAGAGGACGCGTGAGATGAATTATATCGACGCATTCAGGAACCCGGCGGTGGCGCGGGGGATCCGGGCCAGGGTGGATGCCCTGGCCGGCGACCTCGGGGCGCTCAACCGCTCTGTGAACATCATGGAGGTGTGCGGTAGCCATACCATGGCCATTGCCCGCTACGGAATCCGCGATATCCTGCCCCCCAATGTAAACCTGATCAGCGGACCCGGCTGCCCGGTTTGTGTGACCCCGACCCGCTACATTGACGCGGCCATCGCCCTGGCGGAGCGGGGCGTCATCGTGGTCACCTTCGGCGACATGATCCCGGTGCCGGGCTCGGCCTCGACCCTGGCCGAGTGCCGGGCACGGGGCGCGACGGTGGAGATCGCCTATTCCCCCACGCGGGCGATCGAGCTGGCTGTGGCGCATCCGGAGCGGGAGGTGGTTTTCCTGGCGATTGGATTTGAAACCACGACCGCACCGGTGGTTTCGATCGTCGACCAGGCGACCCGACTCGGCTTGAAAAACGTGTCCCTGTTGACCGCATTCAAACTGGTGCCCCCGGCGCTGACGGCCCTGCTGTCCGACCCGGAGATCAGGATCGATGCCTTTCTCTGTCCCGCCCATGTGAGCGCCATCATCGGGTCCGACACTTACAAGCCTTTTGCTGAGGCCTACAAGGTCCCGTGCGTGGTGGCGGGCTTCGAGCCCCTTGATATCCTTTATGGAATCCAGGGTATCCTGGAACAGGTGACACAGGGGCGGGCGGAGGTGGTGAATCACTATGCGCGGGTTGTCACGGCAGGGGGGAACCTTCAGGCCCAGGCGCTGATGGCGAAGTATCTCGAGCCGGTAGATGCCGCCTGGAGGGGCATCGGCGTGCTGCCGATGAGCGGACTGGGACTCAAGCCGGCTTACGCCGCCTATGATGCGGAGCGAAAGCATGGCGTGACGGTTGACCTGGGGGCGGAAAATCCCGCCTGTGCCTGCGGCGAGGTGTTGAAGGGAAAACAGAAGCCGCCGGAGTGCAGCCTGTTCGGCGCGGCCTGTACGCCGGATCATCCGGTGGGGCCCTGCATGGTGAGTTCAGAGGGAACGTGCTCGGCGTATTTCAAGTATTTAAGGTGATATGAGTGATCAAACCATACAACTGGGGCATGGCGGCGGCGGGCTGATGTCGCGGGACTTGATTCAGCGGGAAATTGTGTCCCGGTTTGGCGACGGGGCGCTCAAGGGGCTGCCGGATGGCGCCACCTTGCCGGTTCCCGCAAGCCGATCCATGGTGTTTACCACCGATAGTTTTGTTGTCCAGCCACTGGAATTCCCGGGTGGCAACATCGGCGACCTTGCGGTCCACGGGACGGTCAACGACCTGGCGGTGTGCGGGTCCATCCCGCGCTGGTTGTCACTGGCCCTGATCCTCGAGGAGGGACTGCCGCTGGCCACGTTGCGCCGGGTCCTGGATTCGGTGAAGCAGGCGGCCGTGGATTGCGGCGTGGTGGTGGTCACTGGCGATACCAAGGTGGTGGCGCGCGGCCAGTGCGACGGGCTCTATGTGAACACCGCGGGGATCGGCGAAGTGATGGACGGCTTTGAGCTTGGGGTCAACCGGGTGGTGCCCGGGGACCAGATCCTGGTGAGCGGCCCGCTCGGCGATCATGGCATGGCCGTGTTGGCGGCCCGCGAGGGGATCCGCATCACCTCCGGAGTCACAAGCGATACCGGGCCGGTCCATCGGCTGGTGCAGTCGGTCCGGGAGTTTGCCCCGAAAATCAAGTTCATGCGGGACCCGACCCGGGGCGGTCTGGCCTCGGTCCTCAATGAGGTGGTCGAGGACCGGGCAGCGGGGATTCTCCTGAGTGAGCCGGACCTGCCGTTTTCCACGGGGGCGAAGGCCGCCGCGGAGCTGCTGGGGGTGGACTTGCTGCAGGTGGCCTCGGAGGGACGCATGATCCTCATCGGGGACGCGTCGATATCAGAGGGGGTGCTGAAGGCCTGGCGCCGCCTGCCGGAAGGGCGGGGCGCGGCCCGCATCGGCGTGGTGACGGAGGCCCGCGGGCGGGTGGTCCTGGAAACCGTCACGGGCGGCCGGCGCCTGGTGGATGTCCCGCGCGGGGAATTGCTGCCGAGGATCTGCTGATGCATGAAATGGCGATAGCACTGGCCTTGATCGAACAGGCGGAGAAGGCCGCGAAGGAGCAGGGCGCCCGGGCGATTCCGGGCATCACGGTGGTCGTGGGCCGGCTGTCCGGCGTGGATCCCGACGCCTTGCGCGCCGTGTTCGAACTGGCGGCGGAGGAGTCGCTGGCCGCAGGCGCGACACTGGAGATCGAGCTGGTGGAGGCGCGGGTTCGATGCCGTAAGTGCGGGAAAATGTCCCGGCCCGAACCGCCCTTCATGACCTGTGTGGAATGCGGCGCGCTGGATGTGGACCTCGAGTGCGGGCGGGAGTTGTATATCAAGTCCATGGATGTGGACGTGGAAGACGGCAAGAGTGAGGGAGGGGTGTCGAATGTGTAAGGATTGCGGTTGCAGCAAGGCATTGGGTCAGGTGCATGGCCATCATCACGATCATCCCCATGACCACGATCATCCCCATGACCACGATCATGCCCATGACCACGATCATCCGCATGTGGAGCGGAGGACAATCGAGCTGGAGCGTAAGGTGCTGGCCGGGAACGATGCCCATGCCGAGGCCAACCGGGAGTGGCTGTCGCGGCACGGCGTGACGGCCATCAATCTGATCTCCTCACCCGGAACGGGTAAGACCTATCTGCTGGAGCGGACCCTGGAGCGTTTGCGGGGCCGCGTCCCCTGTGCGGTAATCACAGGCGATCAGTGCACGGACAATGACGCGAAGCGGCTCATGGGGAAGGGCGCGATGGTGAAGCAGATCGAGACGATCAACTCCTGCCACCTCGACGCCGCGCGGGTCGGGGCGCTGTTGCCCGAGGTGGCCGGGAAGGGCGTCAAGCTGCTGTTCATCGAGAACATCGGCAACCTGGTATGCCCGGCGGCATTCGACCTGGGTGAACATTTCAAGGTGGCGCTGCTGTCCACGACCGAGGGCGAGGACAAGCCGATAAAATATCCCACGCTCTTCAGCATGGCACCCGTGGTGGTTCTGACCAAGATGGACCTGGTGCCGCACCTGGACTGGAGCTTGCCGAAATGCCGCGAATACCTGCACAGAATCCGTCCCGGCGTCTATGTCTTTGAGCTCAGCGCAAAGACCGGTGCGGGCATGGACGCCTGGATTGACTATCTGGAAAAACTGGCCGGCTATGTGCAGGCGCCGTGAACGGGCTTACGGGGAAATGGATCATCGGCGAGATATCGGTGCGCAGAATGCTTGTGTCCCTGATAGAGATCTATGTGTGTGTACTGGTGTTTGCCTGGTTCTTTTCGGACCGGATGATCTTCCAGCCGCAGGCGCCGTCATACCGCGAGGGCGGTGATTTCTACCGGATCCCGGTTACGCCCTCTGAAAAGATCGGGATCCTGGCCCTTGTGAATCCCGCGGCGACGTGGACCGTGCTGCATTGCCATGGAAACGCGGAGGATATCGGGGAGACGCGTGACTTTCTGGAGCAGTACCGGGCCCGGGGCTTCCAGGTTTATGCGTTCGACTACCGCGGCTACGGTATCAGCGACGGGCGGCCCGGCACGGCAAAGTCCTGCGAGGATGGCGAGGCGGCGCTGAATCACCTGGTTAAGGACAAGGGGATCCCCCTGAACCGGATCATCATTCACGGCCGGTCGGTCGGGGCGGGAATTGCGGCGCATCTGGCCGCGAAATTCAAGGTGGGCGGAGTGGTGCTGGAAAGCCCCTTTGTGACGGCGTTCCGGGTCAGGACGGTGATTCCGGTGGCGCCTTTTGACAAGTTCTGCAACAACCGACGGGTCCGTGAAATGACGAGCCCCCTGTTGGTGGTTCATGGTGCGGACGACGAGGTTATTCCCGCCTGGCATGGCCGGGCGCTGTATGGCTCTGCCCGCGTTCCCAAACTTGCCTACTGGGTGCCCGGCGCCGGACATAATGACGTCCCGATGGTGGCCGGTGCTGAGTATTGGCGCCGCATCCGGGAATTGGCCGATCTGGCCGCAAGCGAGCCGATGGTCAAGCCCTGAATGCGGATTCAAGTTTGTCCAGCATAGCTTGCTCCGTCCTGGAAACGGGGGAGGTTAGGCCGAGGAAGCTCCCGGTACATTCCGCCACCTTGCGGGCGGGAGCGTATGGTGCAATCCCCTGGATTTGTATGTGTGCCCGGGCGTCAGGTCTCGGCATGCGCCCGCATCCGCGCATCCAGGGCTTTCAGGCTGCCCAGGCGCAGGAGTTCGGTGGTCAGCTCGCGGGCGCTGTCAAAGCGCAACCCGCTGATGAAAGCCTGTATTTTGGGGATCTTCCGGGCATCCATGCTGAACGTCCGGATACCCAGCCCGATCAGGAGGGGGAGGACGCGTTCATCGGTGGCCATGTCGCCGCACAGGGAGACAGGCTTGCCATGAATCGTGGCCCCGATCATAACGCGATTGATCGCGCGCAGCACGGCGGGATGATGCGACACATAGAGGTCCGCGATACGCTCGTTGGTGCGGTCGACCGCCAGCATGTACTGGACGAGGTCGTTGCTGCCGATGCACAGGAAGTCCGCCTCCTTGGCGAGATCCTCGGCCAGTTCCACGGCCGAGGGGACCTCGATCATGGCCCCGAGGCGGGGATGCTCGTTGCAGGGGGCATTTTCCGCCTTGAGCGACTGGATGCTCTCCTCCACGATGGTTCGCGCATCGAGAAAATCATCAACCGAGGCGATCAGGGGGAACATGACGCTCAGGGGGCGCCCGGCGCCGGCCCGCAGCATGGCTCTCAGCTGCTGCATGAACAATTCCTTGTTCCGCAGGGAGAACCGGATGGCCCGCAGCCCGAGGGAGGGATTGTTCTCCGTTCCGGACGGGAAGTACGCCAGCAGTTTGTCGCCGCCGACATCGAGCGTTCGCAGGACAACCTCCTGCTCAGGCATGGATTCGAGGATCTTCAGGTAAATCCGGTATTGCTCCTCCTCGGTCGGGACGTCATTGCGCACGATGAAGGGGAACTCACTGCGGTAGAGGCCGATTCCCTCGGCTTTCAGGCGCTGGGCGGTGGGGAGCTCGCTCAGCAGGTTGATGTTCGCCATGAGGCGGATCCGGCGGCCGTCCTGGGTGGTGGTCGTGGGTTGGACGTTGGCTTCAATGGCGGTGTCCTTGCGGCTTTCGAGCATTCCGCGGTAATGGGCGAGGACGTCGTCGGCCGGGTTGACCATGATGTTGCCCTGATCCGCGTCCAGGATGATGGTGGTGTCGGGCCCCTTTTCGTCTTCAGCCAGGGGTGGGTCCTGGACGATCACCATGGGGATGCGCAGGGTGCGGGCCAGGACCGAAACATGGGCGGTGACGCCGCCCCCGATCAGGATGACGCCTTCGGCGCGCTGGGCGGAGAGCTTGAGCAGGTCGCTGGGGAGCAGGTCGCTGGCCACCACGACCTGGCCGCCGTAGTCCACGGCTGAATCGGCGCGCTGACGCAGGTTGGAGAGCAGGCGCATGTTCAAGTCCCTGACATCATGCACTTTTTCGCGGAGTGTCAGGCTGCTGCTCTTGGCGAAAAGGGCGATGTAGTTTTCAACCACTTCCCGGATGGCCAGCTCGGGCGGCTTGCCCTGGCGGATGAGCCTGAGCATGACTCCGGAAAACTCGTCATCCTTCAGGATCAGGACGTGGGCGTCGAAGATCAGGGAGGCCACATCCGCCATCCGTTCCCCCAGCTGCCTTTGGAGGTCGGTCAACTGCTCCTCCGTCTGGCGGAGGGCGCGCAGGAAATCCACTTCGGTGTAATGCTCCGTTGAGTCCGAGGAAACAGGGCTCCAGTCATGATCCACGCCCGTCAGTTTGAGGGCGCGCCCGATGGCGACCCCTTCGCAGGCGGAAACGCCCCGGATGAAAC
>Ga0007794_10000391_pt1 | contig 13731 bp, 14 predicted proteins | sample CryBogmetaGMA5M_FD_60365 | JGI IMG/M metagenome (GOLD analysis project Ga0007794, IMG submission 60365) | Freshwater microbial communities from Crystal Bog, Wisconsin, USA - MA5M | ecosystem: Environmental > Aquatic > Freshwater > Lake | place: Crystal Bog, Wisconsin, USA | collected 2009-07-06
CCCTTTTTGCCGTACCGCCGTACCCGCAGATCCGCCTGTTCCTTGTGGACCACAAGGAACAGGCGGATCTGCGGGTACGGCGGTACGGCAAAAAGGGAGCATAGCAGATGAAACAACAATCAGATAGAGCAGTAGCGCTCGTCACGGGCGGAGCAGGGGGGATCGGTTCCGCCATCTGCCGCGCTCTTGCCGCTTCGGAAATGCAGGTGGTCGTTGGCTACAACAGTTCGGCTGATGCGGCTCATGCACTTGCAGAAAATCTGCCGGGCGAGGGGCACATCGCGCTGCCTGCACCTGTCACCGACTGTGCAGGGTTGTCGGTTCTGGCTGATGAGATCCGCACACGTTATGGCCGCTGCGACGTCCTTGTTAACTGCGCCGGCACAACACGCTTCGTGTCGCATCACAATTTGGACGATCTTGATGATGATCTGATTGACACTATTCTGGCGACTAATGTCCGCGGCCCGTTTGCCGCGATACGAGCGTTGCGACCGCTGCTTGAGACGAGTCAGATCCCCGGAGGGGGTGTGATCGTCAACATTTCTTCCATAGCGGCACAAACTGCGGTCGGCAGTAACGTCATGTACTGCGCTTCAAAAGCCGCCATAGATAATATGACCAAGTCGCTTGCCCGGGCGCTTGCACCTAGAATCCGCGTCCTTTCTGTTTCACCCGGCCTGGTCGACACCGAGTTCGTAAAATCAATGGATCCGGCCTGGCGGAATGAACAGGCTGCCCGCACGCCGCTCAAGCGTCTCACGGAACCGGAAGACGTAGCCTCCGCCGTGATAGCTGCAATCAAATATCTCACTTTCAGTACCGGTACTATCATCACTGTTGATGGTGGCCGGATTCTTGGTTGAGTCAATGCTTGAACTGCAATTGTATTGGGAGAGGTAAAAAAATGGGAGTTGGCTCAGCAACTCGAAGTGACTTTAAATGGTTCTGCACGGTTACAACGCGCTGGATGGACAACGATAGCTACGGGCACGTAAACAATGTCATCTACTACAGTTGGTTCGATACGGCAGTTAACCAGTTCCTGATTGCGAATGGAGTGCTTGATATCGAAAACAGCCCCGTAATCGGCTTGGTCATCGAAACTCAGTGCAATTATTTTGCACCTCTCGCATTTCCGGATCGGATTGCCATCGGAATCCGTGTTGCAAAACTCGGAAATTCGAGCGTGCGGTACGAAGTCGGTGTCTTCCGGGAGGATGAAGAAAAGGTCTCGGCGCAGGGGCACTTCGTCCATGTCTACGTCAGCCGCGAGACACGCAGGCCGGTATCCTTGCCCGATAATCTCAGGGCTGTTCTTCAGTCGATCCAGGAGTGATTCCGGTTTCCGGAAAAGGAGCCAGTGGTGTCTAAAGTAACGGTAGTAGCCATGATCGTGGCAAAGAAAGATTGCGTTGAAACCGTTAAATCCGAATTGTTCAAGCTCATCCCCCCGACGAGGGAGGAGAACGGTTGCATCGAGTACAATCTGCATCAGGATAACAGTGACCCCTCAATATTCCTGTTCTACGAAACCTGGGAGAGCGCAGATTCTATTCAAAAGCACATAAATACGGATCATTACAAGGCTTACGTCACAGCTCTTGACGGAAAGTTGGAGGGCAAAGTCGTTAATAAAATGACCCGGATTGCATAAAGTATAACCGCCACCAGCAAACCCCAGGTAAAAGCAGGATTGGCACAAATGACAATATGTGCTTCCCGGCAAAACGTGGGTGTTGATTTCCCTCAATCATGCTCTTCAGTTTTAACCACTCCTTAGATCAAGCCATTCACTGACAGCACGCCAATCATGACAACAAATTGGTCATAAATTATGAAAACTACATCAATCCGTATGAGCTTTTCGTCGCGGAATGAGAAAGCACAATGAACTCGAGATGAAAAAACGGGAGGAATGCAGCCATGAAGACGGCACGCGTAGTTCGGATAGAGGAATGTGGCGGTCCCGAGAAGATGATGCTAACCACGGTCGAACTGCCACCTCCTGGAGATGGTGAGGTACTACTCCGGCAAACGGCAGTGGGGTTCAACTATATTGATGTTTACCAGCGTAAAGGGATTTATCCGCTCCCGCTCCCTACCGGTCTCGGGTATGAGGCCGCCGGAATTGTGGAGGCTGTCGGTCCCGGAGTTGATCAACACCGTCCCGGAGACCGGGTGGCGTACATCAATGCCGGGGTTGGCGCATATGCCGACTACCGCAATGTGCCAGCGGACCGGCTGGTCGGCATTCCTGCCGGAGTTGCCAATGAACAGGCGGCTGCGCTGCTGTTCAAGGGATTAACGGCACACTATCTGTTGAAGAAAACCCATGAGGTCAAGCCCGGCGAGATTATTCTGGTACATGCCGCAGCCGGAGGCGTCGGGCAGATACTGTCTCAGTGGGCAAAAGGCCTCGGAGCTTTTGTTATCGGGACTGCCGGTACGGAGGCAAAGTGCGCCATTGCCCGTGAGGCTGGGTGTGATGTCGCCATAAACTATTCGGATGAACAGTGGCCGGCTGCAGTTCTCGAAGCGTCTGGAGGTAAAAAAGCGGACGTAGTGTACGATTCCGTCGGCAAGGATACCTTTCTCAAATCGCTCGATTGCACAGCTCAATTCGGGCTTGTTGTCCTCTACGGTGCTGCTTCTGGTTTAGCACCGGCGATCGAGCCGGATCTGCTCAATAAAAAAGGGTGCCTCTTCCTTACCCGTCCCTCCCTGTTTCCGCACATTGCCGACCCTGCTGTTTTCCGTGCCAACGCAGAGAACCTTTTTGATGCCCTTTCAGCCGGTATGGTAACGGCGCGCATCGGTGCCGAATTCTCTCTTGACAATATCGGTGCGGCACATGCCGCCGCTGAATCCAGAGCAACTCAGGGTGCAATACTGATAATTCCGTAGGGCACCGAGGATGGAGTGGGTACGATACGGTTGTGTTCAATTATTTCGACCCAGAAGAACGTAAGAAACGATGTAGGACTGTATTTCCTGAAGACTGTCGGAAAGCTTCCGAACTTGGAGCAAAACTGGTAAAATAGTGCCAGTAGGTAACAGGGATGTGCGGACGATTTGTAACCGCCATACCCTACGAGGAGGTGTCATGATGAAAGCAGCACTGTTATTCCTGATCTTGGGCATTTGTGGTTCCGGTTTGGCCAATGCCTCGGAATTATTCGAGAAGGATGTATTTAAAACTACGGCTGGGAATCTTGAAATTACCTTCATTGGTCACGGTTCCATGATGATGAAGTTCGGCGGCAAAGTTGCCCATGTCGATCCGTACAGCAAGCTGGCTGATTATGCCACGTTGCCCAAGGCTGACCTCGTAATCATCACCCATGATCACCAGGACCACCTTGATATGGCAGCCCTGCAGCGAGTGACTACCGCGAAAACAGTTAAAGTCATAACTGAAAAATGCGCGGAGAAGGTAGCGGGTGGCATCGTCATGAAGAATGGAGACATCAGGAAAGTTGAGGGTATAACTGTTGAAGCCGTTCCGGCGTACAACCTTGTGCACAAGCGCGACAATGGACAGCCGTATCACCCCAAGGGGGATGGCAACGGGTATATACTTACATTTGCTGATACGCGGCTCTATATTGCCGGAGATAGCGAAAACGTTCCCGAAATGGGCCTGCTGAAGCAAATTGACATTGCTTTCTTGCCGATGAATCTTCCATTTACGATGACGCCGGAAATGGTTGTCAATGCAGCCCGATCTTTTCGGCCTAAAGTGCTCTATCCCTACCATTATGGGGAGACAGACACTACTCGGCTGGTCACTTTGCTCAAGGAGGATCGGGATATTGAAGTACGGATTCGCCGAATGCAGTAGGTATATCTGACCCAAGCAACCGAGCCTTTGAAAAAACTTGCACAGAACCGAAGCATAGCTGATCTTGCAAAAGGAGAACGATGAAATGAAAAAATCAATCGGAGCCAAAACGCAACTGTTTCCAACCCCGGTTCTTATGGTCGGTACGTATGACCAGAACGGCAAACCCAATCTTATGAATGCCGCATGGGGAGGAATTTGCTGCTCACAGCCACCGTGCGTTGCTGTGTCATTGCGTAAAGCAACCTATTCCTACAACTGCATTGTCGAACGTAAAGCTTTCACTATTGGTATCGCGTGCGAAACAAAAATGGCCGAGATCGACTACTGCGGTATCTATTCCGGGCGTGATGTCGACAAATTTGCCGTCACCGGACTTACCCCGGTCAAAAGTGAACTGGTGGATGCTCCGTATGCCGCAGAACTACCAGTGGTGCTGGAGTGCCGTCTGCTGCATACCATTGAAATCGGTCTGCACACCCAGTTCATTGGCGAGATCATCGACGTCAAAGGAGATGCTGACCTGTTTGACGACAATGGGCAACTCGACATAATGAAAATTCAGCCACTCATTTTCGATACATCGCATAAAGGGTATCATAGCGTTGGGTCATGTCTTGGTCAGGCGTTCTCGATTGGAAAGCAGTTTCACAAATGACCGACTCAACTTCCACATCATTTGAAAAAAGATTTTTGTCAGCTGCAACCCATGTGATACCCACAAATTAAAAAGCACCTGCGAGATTATCGCAAGTGCTTTATTTATTTGGCGTCCCTTGGCGGACGCACTTCGAACTTTTTCCGGGTGAAGTTGAGTATCTGTGCATAGTGTCTATGTGCGCTTTAACGGATGCCTCATAAGGCAAAAGACAAGTCAATACAAGATCGCGCTCTGTCAGCCTCAGTTCGCCGTTGTCTTTTACGGTCGCTTAAGGACAAAAAAGGTAATCCGCTCTTTGGAGCAGATGGCAAGGTTGCAACTGAAAACCTTCTTGGGGTTGACCAGTGGACGCCACACGACCTGAGACGCACGGCCTCAACACTCATGTCTAAAGCAAAAATTCTATTTGAGCACCGGGAGCGTGTTTTGAATCATACTCTTGGTAAGCTCGATCTGATTTACAACCAGCATGATTTTGACGATGAAAAACAGGTAGCACTTGAAACGCTGGAACGGAAGATAAAGAGCATCCTCACAAACAAGGTTAGTAACGTGATACCGATTACGAGCAAGGCAGCATAAAATTAAATTGCATGATGTACGCTGAAAGGGTACAGTACGAGCATGATATTCGTTGAAGCTAAACCATTCACCCGGAGACGCCCGGATTATCTGACCGAAGAGGAGCTTCGAGAGTTTCAGAACTATCTACTCGATGCGCCGGACGCTGGCGACATCGTAAAGAATACTGGCGGAATCCGTAAGGTACGCTGGAAGCTCAAAGGGAGCGGGAGACGCGGTGGACTGCGAGTTATCTATTACTGGCATGTATTGGACAGCCACATTTATCTGCTGTTTATTTACCAGAAGAATGAATTTGAAGACCTAGAAAAAGACGACTATGCCGCCCTGAAAACCGTTGTAGAAAGGTGGAAATAATGGAAAAGAAAAAAAGACTGATAGATGAACTGATGGAAGCGGTTGAAGACATCAACCAGTGGCGTGAAGGCAAGATCACCTTGAAGACCTATAGTGTGGAATCAAACAAAATGGAGAAAGTCACGCCGGAGATTATCAGGGATACGCGGGAAAAGCTGAACCTCTCCCGACCGGTGTTTGCTCACGAGTTACACGTTTCACCCCGTACCCTGGAAAAATGGGAACAGGGCCGCACAAAACCAAACGATCAGGCTGCTACCCTTATCATGATGGTTCGGAAGTTTCCCGACACCCTACAAAGGTTGAAGCAGTTGGCAGCATAGATCGACGAGGGGGCTGTGATTCGCAGCCCTTTTTTTATGGCTAAATAAATTATCAAATTATCGACAAACTGTTTGCAATATAAGAAGTGACATGATTCAGTAAGAGATATAAAGGGAACAAAATAGGGAGGCTGAGTTTTCGCCTGTTGGTGCAAATAGCACCCCCCGCGTGGACGAGATTTTAAGGCGCGGAGTTAACATCACATGATGTTGCTTCGCGCTTTTTTGCGTTTTGAAGAGACAAATCTCTTCCTGAAACTCGGTAAATTATTGGTGCAGGTGCAACTGGTGCTCAGGGTGTTATCGGATTGACAGGCACAACGGGTGCGACAGGTCTTACTCACAGCAGGCTGCAGCCAATTAAAGAAGCCGCCTATACAATCAAAAGGCACTGGAGCGGCGTGCTTCGTTGGTTTCACTCCAGAATCAATAACGGCATGTTGGAAGGCTTCAACAGCCTAGTGCGATCAGCTAAAGCCAGAGCAAGAGGATACCGTACCAATAGAAATCTCATCGCCATGATTTATCTGATTGGCGGAAAACTTAAGTTTGGGTTATATGGCTTGTATATGTTCAGTCCAAAAACGGTACAGAGATTCCGGGTGGTTCGCCGCTACAGGTGCAATTTCGATCACAGTGCCATATCTGCTGAGTCCCAATTTTGCACCAGTAGCCAGAATTGCAGTCGTCAAAAATGAACCAGAGAAATATCCGATGATTGCTGCAGAAAAAAGTGAATTTACCACAATAAAACCCGCAAATATTTTAACCGGCGCAAACCCTTTTATATCGGGGCTTCACCAGATATTTAATCAACTGACAAAAATTAACTTACCAAATGATTTCGGTAAAAAAATGGAGCTAATTATGGGTGGCGCTGGAAGTGGCACATGGTACCGATATGAGGCGAAGAGGACAATAGGCCAGATGTTCCGCCTTGATATCCGGAATATGAAAAAGCGAGGCATGCTGGATTCGGGAAAGCATACGATCACATGGTTTTCAAGTCGTGACGGTGAAGCAACTGGGAGAGCATCAATATATGTCTTGTCCGGCAAAGGCATGGTCGTGGGATGTATGTGGGAAAGTGACAGGACTGGGAAAAGGGAAGAATTGAGAGTGGTTGTCAAATTCGTCCAGTCTGCTTGCGCGTTTGGTAGTTTTCGTCAGTGGTTCCTTTGTCCTGGTTGCCGCAGTAGAGTTGGCATTTTAGTATTGCATCCTCCGATAGTTGCCTGCCGGAACTGCCTAGATCTATCGTATGAAAGTCAGAATGAACATGCTATGTATCGAGCTCTAAGGCGCCGAGATAAGATTGGAGCTCGTCTTGGGGTTAGTGACCATTTCGATTTCTACAGTGCCACCAAGCCAAAGTGGATGCATTGGGTGACGTTCCATCGCTTGAGACGTGAATACGAGGAGGCTGATGAACTTTCAGAAATCAGCTTTTTGGGGAGGTTCTATTGACTGCCAGGCCCATAAAAATCGCTACACCAACGACCCACCTGGAGCATTTCCATGTGGGTCGTTCTTTGTTGCGGCTGAATTCTATTCACTCAGTTTCGTGGCGTTGGTAGTTATCTTGAGGATACTTTCCTGAACATCTTTGTTGGGGATTGCCCGGTAGGAATCGAGCAATAGTTTTTCTGATACGGCCATTGGCAGGGTTTCGTCTTCTTCCGTAAAAAATGACAGAAGAGAGACATCAAGTGCCTGCGCCAACTGCTGAAGTCGGTCGGTGTTCATCTTGTTTGAACCGGATTCATAGTTTTGTATCTGCTGCGTGCTCACTCCAATCTGTTCCGCCAACCGCTCCTGCGTCCAACCCGCCTGTAAACGAAGTTTCCGCAACTTCCAGCCAATTTGTTTGCTGCTCAAAATAGATCCCATGTCACGCTCCGATTATTCGCAGATTACAAATAACCAGAGAGTGCCAACACCAAGTATAGCTTTACAAAAAATCAAGCATTGACATATATTGACCCCGCCAGAGAGTAATATATGGCTCAAGGGATTTATTATTATTCAGGAGGGTATATGCAAAGCCCGTTAGCTGATTTGTGTGAGGTACTAAAAGAAGTTAAGTGGAAGGCTGAATACTATAAGCCAAGTAATGAGGCGCAAACTCGGGAAGCATTAATCAATCCGATACTTGTGGCACTCGGTTGGAACTTGTCTGACCCAAAAGAGGTTGAGTTGGAAATGCATATAAATTCAGGTCAAAAGCATGATTTCATAGATTATATTTTAAAAGGGGATGGTAAAATAATCGTTGAAGCTAAAAAAATGGGTACTGATTTAACAAGTGGATTCGATCAGGTATTTCTCTACGCTCAACGAGCAAACGTGAAAAATGTGTTTCTTACTAATGGCCTTGAATGGAGGCACTACGTAAATCATAACTCTGGTACTACTGCAGGCCATATTAATTTTCAACCTGGGCATGAGCCAATTAATTTGAAAACGATCGATAATGAAGACTTGCCGAAGGAGGCTGCAGCATATTTAGTAGCAAACCTTGACGCAGCACTGTACCGCACACCTCTAGCAAAGCCGGAGAATAGCGATCTATTGACCAAGGTTGCAGACTTGGAGAGTACAATAAGAGATATCGAAGCGCGTTTATTACGCGGAAATGTTGATAAATCTATTATTGACCCCATTTTGCCTCCAGATGATCGCCCATGGAAACTATTCCGAGAGGACTGGGATCCCACTGGCAAAAGCCCCAAACTGCTTAAACTCACAGATGATAAAGAAATCGAAGTGAATGGCTGGAAACAGGTCTTATGGGAGACATGTAAATTCTGCTTGGAAATCAAGCCTGATTTGATCGACGGAGCGCCAATAAAAGACGGATCGAAGAGCGGAAAACGAGATCTGGTTGGAACAATATTGCCATCCAAGAGCAACAAGCAATTAGATATCAATGGTAAAACTGTTTTTGTTGATTGCAATTACAGTGCAATGGATGTGCTAAAAAATGCCGTCTACATGCTAGAAAAGCTCGGCGAAGGAACTGCGGCCAAAGCTGCCATCCTGCTGGCTGAATAACCACAAATATATTCATAGAATCTAACCGCCGTTTCTGCTACTACTAATGGCCTCTCCGCTTCGCGCCGGGAGGCCATTTTGTTGATGTAAACGTCACTTATCGAGTACACTCTCCTTCCGCAAGGAACGCCATGACCGAGAACCGTAACCCCGAACAGGTAGCCCGCGATCATATCGATGAGCTGCTCAAGCAGGCTGGCTGGAAGGTGCAGTCACTCAAGAAGATCAACCTGAATGATGGGATCGGTCAGGCTGTGCGGGAATACCAGACTGATGTTGGTCCTGCTGATTATGTGTTGTTCGTCAATAAACGGGCAGTAGGGGTGATTGAGGCAAAGCGGGAAGAGGAAGGACACCGCCTGACTGTTCATGAAGCGCAGACGGAAGGGTATGCCGGAGCGCGGCTCAAGTGGGTCAGCAACAAGGTCGCGTTGCCATTTCTTTATGAAAGTACTGGTGTTGTTACCCGCTTTACTGATCAACGTGATCCCAAACCCCGTTCGCGTGAGGTTTTCACCTTCCATCGCCCTGAAACTCTTCTTGAGTGGTATTCAGAAACGGCTTCAATTCGTGGGCGGTTGCAACAGATTCCACTGCTTAATCCTGAAAAGCTTCCTGCAAAAGATATGAATCTCCGCGATTGTCAGGAAGCGGCCATTGATAATCTGGAAGTGTCGTTCAAGGCGGCACGTCCACGGGCGTTGATCCAGATGGCTACCGGGGCAGGCAAGACTTATACCGCTATCACCGCTATATATCGTCTTCTCAAATATTCTGATGCCAAGCGGATTCTCTTTCTGGTGGATACCAAAAACCTTGGTGAGCAGGCCGAGCAGGAGATGATGTCCTTCGTGCCGATGGATGATAACCGCAAGTTCACCGAACTATATAACGTCCAGCGGCTCAAATCGTCATCTATTGCCAAGGATAGTCATGTCTGTATCAGCACCATCCAGCGTCTCTATTCAATTCTGAAAGACAAGCCGCTGGACGAAGCGGCAGAGGACATCAACCCGGCTGAACTGGTGCTCCCCAAGGAACCGCTTCCGGTCGTCTACAGCAGCAAAATCCCCCCTGAATTTTTTGATTTCATCTTCATTGATGAATGCCATCGCTCCATCTACAACCTCTGGCGTCAGGTGCTCGACTATTACGATGCCTTTCAGATCGGCCTCACCGCCACACCAGATACCCGCGCCATTGGATATTTCAATAAAAATGTCGTCAGTGAATACAGCCATGAAGCTGCTGTAGCCGATGGCGTCAATGTCGGTAATGAAGTCTATCTGATTGAGACCAAGATCACGAAAAAAGGGGCACAGCTGAAAGCAAAGCAGCTGGTGGAGAAACGGGAAATCATCACCCGCAAAAAACGCTGGGAGCAACAGGATGAAGATATCGTCTATTCGGCAAAACAGCTCGACAAGGATATTGTGAACCGGGATCAGATACGCACTGTTCTCAGCACCTTCAGGAAAAAACTGCCGGAAATCTTCCCCGGCAGGAAGGAAGTCCCTAAAACGTTGATCTTTGCCAAAACTGATAGCCATGCCGATGACATCATCCAGATCGTGCGTGAGGTGTTTGACGAAGGTAACGCCTTTTGCAAGAAGCTGACGTACAAAAGTGAGGATGATCCCAAATCGGTGCTGGCTGAATTTCGCACCTGCTACCATCCCCGAATAGCAGTCACCGTTGATATGGTCGCCACCGGTACTGATGTCAAACCGCTGGAGTGCCTGCTCTTCATGCGGGATGTGAAAAGCCGCAACTACTTCGAGCAGATGAAAGGGCGTGGCACCCGGACTCTGGATCTTGACGATCTGAGGAAGGTAACGCCATCAGCGGTCACGGCAAAAACCCATTATGTCATTGTCGATGCCATTGGTGTCACCAAGTCACTCAAAACGGCCAGTCAGCCACTCATCACAAAACCGACCGTCCCGCTGAAAGACCTTGCGATGGGTATTATGATGGGTGTCCACGATCAAGACACCGTCAGTTCCCTTGCCGGTCGGTTGGCGCGTCTGAACAAGCAACTTTCTCCGGAAGAGCAGCAGAAGATAAAGACCACTGCCAACGGGATGGATCTCAGCACCATTGTCGGCAATCTTCTGGCAGCAATTGACGCTGACAACATAGAGTCCAAAGCCCTGCAGCTGTCGGGCAAAAAGAGTGGCGAAACCAGTGATCAAGAGCGTCAGCAGGCTCAAGAGCAGCTTGTCAGCCAAGCGGCAAATGTGTTTACCGGCCCTCTGATTGAGCTGATCGATAAAATCCGCCGAGACAAGGATCAGACCCTTGATCATGTCAACATTGATGAGCTTGAGAAAGCCGGATGGGATGCTGATGCAGCTCTCAATGCCCAAGCGTTGGTTGATGAATTTGCTGCATACCTGACCGAGAAACAGGATCAGATCGAGGCACTTAAAATCTTTTTCAGTCAACCATACCGTCGTAGGGAGCTGACATTTGACCTGATCAAGCAGGTTTATGACACCATCATTTCCGACAAGCCGAAACTCGCCCCGCTTCGTGTCTGGGATGCTTACAGTCGTTTGGATGATTATAAGGGAGGTCAGCCGATCTCCGAGCTTTCCGCTCTGGTCGGTCTGATTCGCCGGGTTTGCGGTATGGACAGCACCCTGGCTGCCTATGATGATATTATCCGCCGCAATTTCCAGAACTGGATCATGAAGCGGCACGCAGGTACGACCGAGAAGTTCAACGAGGAACAGATGGAGTGGCTGCGGATGATCCGCGACCACGTCATCAGCTCCATGCATATTGAGCGGAATGATCTGGAGCTTGCTCCGTTTGATGGACAAGGTGGTTTAGGCAAGATGTATCAGCTTTTTGGTGATGGTATGGACAATCTGATTGATGAGATGAATGAGGCGATGGCGGCATAGTATATGATTAAATAACATTATACGGCATTAAATTTGATATTTATGCAAATATATGCTAAGTACGCTTTGTATTTATTTGGTATAAAATGTGATTAAGGTGAAATATGAAGGCATTTTTCGATCGCACCGAAATTCTCAACGTTCTCCACGGTTTCAATCCGTGGTGGTCAGACAGACCTTACATTGTGCCGAATTTCCGGCGACTGGCATTTGAAACCTGTTGTTCGTATCTGGAAGATTCCTCACTTCGCCGGGCGATTCTCCTCTCCGGTCCGCGTCGAGTAGGCAAAACTACAATTCTTACCCAGATTGCCAGTAGTCTGATCAGCAAGAAGAGCGACCCAAAATCAATCTTCTACATCAGCCTTGACCACCCACTTATCAAACTGCTCAATCTCCGCCAAATTCTCGATATCTACCACGAAGCCGTTTATCCTTTGGGGAAGCAGAGCTTCCTTCTTTTCGATGAAATACAGTACTCGAAGGAGTGGGAGACCGAAGTCAAGCTGCTGGTAGATCACCAACCCAACTACAGGATACTTGCCACCGGTTCCGCCAGTGTCGTGCATAAGGAAAAACTGGCAGAGAGCGGTGTTGGTCGCTGGATAACGGTGCCGATTCCGACACTGTCATTCTTTGAATTCGTGCATATACGGGGTGAACGCCTGCCAGAAATTCCAGCGAACCTGAAACTTTCCGATCTGTTTAACAAACAGAAGGGCGAGCTTACAGAAATAGCGACCCGCCTGCGGGAATTGATGCCCGTTTTTCAGCAATATCTGTTGGTCGGTGGATTCCCTGAGACCGCGACCCAGAAAAATATTTCTCTTTGTCAGCGGTTGTTGCGGGAAGATGTGGTTGAGCGGGTACTGAAACGCGACATGACTGCACTCTTCGGGGTGCGCAATGTCAATGATTTGGAAAAGCTCTTTATTTACCTTTGTCTCCACAGCGGTGGGATTGTTGCCCACAAAACTTGTGCTGATGCTTTGGAAACCTCTGCAGCAACCGTTGCCAATCACCTGGCACTTCTGGAACAGGCAAATCTCATCTACCGTTTGCCACCTGCTGAAGTAGGCGGTAAGAGAGTTCTCAAGGCTCGTAACAAATACTATCTAGTTGATGCCGCTCTGCGCAACGCAGTGCTTCTGCGAGGGGAGGAAATCCTTACCAATGCCGAAGAAATGGGAACCATTGTCGAAACCACGGTACTGCGGCACCTCTATGCCTACTATTACCGGGACACACCGGAGATTGTGTACTGGCGGGATCCTGCAACACAAAAAGAGGTAGATGTCATTGTCCGTAGTCCGAAATATATTCTACCATTCGAGATAAAGTACCAAGAAAACCCCAATCTGCGGGAAACCAGTGGCCTTGCAACCTATTGCAAGCTGGAAAAAGTCGATCAAGCATATTGGGTAACCAGACAGGACAAGGACTTTGGCGTGACCGAGTTTGCAGGACTTGAAACCAAGTTTTTGAAAGTTCCTGCGCATATCCTCTGCTATCTGCTTGGTCAGTCGGAACGTTTGTTGTGGACATGATGGGTGACTCTGAAAAGACAGATTTGCCGGTTGGGTGGGGCAATATTGCCGCAGGTGACGCGGTGATCAGTGTTTCTACAAACGGCAAAAAAATTTTACAGAAAGAATATGCCACAGTTGGGCGTTATGTTGTAGTCGATCAGGGGCAAGAACATATTGGCGGTTATACTGACGATGCAGAAAAACTTGTGGATTGTCAGCTGCCAGTAATTGTTTTTGGTGATCATACAAAGGTTATCAAATATATAAACCAACCCTTCGCTGCCGGTGCTGACGGAATCAAGGTGCTTCAGCCCCTTGAATTTATCGAAACAAAATTTCTTGAATATAGTTTGCGCCATGTTTCCGAAAGCATGGTCAACAAGGGGTATGCTCGACACTATCAGCATTTGGCAAAGTCACTTATTTCCCTCCCTCCCCTCCCCGAACAAAAACGCATCGTCGCCAAAAT
>Ga0007794_10000393_pt1 | contig 13645 bp, 10 predicted proteins | sample CryBogmetaGMA5M_FD_60365 | JGI IMG/M metagenome (GOLD analysis project Ga0007794, IMG submission 60365) | Freshwater microbial communities from Crystal Bog, Wisconsin, USA - MA5M | ecosystem: Environmental > Aquatic > Freshwater > Lake | place: Crystal Bog, Wisconsin, USA | collected 2009-07-06
ATGGGCGGTTTCCTGCCCTTTGTGAGCTTTACTGCGACTGCGCCGCCGTTTCCGTTTTTTCGGTTTTGCGCCGTCGGTCGCTTCCGGGGTGGTGTCATCCGCTGGTTCAGTATCAGCTTCAGCCCCGGCGTTTTCTCCCTGTTCCGTATCTTCACCGGACGGGTCTTCCACTGCCGTAGCGGTCGTAGCATCGCTGCCGGTTTTCTTCTTCTTTTTACGCCGTTTCCGCTTTTTGCCCCCTTCAGCAGCAACGGCAGTTTCGGTGTTAGCTTCCTCATCGGCAGCAGCAGGCGGGGTGGATACTCCCGGAACAGCCGGTTTATGTGCTTCTTCCGCTTCAGCCTCGCTCTTCAGGACATCTTCCAGATGTGGTTTTTCGCGCTTGATTGTTTCAAGCTCCAACTGGTTGAGCAGGAAAGATGTTTTCCCCTTGACGGTAACTTCAATTTCATAATCGTTTTCAATCTGGGTCAGCTCGCGTTTTTTCCGGTTGAGCAGGTAGTAGGCAACCTCAAGCGGCAGGCCGCCCCGCACTTCCGCCACGGTTCCCTTTGCCGCAGCTGCGTGAACCTTGCGCAGGAAGGATACGGCCATGGCTTCGACCGATTTGACTTTGCCGCGCCCTTCGCAGTGGGGGCACTCCAGGTGAATCGCGTCGTTCAGGGTTTTGGCAATCCGCTGGCGTGACATTTCCATGATGCCGAATTCAGAGATGTGCCCCAGATTAACCCGCGCCTTGTCCATCTTGAGCGCCTGTTTGAGGGTTTTTTCCACATCGTGATTGTGCTTTTTGTCCCGCATGTCGATGAAATCGATGACGATCAGTCCGCCCAGGTCACGCAGGCGCAACTGGCGGGCAACCTCTTCGGCCGCCTCCATGTTTGTTTTGAACGCGGTGTCTTCAATGCCGCGTTCCCCGCTGGACTTCCCGGAGTTGACATCAATAGACACCAACGCCTCGGTTGGTTCGATAATCAGAGATCCGCCGGACGGCAGTGATACACGTTTTTCATAAATCTGATCGATCTGCTCTTCCAGTTGAAAACGGGAGAAAATCGGCCGTTTTTCCTTGTGCAGTTTGACCCGTTTTTCACAGGCCGGCATGGCTTCACGGAAAAAATCCTTCGCTTCGCGGTAGGCGTCCTTGCTGTCGACCAGCACTTCATCAATGTCGTCCGAAAAGTAGTCACGTATGGTGCGGATGATCAGGCCGCTGTCCCGGTAAATTTCTCCAGCCCCCTTTATCTCGGAAGCTCTCTGCCGGATCGATTCGTACATATCCGTCAGGTTTGTGAAGTCCTTCTGAAGCTCTTCAGGGCTGCGCCCTACCGCTTCAGTCCGGATAATATAGCCCATCCCCTCAGGAATGTTCATTTCAGCGACGATCTCTTTTAATTTCTTGCGGGCTCCCTCCTGCTCAACTTTGCGGGATATGCCGGTTGAATCGCTCCCCGGCATGATGACCATGTAGCGACCCGGCAGGGAGAGATAGCTGGTAAGCGCGGAGCCTTTGTTGTCCCGTTCGTCTTTCTCGATCTGTACCACCAGTTCCTGTCCGCGCCGCAGCACTTCCTGGATGCGGGGGCGGCGCTTGCGCTGCTCTTCCGGAATGTCATCGCGCCATTCCCAGTAATCGGGGTGCAGTTCGCCGATCTGAAGAAAGCCCGGCTTGGCTCGGCCGATATCGACGAACGCTGCCTGCAGCCCCGGTTCGACCCGCAGGACAACCCCTTTGTAGATGTTCCCCTTGATCTGTTCCTTACCGCTGATTTCTATGTTCAGTTCCATCAGGCGGCCGTCGTGAACTATGGCGACGCGAGTCTCTTCGGGGTGCATGACATTTATCAACATTTTTTTGCTTATGGGTGTGCTCATTTGAGTGTGGTGCCTTTCAATGTGGTTGCTGCTTGTTCGGATGTAAAACGGGCGGATTATATCTCTTTTGACGCTGAAAGCAAAGAAAAAGGCGGTACAGGGCAAATCCCCGTACCGCCTTGATGAAGCGATCTCTATCCCGAGTTACATATATTTTGCCAGAAGCGGCACGATCAGGAGTGAGACGATGTTGATGATTTTGATCATTGGATTAACCGCCGGACCGGCGGTGTCCTTGTAGGGGTCGCCGACGGTGTCGCCGGTGACGGCTGCTTTGTGGGCATCGCCTCCTTTGCCGCCGTGGTGGCCGTCTTCGATGTATTTCTTGGCGTTATCCCAAGCGCCGCCGCCAGTGGTCATGGAGATGGCAACGAAGATACCGGTAACGATGGTGCCGACGATCACACCGCCCAGAGCTTTGGGGCCGAGGGTGAAGCCGACGATAACCGGAGCAAGGATCGGGATCAGGCCGGGAATAACCATCTCTTTCAGAGCGGTTTTGGTGACGATGTCAACACAGGCTGCATAATCGGGCTTGCCGGTGCCTTCCATGATGCCTTTGATTTCGCGGAACTGACGACGTACTTCAACAACAACGGCACCGCCGGCTTTACCAACCGCTTCCATGCACTGTGCGGCGAAATAGTAGGGGAGCATTCCGCCGATGAAGAGACCGACGATGATGTAGGGGTCGGAAAGGTCGAAAGTGATGACTTTGCCGGCAATCTTCAGCTCATCAACGTAGGCGGTGAAGAGGATAACGGCGGCCAGACCGGCGGAGCCGATGGCGTAGCCTTTGGTAACAGCTTTGGTTGTGTTGCCGACGGCGTCCAGCGGATCAGTGACGGCACGGACGGAATCGTCCAGTTCTGCCATCTCGGCGATACCGCCGGCGTTGTCGGTGATCGGACCATAGGCGTCCATGGCAACGACGATGCCGGTAAGTGACAGCATCGATACGGCTGCAATGGCGATGCCGTAGACACCGGCACACTGGAAGGCAACGATGATGCCGCCGGCGATGACGATTACCGGAGCGGCCGTGGACTTCATGGAAACACCCAGACCGGCGATGACGTTGGTGCCGTGACCGGTGGTGGAAGCCTGGGCAATGTGGCGAACCGGGCCGTATTCAGTTGAAGTGTAGTATTCGGTTATCCAGAAGATAGCTCCGGTAACGGCCAGACCGACCAGAGCGGAGATGAAGATGTTCATGGCGGAGTAGCCGGTCGGGTTGCCGACCGGGAATATCTGTACAGTAACGAAGTAGAAGGCGATACAGGCGATGACGGCGGAAGCGATCAGCCCTTTGTAGAGAGCAGGCATGATTTTGCCGCTGGAGCCGAGTTTGACGAAAAAGGTACCGATGATGGAGGCGATGATGGAGATACCGCCCAGAATCAGCGGATAGCTGACGGCACCGGTAAAGTTTTTGAACGCCATGGCGCCCAGCAGCATAGCGGCAATCAGCGTTACTGCGTAAGTTTCAAAAAGGTCGGCTGCCATACCGGCGCAGTCGCCGACGTTGTCGCCGACGTTATCAGCTATAACGGCAGGGTTACGGGGGTCGTCTTCGGGGATACCGGCTTCAACCTTGCCGACCAGGTCGGCACCGACATCAGCACCTTTGGTGAAGATACCGCCGCCAAGACGGGCGAAGATGGAGATCAGCGAACCGCCGAAGCCGAGGCCGACCAACTGGCTGACAACTTCCTTAATTGGTGCGCCCGGCATCAGTTTCAGGAGGATCATGTAGTATCCGGCAACGCCGAGAAGGCCGAGGCCGACTACCAGCATACCGGTGATGGCGCCCCCCTTGAAGGCGACATTCAGGGCGGTAACAATACCGCTTTTAGCCGCTTCAGTTGTACGCACGTTGGCACGGACGGAGACAAACATTCCGATAAAGCCGGTCAAACCGGAAAAAAGCGCGCCGACCGCGAAGCCGATAGCAGTTTTTGGTCCGAGGGTCGCAAACAGCGCGATGAACATGACAACACCAACCATAGCGATGATGGTGTACTGGCGTTTCATGTAAGCGCCGGCACCTTCCTGGATCGCTGCGGCGATCTGCTTCATACGGTCATTGCCCTGGGGCAGGCCGAGAATCCATTTTGCTGTGATAAGACCGTAGGCAACGGCTGCTGCGGCACAGGCCAAGGCAAAAACAACGGCATACTGTTCCATTTCTTCATTTCCTCCTGTTAAATATAAATCGCCAATCATTGGCATTCTTGACTTGTATGGGCCAAAAGCGGTCAATAGTTAAAGTAATGACCTGTTTTTGTCAAGTGTAAATCCGCTCTATGTTTCCTCTGCGACCTCATGACGGCCGATGAAAACTGCGGCTGTAGATACTTGTCAACCCAGGAAACTCGTGATATAGATGAACCGTAATAAATCCAATGACGGGAGAAACGTTCATATGAAATTTAAACATCTTCTGCTGTTGCTTCTTGTCTCATCACTTGCCGGCTGTGCCTCGCAAGGTTCTCTTGACAATGTCCGCACTGATATTGACTCGATTAAAACCCGTCTGTTCACCATAGATCGTGATCTCTCCGGTGCTCGCGAGGAAGCAAAAGTGAGTGTCGGTGCCATTGAGAAGGGGTTCGCCTCTGATGTCGCCGCAGTTCGGAAAATTTCAGCCGACATACAGGCCACCATTGACAGCACCAGGGGTGAAATGCAGTCACTGAACGGCAAGCTTGATGATACCGTCCTCGCGGTAAAAAAACCGGCGGAGGAACTGTCCCGATACAAAGAGGATGCGGATAAACGCATCATGGCCCTGGAAGAGCGCATCCTGAAACAGCAGACGCAGCTCGATGCCCTGACGAAAAAACTGACGGACCCTGGCGCGGTAAAAGCTGATGAGGCCCCAGTATCTCCCGAAGCGCAGTACCAGAAGGGGCTTACCGTATTTAATGCCGGTGGCTTTATCGGGGCTCGCGAGCTGTTTACCAAATTCCTTGAACAGAATCCGAAGCATGAACTGGCGGCTAACGCTCACTACTGGATTGGTGAAACCCACTACAGTGAAAAAAACTTTGAGCAGGCGATCCTGTCGTATCAGGAAGTTATCAAAAACTATCCCGGTAAGGATAAGGTTGCTGCCGCAATGCTGAAGCAGGCCATGGCCTTTAACGAAATAAAGGATTCAAAGAGTGCCAAGTTCGTTTTGAAAAAACTGGTGGAGGGTTCCCCGAAGAGTGAGGAAGCCAAGAGAGGCAGAGCCATGCTGAGGGAGATGGAATAGGAGCGTTACATAGAATACACTGAAAAGGGCGGCACCGGATACGGTGCCGCCCTTTTTTTGCGGGTGAAATTATTTCTGAATCACAAAACCCCTTTGGTGGACATGACCCCTGTTACTCGCTGGTCAAGCTGGGTTGCGGTGTCCATAGCCCGGGCAAACGCCTTGAAGCAGGCCTCAATAATGTGGTGGACGTTTTCACCGTACATGACATTGATGTGCAGGTTCATGCCGCAGTGGTTGACAAACGCCTGAAAGAACTCCCGCGCCAGTTCCACATCAAATTCACCGATCTTCACCTTCGGCAGATTGACATGGTACACCAGATACGGCCTGCCGGAGATATCCACCGCCACGCTGGCCAACGTTTCATCCATCGGTACGGTCGCCTGACCATAACGGCGGATGCCCTTTTTATCCCCCAGCGCTTTTTTGAAAGCCTCGCCCAGCACAATACCGATATCTTCAACCGTGTGGTGGAAATCGATATCGATGTCGCCGCACGCCTCAACCTCCAGATCAAAAAGGCCATGGCGGGCAAAAAGATTAAGCATGTGGTCGAGAAACGGCACTGACGTACAGATTTTTGCCTCTCCCGTACCGTCTACCTTCAGCGTAAGCCGGATTCTGGTTTCCTTCGTAATGCGCTCTATTTCGGCAGTTCGTGACATGATTTCCTCCTTGGTTACCCGATTTCTTTCAGTACCGCCAGTGTCCTCTCCATCTGCTGCTGCGTACCGATGGAGATCCGCAGGCCGTGGCACAAAACCGGATCGGAAAAGTGACGGACAAGAATTTTCCGGCTGTATAAACCGTCATAAACCCGTGCGCCATTTCTGTCTGGCGGTGTAACAAAAACATAGTTCCCCTGGGACGGGATGACGCTGTACCCGATGGTGCGCAGCTCTGCGGAAAACCACTCCCGGGTTTTCCGGATCTTGCTGCAGCATTCCCGCAAATAGTCCTGGTCCAGAAGAGCGGCCACGCAGGCAACCTGGGCCAGACGGTCCAGGTTGTAGTGATCGCGGATCTTATCCAGAGCTGCAATCACTCCAGGGCGGGCGATGGCCAGACCGATCCGCATTCCGGCCAGAGCGTAGCTTTTAGAAAGGGAGCGGGTTACAACGACATTCCCCATCTTTTTCACCAATTCGAGGGCGTCCCGGTCGGCAAAGTCGGCATAGGTCTCGTCCAGCACCAGCAGTCCGGCACAGCGCTGCGCCAGTTCTTCAATGTACTCCAGAGAAAACGCCGGCCCGAGCGGAGCATTGGGCGTGGTGAGGAAGAAAATCTTTCCTTCGTACCGGTCCGGAAAATTAGCGATGCGAAAATCATCGGTCAGGCCGTATGTTCGTACCCGTGCCCCCTGAATTTCCGCCAGGGTTGCATAGTATGAGTAGGAGGGGTGGACGAAAGCAATTTCTTCCCCCTCGGCGGCACAGGCACGGATCAGGTTGTTAAGCACCTCGTCTGAGCCGTTGGCCATAATAACCCAGGAGGGATCAAAACCGTACAGCTTTCCTGCAACTTCACGCAGCATCCCGCTGGAGGCGGAGGGGTAGGTGTGGAGGCTGGAACCGTCCGTGCCGAGTTCCGCTATTATGGCTTCAACAACTTTCGGCGAAGGGGGATATGAGTTCTCATTGGTATTGAGCTTGATCCACGACGCGATATCATCCGGCTGGAAACCGGGAACGTAGCCTTTCATGGCCGCTATGCCGGGGCGAAGATAGGTCATTCCTGTGTACCCTGCCGGATTGTAACCGACCGTCCATGTGCTTCCAGGCCTTCCAGGCCGGCAATCCTGACAATATCAGCACCAAGTCGCTGCAGTCCCCCCTGGGAAAAATAGACAATCGAGGATTTCTTGACAAAATCGTCCACCGACAGCGGGGAAAAGAAGCGGGATGTGCCGCCGGTCGGCAGGGTGTGGTTGGGCCCGGCCAGGTAATCACCGGCCGCCTCGGGGGTCCAGTGCCCCATGAAAATCGCCCCTGCGTTGGTAATCTGCGCAAGGATAGCGAACGGGTCGGACACCGCCAGTTCCAGATGTTCCGGGGCGATCCGGTTGGAGAACGCGATCACTTCGTCCAGAGTATCAGCCACGATAATTGCTCCGTACTTTTCCCAGGAAGCGCGGGCGATAGCCTCGCGAGAAAGCAGGGTCAACTGCTGCTCCACCTGAGTGGCAACTTTTTGCCCGAACGAGCGGTCGGTGGTGATCAAAATGGATGAGGCCAATTCATCATGTTCCGCCTGTGAAAGCAGATCGGCGGCAATGTGGGCCGGGTTGCCGCTGCCGTCATTGATCACCAGAATCTCGCTCGGCCCGGCGATCATGTCGATGCCGACCTGCCCGAACACCAGCTTCTTGGCGGTGGCGACATAAATGTTGCCCGGTCCGGTTATCTTATCAACCTGGGGGATCGTTGCCGTGCCGTATGCCAGTGCTGCTACGGCCTGGGCCCCGCCGATCCGGAAAATCCGGTCAACGCCGGATAATCTGGCCGCCACAAGCACGTGGGGGCTGATCTGGCCGCCGGGGGAGGGGACAACCATGATGATTTCGCCGACGCCCGCCACCCGGGCCGGAACGGCGTTCATGATGACACTGGAGGGGTAGCAGGCTTTTCCGCCGGGGACGTAAATGCCGACCCGCGTCAGGGGGGTGACTTTCTGGCCGAGCATGATGTCCGGTTCTTCAGTAGAGATCCAGGTCTGCTGTTTCTGCTTTTCGTGGAAACGGGTAACCCGTGCCGCCGCCAGACGGAGTGCGGCGATCTCGTCGTCAGAAACCTGGGCAAAGGCGGCTGTAATCTCTGCTTCCGTTACCTCCAGTTCTGCAATTGATGCGGCTTCCAACCGATCGAACCGGCGGGTCAGTTCCAGAACGGCGTCGTCGCCGCGCAGACGGACATCGGCGATGATGTCACGCACGGTCTGTTCAACTTCACGCCCGGTTTCTTCCCCCCGGGAAAGAATGGCATCGAACTTCTTATTGAATTCGGGATCAGTAATGTCTAAAAAAAGCATACCCTTCACCTGCTCAGTTGGACTGGAGCACCCGCTCCAACCCCTGAATAATATGAGAAATCCGGTTATTTTTTGTTTTCAGGCTGGCCCGGTTTACGATCAGGCGCGTGGTGATCTCGGCAATGGTTTCGACCTCTACCAGACCGTTCTGGCGCATCGTCTCCCCCGTGGAAACCAGATCGACAATCCGGTCGGAGAGCCCGACCAGCGGTGCCAGTTCGATTGAACCATACAGCTTGATGATTTCGACCTGCACCCCCTTGGCGGCAAAATAGTTTTCTGTCACATGGGGGTATTTGGTTGCTATGCGGATATGCGACCAGCAGGAGGGATCATCGACCTTTGCCAGATCTGCCGGTTCGGCGACCATCATCCGGCAGTAGCCGAATTTCAGGTCGAGCGGTTCATACACATCCTTGCACTGCTCCATCAGCGTATCTTTGCCTACGATGCCGAGATCGGCACTGCCGTACTCCACATACGTCGGAACATCGGTTGCCCGCACGATCATATAGCGTATCTGCTGCTCCCGGTTTTCAAAAATAAGCTTGCGCGAGTCGGAAAGCAATTCGCGGCAGTCGATACCGATCCGGCCGAACAGCTCGACCGATTCCTCCAGTATCCGCCCTTTGGGAATCGCTATGGTGATCCAGTTGTTCATTCCTTGACCCTTTGGATATCCGCACCAAGGGCGGCAAATTTTTTCTCGATTGATTCATAGCCACGGTCCAGATGGTAGATGCGTGAAACCTCCGTGGTGCTGTCGGCAGCCAGGCCAGCCAGAATCAGGGAAGCGGAAGCCCGCAGATCCGTAGCCATAACCGGAGCTCCGGAAAGTTTTTTTACCCCTTTAACCGTTGCCGTATTCCCTTCAACCGTGATGTCGGCTCCGAAGCGCTGCAGCTCTGAAACGTGCATGAAGCGGTTTTCAAAGATGTTTTCCGAAATCACGCTGGCACCGTCCGCAATGCACATCATGGCCATGAACTGGGCCTGCATATCGGTGGGAAAACCGGGGTAGGGGCGGGTCTTGATATTGACACTCTTGACCCGTTTAGGGCCTTTGACCCGGATCACGCCGTCGCTACTGCTGATGTCAACTCCGGCATCCTGCATTTTGAACGCCAGTGCATCAAGGTGTTCCAGCTTCATGCGGTGGATGCGGATGTCGCCGCCGGTCATGGCCGCGGCAATCATGAATGTTCCGGCTTCAATGCGGTCCGGCATGACTTCGTAATTTGCCGCCGAAAGTTCGGAAACACCCTGGATTCGGATGGTGTCGGTACCGGCCCCTTCAATCTTGGCTCCCATACGGTTCAGGTACAGGGCCAGATCAACGATCTCCGGTTCGCGGGCCGAGTTTTCCAGCACCGTTTCACCCTTTGCGGTTGCGGCAGCCATCATCAGGTGCTCGGTGCCGCCGACCGTGGAAACATCGAAATTGATACGGGCACCCTTCAGGCGCCGGCACTTTGCCTCAACGTAGCCATGTTCAAGGGTTATTTCGGCGCCAAGGGCCTGCAGCCCTTTCAGGTGCAGGTTGATCGGCCGTGCACCGATGGCGCAACCGCCCGGCAGAGAGACCCGCGCCTGGCCGAAACGGGCCAGCAGAGGGCCCAGAACCAGAACCGAGGCACGCATGGTTTTCACCAGATCGTAGGTAGCTTCGTGGCTGTTGATGTTCGTTGTATCTATTTTAACGATGTTGCCGTTACCGTCAACCCGCGCACCCAATGATTCCAATACTTTAATGGTTGTGTTGATGTCGCGCAGAAACGGCACATTGCTGATCTGGTTGACTCCCGGGGCAAGAATAGTCGCGACGAAAATAGGAAGCGACGCGTTCTTGGATCCGCTGACGGTTACATCACCCTTGAGTTTTTTCCCGCCCTTGATAATGAGTTTGTCCAATGATCTGCTCCTCTTGTACCTGTAAAATTGCGCCATATTACTGTATGGGCCGGCTCTTGTCCAAATAAAAGTTGGTCATATCAGGCGTCACAACCGGCTGTCATCCAGTAGTGAAACAGAAAACTGCCAATTCTCCTTCTCTGCATCCAGACAAATTCGTCGAGTCCTGAATTACAAATGAAAAGCCCGCCGATTTCGCCGGCGGGCTTCATTTTATTTCTACGTATTCGCTTCCATTTTCAAGGAGTATTCCGATCCTACCTACCCTCGGAGTGATGGTACAAAGCTATGTTGCCTGTCATCAGGCGGATTCACTGCGATGGTAACCGCCCCCTTTTAGAATTATCATACTCAATCCAGAAATTTCGGGGCGCTACAGTCCCCAACTACCGGTCATGCTCAGGCGGAGTATCTTCCATGTGACAAAACCTCCAAACCGGATTTACTTCCTTCTTTCTGATTTAACTATACCACTGTCAAAGCAAAATAACAGGCTGTTTAAATTATTTTTTCGGGAGTATACTACACCGGTTCGGAAAAGCAGATGAGCCACGCCGCACCTTGTGGGGATTCACACACCAGCGGGGGGCGCAGGGATTGACTTTTTAATCTGAAAATTCTGGACAAAATTGCGGAAGCTGGTATAGGCTGTCGCCCCACAACGGCATCAGTAATCCTCCTGAAATCGTTCTTGATCCTCCCAAGCCATATTCGATCAGAACCACCAATCTGTCATACCCCACTTCATGTAAGGAGCATCTGATAAAAATGAAAAAAGCTCTTATCACCGGCATCACCGGTCAGGACGGTTCATACCTTGCGGAATTTCTTCTGGAGAAGGGGTACGAAGTTCATGGCATCAAGCGTCGGGCTTCGCTGTTCAACACCCAGCGGGTGGATCACATCTATCAGGATCCACATATAAAAGATGCCCATTTCAAACTTCATTACGGTGACCTGACCGACTCATCGAACCTGACCCGCATCATGCAGGAAATCCAGCCGGATGAGGTCTATAATCTGGGCGCACAGTCCCACGTAGCGGTCAGCTTTGAATCGCCTGAATACACCGTGGATACGGACGGAGTCGGCACCCTGCGTATGCTTGAGGCGATCCGCCTGCTGGGACTGGAAAAAAAGACCCGTTTTTATCAGGCATCAACCTCCGAACTGTACGGCCTGGTTCAGGAAACGCCGCAAAAAGAGACCACCCCCTTTTATCCCCGTTCTCCCTACGCAGTAGCCAAGCTTTACGCCTACTGGATTACCGTCAACTACCGCGAAGCCTACGGCATGTATGCCTGCAACGGCATCCTGTTTAACCACGAATCACCCCGGCGTGGTGAAACCTTTGTCACCCGCAAGATAACCCGCGGTCTTGCCAACATTTCACAGGGTCTGGAGCAATGCATCTACATGGGTAACATCGACTCCCTGCGCGACTGGGGCCATGCCAGGGATTACGTGAAAATGCAGTGGCTGATGCTGCAGCAGGATCACCCGGAAGACTTCGTTATCGCCACCGGTGTCCAGTACACAGTACGTCAGTTTATCACCTGGTCAGCTGCCGAACTGGGTATAACGCTCAAATTTGAAGGTCATGGCGTCGATGAAACCGCCACGGTTGTCTCCGTAACCGGCAACAAAGGCCCTGCGGTAAAAGTTGGTGACGTGATCGTCCGCATCGATCCCCGCTACTTCCGCCCCTCCGAGGTCGAAACCCTGCTGGGTGATCCGACCAAAGCCAAGGAAAAACTCGGCTGGGTCCCGGAAATCACCGTTCAGGAAATGTGTGCTGAAATGGTTGCCCACGATTTGGAAGAGGCGCAGCGTCATGCACTGCTGAAGAAGCATGGTTTTAGTGTCGCGGTTTGTACGGAACATTGATTGTAATTTTGCTCTCTTTTCACCGTCTCACGCAAAGCCGCAAAGGCGCAAAGAAATGCGCTTACTATGACTGAAAATCAGGTAGCGGGAATAGTGGTGGATGCCTGTTTCAAAATTCATACTGTACCGGGCCCTGGGTTATTGGAGTCGGTGTATGAGTCAGTACTTTCATATGAGCTTTAGCAAAGAGGGCTTAAAGTGTCGCGTCAGCAAGCCATGCCGGTAGTGTACGAAGGCGTCACACTTGACGAAGGCTTTCGTGCCGACCTGATTGTTGGAGATTGCGTCATGGTTGAATTGAAATCTGTTGAAGTTGTTGCTCCTGTGCACAAAAAACAACTTTTGACATATTTACGCCTATCTGGAAAACGGCTTGGATTGCTGGTAAATTTTGGTTCTAACCTGATTAAAGACGGCATAACCAGAGTAGCTAATGGATTGTGATGCTTGCCCCCGGATTTGATTATTGCTTCTGTTTCTCTTTGCGACTTTGCGGCTTAAGTGAGCGAAGCAAACGGGCGTGAGACAGGTTTAAAGGTGTGGGAAAATGATGGAAAAGAACGCTAAAATCTTCGTTGCCGGTTCAAAAGGTCTAGTCGGTTCCGCGCTCGTCAGACAGTTGACTTCCCGAGGCTACACAAACCTTCTGCTGCCTGAAATCAGCGAACTTGATCTGACCAGCCAGCAGGATGTTGCCGGCTTCTTCGCCAAGGAAAAACCGGAATACGTATTCCTGGCGGCCGCCAAGGTGGGGGGCATCCACGCCAACAACACCTATCCCGCTGAATTCATCTATCTCAATCTGGCCATCCAGAATAACGTCATCCACCAGTCCTACCTGCACGGTGTCAAAAGACTGCTGTTCCTCGGCTCATCGTGCATCTATCCGCAACTGGCACCACAGCCGATGAAGGAAGAATATCTCCTCACCGGACTCCTTGAACCGACCAACGAACCCTATGCCCTGGCCAAGATTGCCGGCATCAAAATGTGCGAATCCTACAACCGCCAGTACGGGACGAAATTCATTGCCGTTATGCCGACCAATCTCTACGGCCCCGGCGATAACTTCCACCCGGAAAACAGTCACGTCCTTCCTGCCCTGATCCGGCGCTTTCACGAAGCTAAAATGAATAATGCTCCTGAAGTTGTTGTGTGGGGCAGCGGCATACCCCGCCGTGAATTGCTGTACGTGGATGATATGGCTGGCGGTTGCCTGCATCTGATGGAACTCTCTGACCGGCAGATCACTCCTGAACTGTTGAGTTACCCCAAACCCTGCTTTGTCAATCTGGGCACGGGAGAGGATGTCACCATCCGGGAGCTGGCTGAAACGGTGCGTGCGGTGGTTGGGTTCAGTGGGAGTCTGGTATTTGACGCGACAAAACCGGACGGTACGCCGCGCAAGCTTCAGGATGTGTCCCGGATGCATAGTCTGGGCTGGAAACATTCAATGGGCCTGGAGCAGGGGATCAGGAAAACCTATGAGTGGTTCGTTGAAAATCATGGGGCAAAAAGAGGCTGATGTGCGGGGTGTGTGACTGCCATTCTGCTCCTACATTGCACTAGCAGAGGGTTCGCGCCGTCATGGCCTGGTTAAAATTCTTTTTTATGCTCTTTTTTTGTGCTACTGTTCGTGAAAATTATCCCCGGAGCATTTTTGCATGTTTAAGCCGCGACGCT
>Ga0007794_10000395_pt1 | contig 13641 bp, 10 predicted proteins | sample CryBogmetaGMA5M_FD_60365 | JGI IMG/M metagenome (GOLD analysis project Ga0007794, IMG submission 60365) | Freshwater microbial communities from Crystal Bog, Wisconsin, USA - MA5M | ecosystem: Environmental > Aquatic > Freshwater > Lake | place: Crystal Bog, Wisconsin, USA | collected 2009-07-06
GCTTCTTGGGTGGCTTCGATAACGGCATCAATTTCTGCTTGTTCATCAGCACGGGTACTTGCAACTTCACGGGGTGCAGCTTCGCCCCTAGCACCTTTGCTGATTGGAGTCATCGCCGCTTCTTTGCGGGCAAGCTCCGTTTCCAACATGTCACGCTTATCAGCCAGTTCTGCTTGCTGCTTGATAAAACCCTCAACACCAACAAAAGCAGGCTTGGTAAATACGCTACCTTTCTTACCATACATGGCGAGTTCTTGGCCCGGAGTAAGGTAGCTCTGTGACTTGGCTTTGGCTTCTTTAATCTTTGCCTCAAGCGCATAAGACGCTTTATCAAGTTTCCCCAACTCCAACTGCAAGGACTTTACGTTCATGCCTGCTAGCTGGCGCTCGTATTTCAAAGCGTCTTTAACTTCGTCTGGGCTAACGGTTTCAACAATGCCGCGTTCTTCTGGCGTTAGCCTGCGGTATTGGGTGGCGGGTAGTTGGGATAAGACGTTAAACGCTTTGGTGCGTTGCTCTGATAGCTCTTGCCGTTTACGGGCCGTAGCGTAGCTGCGATCACGTACATCGCGCATTTGGTCTTTGGCTTTGCTGTTTGCTTCAGCAGCGCGGCGGGCTAACACAGCGGTGTGCAAGTCGGTCTGGGCTCTTACTACTTGTTCACGGGAGACTTCTCTGCCCCGTATGCTGTCAAGCGCACGACGTGCAGCAACAACAGCCATCATTGTGTCGATATGGTCTTTGGCTGCTTTTACAGAAGCCGCGGTATTTCGCAAGTTTTCCAGCTTGTTGAGCGTATCGGTTAACACTTTTTGCTGGCGTTGCATAATTTCAATCTTGACCTTGCTGGCTTTTAGCGCTTCGCTAGGAGTACCGGCTTTACGTGTTTCCTTGCTAATGTTGTCCTGCGTTGTCTTAATTTTTTTAGGCAACGCCTCAACCATCTTGGTTAGTGCGGCAATATCGGCCTCAAGGCGTGAATGTTCCTCGGACTTAGACGCAACATCAAGTTGCAAAACTGAAAGGAAATATGGGTCACTTTGCAATTTGCCGTATTTTGCAAGCGCGGTTTCAACAGCCGCGTTATTAGCCAAAATACTTTTGGCGGCTTGGGTCATTTCGTAATGGCGTGTCAGTTCTTTTACTTGCTGTTGCAATTCAGAAATTGACGCGCTTACTTTATTGGCTTCTTCCAGTTGTTTGCTCTGGTCTTTAATTTCTTGTTCGCGTTCGCGCAGTTCCTGTACGGTCTTGCTGTCTAAGAAACGCTGGAATGTAGCCGGTGTTGCCCGCAGCAGTGCTTTGGACGGCAATGCTTCCTCGCTAAACAGGGGAAGTTGCTTGTCTTGTTCTTGCGCCAGTTCTTCTTTGACACGCAATTGCGTTTCCAGTTCCCGTGGCAGGGACAGCGGCTTGGCGTAGGTAGTTGGCCCCCGCAACGTATTGAGGGTAGCTTTGGCTCGGCCTTGCACATTGACAGCAGTAGCCCCAGCGCCAGTCATAACGCCTTGCGTGGCTTCCTCTTGCGTAACCAGTCTGGCGTTACTTGCTGCTTTTGCTTTTGAAAGCCCTGCTGCAACGCCTTCTTCATACTTAGCGCGTTTGGCTTTTGCCAATGCTTGGGCTGCTTCGCTGCTACTGAGGTTATATTTTTTACCACCGAAGGTGCTATTAACTCTTTCCGCAGCCGTGGGAGTTGTTACGCTTGTTGCGGGTGCAGTAACAGAAGATGGTTTGGTTGCACCGGCTTTGCGCAGTGCTTGCGCCATAGCGCTTTCGGCTTCGCCGCCACGAGGGGTTACTTCTAGTGGTTTGGTTGGAGCACCCTCAGCGTGAACACCTTCTTCATCGCGCTCAATTTTGCCAAGCTGCTCGTCCAGCATAGTGAACAGGGATGCTTCGTTACCGATTGCCGTGTCTTTCTCACCGATGTTGGCGTTTGCACGGCGCAGGAATGCGTAGGCTTCGTCGCTTAAATCTTCACGAAGTTGAAGTTGGTTAACGCGATCACGCAAAGACTCTGCTGTAACTGGTTCGGCTGTGCCTTCTCGGCGGGCATACAGGTTAAACGGTGCTGGGCCACCACGCTGGACTGATGTTTGTCGTGTTTTAAGCGCGGCATCCAAAGCTGCCATTGCTTCTTGAATTGCTTTTGCATCACCACTGGTATTTGCTTTTTGTAGTGCCGCAGACGCTTCTGCTACTGCGCGATTTTTTTCTACAAATTCTGGGCCAGTAGGCAACTCCTCACCACCGGTCAAACTTTTTTTGACTTGGTTGATTGCCGCAGACCCTTCAGTTTGGGGCTCTGCCCCAAACATATCAAACTGCGGTAAGGTAGAGATAGCGCCTACTGGTCGCTGGGCCATGCGTTGCAACGCCCGCGCTTCTGGGGCAATTTTGATTTGACGGTCTTGATCTTTACCCTGCGCTAAATATTGCTCTTCCGCCAACGCCTGTAGCGCGGCAAGGTCAGCTTCCTGCTCCTCAACGCCAAGATTAAGGTTAGCTGCGTACTGGGGACGAATAGCCAACTGCCGATCACCTGTAACCGTTGACTTGAACGGCTGCATTTCAAACTGTTGCTGTGTGTTAGGCGTAGCTTGGGATTGCAGATTAACAATCTGCTGGGACAGTTTGGCGGCAGTAGCTACGTCGCCTTTTTCTTTTGCTACACCAAGTTTTTGGTTTAGCTTGGCAACTTGCGTTTCAACAGGCTGAGGCATGGCCTCCACGGCTTTACGTGCTTCGGCCAATGCTTTTGTAGCTTGCTCGTACTTGGGCGCAATGGCTAGGATTTCCTGTGGGCTGGCGTCCTGCACTTGTGTTTGGAACTGTGCAACCAGTTGCTCCAGCATGCGTGCTTGCTGGCGGGGGTCAGTCTGTTCTTCAGCCTGCGGCACGGGCGCTGCACGCTCCACCGGCTTGCCTTGCATGTTTAATTCAGGCGTTTTGGGCGTGGGTAAAGCGCCAAACAGCCCCGGTTGCTCCAGTTGCGTTGTGTCTTTAATTGCCTCGGGCGCAGCAGTGGGGAGGAACTGGCGGTATAGGCGGTACTCTTTGTTGGCTTCCTTGAGCACATCGGCGTGCTCGTTAAGTGCCTGCTGCGTCTCGCGGTTGTCTTGCTTCTGATCTTCGGTAAGCTTCTCGCCCTTGGCTGCTTTGTGTAGCTGGGCTTGCAAGTCGGCTTTGCGTTTCTCGGCATCGAGGTAAGCCTGCTGCGCCTGCTGTGCGTACTCAGGCGTTTGTTTTTGGGCTAGGGTGGCCGCGTCCAGCTTGTCCTGCTCGGCCTTGGCCGCAATAGCTTGTGCTTTTTGTTCTTCGCGTTGCTGCTTATCAAACCGGCCTTGCTCCGCACCGCGCTCCACACGGCGACCCACAGGGGCCAAGATGCCGCCAAGCACCGCGCCGCCAATGAAATTGTCAAAGTATTCCTTGCGTGCTTCGGGGTCGTTGATATTTAACCCGGCTTGCATGCGCTCAAACACCTGCTGACCGGCTTCGGTCAGACCCTCAACCCCCATCGTCCTACCAGTAGTGAGCAAGTAGTCCGCAGCGGTTTTCTTCAAACCTTCCTTGGCTAAGTCTTGCGCAGCTTTCTCTGATAGGTTAAAGCCCAGCTTGCCAAACATCTTGCCCATGCCGGGGATCATGCCCAAACTCACAGTATCCAACGCAGCCATAGGGATAGCGGCCAGTGCTGCATTAACTACATCTGTCTCTCCCAGTTTTTTGCCCTCTTGGACTTGGCGGGATATGTTCGACCCGGTAAACTGCGCAGCAGAAGCAAGACCTGCCGCACCCGCAGCCGCTAAACCTTCAGGAGCCAAAAATGCCGCAGCAGCCGGAGCCACCATGTATGGCAGGGAGCCGCCTGCCAACTCACCAATCTTGGTAAATGGGGCTTCTAAGAAACCTTCTTGGGTTGGTGCAAAGGTTTTCTTTTGGTAGGCTTCTTGTTCCGCTCGGTACTTTTCCGCAGCAGGCAAATCCATGATGCCCGCACGCCCAGCTAAACCGGCAATGTCCCCCTTGAGAGAAGAAATACCTGATTTGAGCGCAGGCATGAACCCAGACTTGGGTTGTTCTTCTGGGGTCTTGGAGGCAAACGCTTCTGGGTACTTCTGTAAAGCGCGTTGCCATGCGGCCTTGGGGTCTTCCCCCTCTGCTACTGGGTAGTATGTGCCATCGGGCAGAGGTAGGTATTGAGCCATAGTGTTTAACAGTGTAATTACCGGGGGCGCATCCCGGCGATTTAGCGCCTATCCAACTATACCTTAAGGTGCGCGAACTTGTGCAGCAGGAACTGCTTTTCCGGGTACGGTTCCGGGCGTAAAACGCTCCATGACTGCTGTTTCAATTATTTTTCGCAATTCCGGAGAAACTGTACTAAGTATTTCTGGAGTTTTCATAACGGCTTGTATGATTGCCTCAGTCCCCTTACCTTCAGCCGTAGCTGCGGTAAAGTACTCAAAGCCTTTTTTGACTTGAGAAGGTGTGTTTCCACCACCAAGTGTGCCGTAGAACCTTTCAGTTGCACCGGGCATAGCCGCAATTTCTTTTTGCACTTGAGCGCTGATTGCAGCGGAGCGTTCCCGACTTGAACGGTCAAGAGCGTTTTGGCCAGCTTGGAATTGTTGTGTTGCTTTTTCGCGTTGATTTGCCACCACGCCGCCAAAAATAGTCTGGGCATCTTTTTGTTTAACGCCCCAATCGTCTGTAAGCGCAGCTAGGTAAGTCTTTTTAGCGTCAGCCGTAATATCACCAATTTCACGGACAGCCTTACGTTTGTCCTTGGCGTTTAGCACCTGCTCGTTGCGGCGGTACTCCTCAATACGACCGAAAGCATCGTCTAGCTTGTCTTTGGCACCCTCAATTTTGTCCAGACCTTCTTGGTAAGACTTCATGCCGATAGTAGCGCCCGCGCCAATGTTGGCCAACGCGTATGGAGAAGTTCCGCTCATCATGGCAAAACCAGCTTGCATCAACGCCATTGGGCCAAGGTCTTTTTCCTGAGCTTCAATGCGGCCTTGTTTTGCTTTGAGCTTTGCCTCACGATCAGAAAAAGCTGTGCCCATAGCCTCAACGTCCTTTTGACGCTGCGCTTCTTCTGCTTGACTGGACGCGACACGAGCTGCGGTTGCTTCATCCATAGCCGTTTTAATTTCTGGTTGAACTTCGGGTTTTTGTGTGCTCTTAATGTCTGCTAGTTGTTTGGCAAGTGCTGTTGGGTCGGTCACCAACGAAGAAATGCCTGCGTCAGCCGCGGCTGTGCGGGGGGCTGGGTTTGCTGCCAAAACTTTGGGAGTTGGTGGGGCCGCAGGAGGAGGCGCGGGAGGTGCAGGAGGTGCTACTCGCGGAGGCAATGAACCACCGGGCATGGAACCTTGTTGATTCGGTGTTTGTAGGGCGGATGCTACCGGGAGTACTGCTGGGGGGCGTAGGGCTGTAGGAGCCATTGCATCAGGATTATCTGCATTTCGGTTTGAATAGTCAGATAGCTTTTTAACCATATCAAACAGGCCGGGTTTTTTTTCGTCCAGTTGAACTTCTTGCATCTTTCCAGTAAATGCGTTACGAACATACGGCTTACCGCCCATCATAATAACGCCGTCAGCAAACCCCGGAGCGTAGCCCGCAATCCCGCCGTCAGCCATACCTTGCATATTGGGCGCGGGTAACTGCGCGATGCCTTGCTGCTCCGGTAATTGCCTTTGTGCTTGCGGCATGCCTTGCGGGGGTTGTTGTGGCGCGGTCTGCTGGGGCATCATGGGCCGTTGCGGAGGCGGATTAATGGCTTGAATTGCTTGATCGACCACCTTGGGCTGAGGCATCTGCCCAGCCTGCCCCTGCTGCGCGGTGCGCAGTTTTTGACGGCGATTGTTCTCGCTCATAGCCAAGGACATGATGTAGGGGTCGTCCTTGTTCATCATTGCGTATTTTTGCAATGCTGCGTCCGGCATCAGCGCTAGGCTGTCCGTCACGTCTTGAATTTGACTGATATCCATATTTTATCCCCGGCTCATTTGATACATTGCCAAGTCACTCAGACCTGCGCCTTGTTTAATACTACCGCCCTTGGCTTTACCGAAGAGCTTAGAAGCGCCCGTAAGGGCTGTGCCTACGCCCGCAGCCTGACTGATAAGCGATGGGGGTGGCGTATATACCTGTGAACCCAGATTGGATACTGGTGCGCGGTTAATAATATCCGACATGAAGCCAATTTGCTTGTACGGGTAGTTTTGTTCCGCCGCGTAATTCTGCTGGCTTGTGTCTATTAGGTTTTGAGCTTGCTGTTGTTTCTGCGTACCAAACGCATTTTGCAATTGCAAGTTGCCTATGTTTTGACCGTACAGGTTTTGCCCCTGAGAACCAAGAGCGCCATATCCTTGAAGGCCAGCTTGTATTCCTTGCAAGCCTAAGTTAGCTCCAAACTGTTTAGAGCGCTCTGATTCTTGTTGTCCTGCTAGGCCGTATTGCGCACCATAGTTAGCCGCCTGTAAATTGCGGGCTTGGTCTGCGTTGTACTGCTGTTGCGCTTGCTGGAAAGCAGCTTGAGATCCAGTGGCTTGGATGTCGCCCATCTGCTGTCCAAGATTGCGCTCACGTTCAGCACGCATGATGGCATCTCGTCCACCGCCAAAAGCCCCAGCCTGCGCAGCCTGTGCCTGCTGCTGAGTACCTTGAATACCTGATTGGCGCTGCGCTTCACGTTTTTGAATGTCCACCACGCTTTGCATGTAAGGGGACATGTACTGCTGTGCAGCATTTTGGTCAAACTGACCGCCTTGGTAATTAAACTGATTTCCAAACTGGGTTGGGGCATAGCCAGTAGCGCCTGCTTGCCGGGATAGCGCCTCTAATCCTTGGGCGGACTGCATGGAAGACTGCTCTGGCGCAAGCCCTTCGGCCCCAGTAAAAGCAGTGTTTTGCAACTTATCAAAAGCAGCTACTTGGTTGCCTTGCAGGTTGTGCGCTTGTGCCCAGTCAGCATAGCTTTGGTACGGTTTCTCTACCGCTTTGGCCGCGCCGCCTAGTACGCCCTCTACATAAGGGGCAATTTGAGGGGCAAAGCCCTGTACGTTTGTTGTTGTTACGGTACTATCAGCCATGATTTATTCCTTATGCTGGAAGGTAGTTGTCTGCGCGGGTATTTGTCGCAACTCTGTCTTTGCCTACGGTTTTGGAACGAGCTTTCTGAACCCTGTCCATCATGTCGTATAACTTGCGTGCTCCGGCTTCTGTGGAGCCATTGCCTAACTCGGAAACGATACGTGCAGGTACAACAAACTCACCGTCAGCTAAACGCGCAGGTTGCTTTTCCCCGATTGTGGCAGGAATAGAGTCAGATACGCCATCGCCGGGGCCACGCAGCAGCCTGCCGCCATCAGAGTAGGAACCGAGGTTGTATGGGCTTGTGGCTCCGCCGTCTGCATATATTTGCGGGGTGTGCTCTTGGTATTTACTCGTTCTTTGCGAGAAAAAAGAACGTCCACCGCCAGCTAGCGCAGTAATGCCGCCACCATAAGCGTAGCTCCGGTCAAACTGCCCGTTGTTTAAATAACCGCCCTGTGCGCCATACCGCCCAGCCCCACTACCCTCACCAAGACCGCCGCCAGTACCGCCTTGACCGTCATGTGCTTCGCCCGGTGTTCTTCCCACACCTTCGCCAGTGCCTGTGCCTTGCCCTTGACTTTGTGCCGGGTCTTTACCCATTGGGTTTGCAGCAGGTGGGCCTTCAGCATTTGCCGCATTAACAGCAGCAATATCATGCGCTAATGCAGTTTCATTTTGCGCCTGTTGCAAAGTTCTGTATTGCCCGTATTGTTCTGCCAAAGCTTTGTTTTGGGCAGATTCTGCCTCCGCAACGCTTTTGAAGCCACTTGCTGTGCCTATATCAACTACAGGCGCATCATTTGCAACAGGGTTAAGTAATGCGTGAACCAGCCCATTTGAGTAGCTGTTTACATCTGGGGCATAGTTACTTACGGAAGACCCCATAGCAGCAGCGCGATCAGCCGGATTACCGCCGTGCTGTTGTTGTTCTTCAACAATTTTGGCAATTTCCTTGGTAGCCTCTGCGGCTTTTTGAATTGGATCTACCGTAGGGGCCTTGTGGTAAAACAAAAATGGGTTAGGCCCTTTCCCAGACAAATAGTCCTGTGCCCTTTCGGAGTCGCTGCGCATATCTTTTTGGTCAGCAGTAAACGGGTTACCCTGCGCATCGACAGCCGTACCGACACCACCAAAAGTAACCCCGCCCGTGTCGTAGCGTTTGGTTTCAGGGACTCCGCCAAAAGTTATGCCCCCTGTGTACTGGTCTGCTGGGGTAGCCGATACCTGATACAACGAACCTGTTATGGGATCACGGTCGTACTTGCGGATGTAGCCCGGATGGATTTTTGGCATGTTCGACGTAGGCTGCTCACCAAAAGCACCGGAAAGCGCCGGGGCTGCGGCAGAAGCTAAATAACCAGCGTTGTTCTTTAGGGCATCCATAGGGGCGTTGCCCATCGAGCCTAACCCGGCTTGCATGCGTTCTAAAGTTGAAACAGGCGCTGCGGCCTGTGCGGCAGCACCTTCTTGGAGCCCCATCGCGCTTACCGGAGGCCCTGCCATAGTGGCATCGCCCGCACTGAGTAAATTACCGCCCAAGCCCGCCCCACCGTATGCACCCAACCCGGCCATGAGGCCCTTGCTCAAATCACCTGAAGCCAGCGCGGTGGCTCCGCCCACTGCAATACCTGTCCCCGCTGCGCCGCCAAGACCAAACATGCCACCCACTGCTTCACCTAGACCCGGAACAAAAGCGTTTAAAGCAAATCCCGCAAGAGCAGGGAGCAAGCTATCCAAAAACCCTGCTTCTGGCAAACCCGTGTGAGGGTTGATTGTTAGCGTACCGCCATTTGCCATAGCTAAAGCTTGCAGCCCGTGAACTTCACGAGGCGACATGTGGACAAGGGTCGAGTCTGGGCCGCGACCTTGCGCTGCCATGTTATTTGCAAGTGCGTGCAGGCTCATGTTTTTACTTTCAAGACATTACTAGCCGATGTGTCGTAGTATATATCCCCCACCCGCAAATTGGCTAAATCTGCTTGCGTTGGGAGGCTGGGAGTTGTTGAAGTTCCCGTAGGAAAAAAGCTCAGGCCCGCCACAATATCCGTACCGTTGCGCTGTGTGGCGGCTACCATTGGGCTAGAGTTATCCAGTTGGTTGAAATACAGCCTCAATATGTTTGTTAGCTGATTTATAAAATTAGGGTCGTACTGCGGCGTGGCAGCAGGCAGTTTAGGAGCTACTACATTTTTTTGTGCCATATTAACGCCTACCGTCCGGTCTGATGTCGATACGTGGGGAACCCAGTTGCCACTGTACGCCAATGGTGTTAGAGGTAATTTTCATTTGCATCTGGCGACCACGAACACGGATGTAAAGCTGCCCAGTAAACTGATCGACGTTAATAACTGACGGGGCAGTTCCTGTATTAACCACATTGGCATTGCCCGACTGAGTAACGCCTGAGCCTGAGTTGTTTAAACCTTGTAGATACATGGTTACTTGCGGCGTAGTCCCTGCGGTAGATCCACGGAAAGTCAAGTCGGGAATCATGCGATAAACGAAAGCAAAGTTGTGCCCATCCCCAATGTCATACTGGGAGGTGGTTATAGAAGCCTCAATGGGCAGAGTAGTTCCTGTTTCATTATCGTCTACGCCATACTCGTGGTTGACAATGTTATAACTGTAAGTAGCTGCAAGCGGGAACTCCCTTAACCCAGTATCTAGCCAAGCCGTGCGTGCCATTGACCCATAATACCAATTGTCTTCAAAGTAGTTGTAGATAGCGTACTTGTCGATAGTGGTGCTATTTTGGGAACAGTAGAAGAACCAGACTTCATTAAAGCCTTCATTGGTGCTGGCAAATATCTGGTCATACTGCGAGGCATTAATATCGTTGTAGATATATTGGCGCAGGTCACAGCGCAGGGTTTGAACCCTACCATCATATTTGTAAAACTTGTCTACGCCCATCCAATAAGTAATACCAGAAGCCATAGCCGCTGCGTTGGGGCCAGCAATAGATACATTGTCCGCAAGAAGCTGTGACCCCCAAACATACGGTGGGCCAAGGTATTGAAGCGAGTAGAGGGCTTGGTCAGTCCAGACAATAATTTCTTGGCGGCTTTGCAGGGTGGTGACAATCTTGGAGCCGTGGGACAGCCGCACGCTACCTGCCTGATTGGTGATGGCTGGATACCATGTAGTCAAAGATTCCTGATCTGACCAGCGGATGAGCATGGGGTCAAGCGTTGTGCTGCCGTAGTCATTTGTACCAAATACCAATACAAACCGGCTGGCATCAGACACGGTAAACGCGTTTTGGTACAGTGGGCAGTAACCGTCTGAATTGGGGAGCTGTGAGAGTAGCATGCCCCGAGAAGAAATAAACTGAGCGCCTGACTGTGAGCCCGAAGTATTAATGGCTGAACCACCCGAAGTGGCTGAAAGGTTGTAGGTCGTGTCGGTCAAATACTTTACGTAATACGTAACTCCCGGCAATAAACCCGTAGGTAATGCGCCTGTCGTTGTAAACGTAATTGGGGTTTTGTCCGCGAGGACTACTGTAGTTGTCATTACACAAGGAGTTGCAATTGACAACGACACCTCTGAATTGCGAAAACCAATAGTTGCATCCCAGTAATACATCGGCCCACCGCGAGGGCCATACACCAAGTTTTGCCCCCAATTAACTTGATTCCAAATACGCAGCGCATCCGTGGAGGAAGCACCAATACCCCATGTACCTGACCCCCAAGTGCTTGCACCCCAGCCGGAAAGCGGAGCGGCATAAAACGGCCCGGTGTTAATTTGGTAAACGGCGTAGACCGTGCCCCCGCCAGTAGCGGCGGTTGCCGCTGCGGAAATGGTGATGTTGTATGTATTGCCAGTGAGTACTGTTATTTTGTACTCACCCAAAATAGTTTGCCCACCTACAGCAGTGCCGCCATAGAAAGTTACATAGTCCCCGTTGATAGCTAGGTTTGAAGAATCTGTAACAAGCACTGTAGTTGTGCCATTTGTGGTAAACGGGTTGGTCAGGGTATGCTCTGCGCGGACTGGGGTGATGTCGTAGTAAAACCCCCCATTCTCAATATAGAACTTGGAATTTGTACCCACCCCCAGCAGGTTTTGGGCGTTAAGCGTTACCCAGTTCCATAAAGAGCGGCAAACCCCTACAAATGTAGCGCCTGAAATACGCTGCCAACCGCCTATTTTCTCAGGCGTGCCTTGACGAAACCGCACCTTGTCAGACTCGTAATACCCGCCTTCATTGGTGTACCGAGTGTTTTCGCGGTTTACCCCCGGCTTGAGCGTCAGTTTTTGTAAGGGCATCGGTTATCCTAGAAACAAGGCACGCTCGTCAATGCGGCGGTTTTGCAGCCCTTTGAGGATTTTACCCCCAGCCATGCAATACTTCAAGAACTCCTCGCCAGCGCCTTCTTTATCCCCGCGAAGCAGTTTCTGGCGAAGCGTACTACGCTGGAGTGTTCCAAGGCCCACGTTAAAAGAAAAGCTGACAAGCCCATCAAACATACCCTGTGTAAGAACAACAGGGCAGAACTTCTCCACTCCTCGCTCAAAGCGCTGTAGGTCTGCTGCAAGTATTCCATTGACTTCCTCCATAGGGAAAGCCCGGTTGTCCTCCGGGCGCAGCGGGAAGGCGTCGCGCTCCTCCAGCTTTAAGCGGCCTTGCTCGGGGTAAAGCACATGCCCAACGCCGATAGTCCAGAGCTTTGCCGGGCACCGGTATGGGCGGGTTTTGACGCCTTCATGGTGGCGTATTACCCCAAGGGCTTTGTAAGAAACTTTCATTTTTTCAACACATTCTGCACGCAGCCTACTTTGTATCCCAGATTACGCCATTCCTGAGACGCTTTTTGGCAAGCGGCCTCGTACTCAAAGTAACCCACAACAAGGATACTGTTCATGTTAATACCTGTAACCAGCACAAGCGTCCAGATCATTTGCCAAAGGCTCTGCCCCCGAAGTGGAATGCTACGATAGATGCAAACAGTGCCTGTGTATTGCTATCCCACAACTTGTCAGCTAATGCAGGGAATGGGGTATTGTTGCTGTACCCATAAATAAACATACCTACATCAACAAAGCATAGCAGTAGAAAAAACCCCATAGTAATGAAACTGCGCGTACCAGCACGCAAGTCCTTTATCCATTGGCTCGTGCCTTCGCCAAGGCTTTCATCGTGCTTGTAAATGGCTTCCATCTCAGCGACTTGAGCGTTGACTAGGTTCTCGGTGGCCTTGGCGGTGGTCTCCATCTCAAGCTGGGCGCTGTGTATTTGCTCAACCCGTTCTTGCGCCTCAAAGCCTGCTTTGCGTAGTTCTAGTTCCCGCTCAATCTGCATAGCAGCCAGCGCCAGTTCGTGCTTTTTGTCGTTGCGGTCTTGGAAGAAGTCCAGCAGCTTGGGCAAGCCGCCCATGAGGAAAGAGATCAAGGTACTTAGGATCGTCAGCATTTACTTCTCCATCAAAATTGTTAGCCACCAAAAACACATGCCCAGCATCAGTATCACCAGCGCCCCGGCGATCAACCAAGTCAGCAAGTCCTCAATCTCGTCCTTGCGCTTCTTGGCTTGTTTTTCCGCCAGTATCTCGTCTGCCTTGCGCTTTTGGATCAGGTTGTTGCGCTCCACCAGCAGTTGCTGCCAGAGGTCGGCGTTGCCCGACATGACCATGTAGTTGTTCAGTTCCCGCTCGGCATCGTTGAGCATCTTGGCCTGCATCACCACCTCAAACGCCTGCGCCGTGTCCGACTGGGCAAAGCTGCTCTTTGGCTTGGATGCGGCTTTCTGCACCACGTCCTTGGCCTCGAAAAACTTCATCAGGTCGCCTGATACGGCCTGTATGTCCTTGCCCAGCGCGATTGCGGCCTTAACCCCTTTGATAGCCGCTTGGGCCGTAGCGAAAGCGGTTACCGGGTCGATCACAATTTACTCCGTTTTTTCAGGCTGCTCTTTGGCTTCTTTCTGCAAAGCCTCTACCAATTGGAACACTTCTTGGTACGGCTTTGTGCCAAGGTAGGCCAGCACGGCGTTAATTAAATTTACGGATAGGGTTAGCTTGTCGGTCATTTTGCTTCCAGTGCCTCAATACGGGCGGTTAGGGTTGTGATTAGGGCTTGCTGTTCTTTAATGGCTGCAGTCAAAATAGAAATCATGTTGCCTTCAGCAATACCCAAGAACTCTTCCGTAACCGCTTGTTTTGTTACATTACCTTCTTCGTCTTTAATTTCTGGCTCAATAACACATTCATTAGCTTTAATGATGCTGTTTAGGTAGGGTTTACCCGCTAATGCCTGTTGTACATCTTGCGCTAAGAAACCTACTGTTTTTGTTTTTGTATCAAAGTTATGTACTGGATGCGCTTTCCAATCAAATGATACGGGGCGCAGCGCTTTGACAATATCTAAAGCACCTAACAGTTCTTCTACATTTTCTTTGTAACGAGCATCAGAAGTGGCAATAGTGCTACTTGTGGCAAAAATCTGACTGTTGACTTGTAATTTGTATGCGCCATTGGAACTTGTATAACCGATGAGCAAGTTACCGCTGGAGTCGATACG
>Ga0007794_10000398_pt1 | contig 13542 bp, 10 predicted proteins | sample CryBogmetaGMA5M_FD_60365 | JGI IMG/M metagenome (GOLD analysis project Ga0007794, IMG submission 60365) | Freshwater microbial communities from Crystal Bog, Wisconsin, USA - MA5M | ecosystem: Environmental > Aquatic > Freshwater > Lake | place: Crystal Bog, Wisconsin, USA | collected 2009-07-06
GTCGTTGCCGAGCCCCTTGATGTTGCCGAACAGGAAGCCGGAATCCATGCAGTAGATGCCGCTGTTGATCTCGCGGATCTTCTGCTCTTCCGGGTCAGCATCCTTCTGCTCGACAATGCGGGCAACCCGGCCGGAAGCATCCCGCACGACGCGGCCATAACCAGAGGGGTCCTCCATTACGGCGGTCAGCACGGTAACCGCTGCCTGGCTGCCGCGATGAAGCGCCAGCATACTTTTCAATGTTTCCGCGCGGAGTAGCGGGGTGTCGCCGCACAGTATGAGCACCGTGCCGCGAAAGCCGTGGAGCGCCTCCAGGGCACAGGCAACGGCGTGACCGGTACCGAGCTGTTCTTCCTGCATGGCGCAGCGGATATCAGCGTCGCCGCGAAAAACGCCCTGCACCGCAGTGGCCTGGTGTCCGATCACCAGCACGATCGGGCCGGAACCGGCGTCACGGGCCGCTGCCACCGGCCAGGCGATCATCGGCAGCCCGGCAATGGGGTGCAGGACTTTAATCAGGCCGGATTTCATGCGGGTACCTTTTCCGGCGGCCAGTACAACAGAAGCGAGAGATTCCATAGGGGGCAACTCCATTAGAAAAATGTGCAAAATACGCCGGGACACTTTATGCGATTGGAGCCCGTAGCGTCAAGAGATTAGCGCTGTTACGCCGTCATAGCCGTTCTTTTTGATCTTTACTTATCCACCGGTTTGGCTATAGTACAGCACGTTTTGTACATGGACCTCCCCGGACAGGATACAGGATTGACCATGGCTATTGCAGAAGATGTCATTCTCCTTGAAAAAAAACTGAACGAGCTGATCACCCGCTACGAGCAGTACTTTATCGGCCTGGAAAAGCGGGAGCCGCTTCTGCTGTTTGCCGAGGTGGAAAAAATAGTGCGCCGCTGCAGCGGCATACCAATACATAATACCATGTACAAGCATCGTTTCAATATGCTGACGGCACGTTTTGTCACCTATCGTGAACATTGGAACCGGACTCTGAGGCTGATGGAGGAGGGGCGCTATGCCCGGGACCGCTTTATCAGCGATCTTCACCTGCGCCAGAAAGAGCGGCCGGAAAGAAAAGAGCCGGAAGCAGCGCCTGCAGCAGCTGATCTGGATCTTGACCGGCTTGTCCATGAGTTCCGGGAAGCGCGCGAAGCATGTAATCTCCCGGTTGACAAGATCACCCGTGACATGCTTGCCGCGAGCATAGAAAAACAGCGGCCGCTCCTGGCGGCAAAGCTGGGTACTGAAAATTTCGTGCTCAGAGTTGTTGTTGAAGAGGGCAAGCCGAGGCTCAAAGCCAGGCTCCGCACGCAGTGACAGCTACCCTCAAACGAGACCCCATGACCCCCCTGATCCCCCAAACAACTGATCTTATTGCCGCGTTTCGCCGTGGCGAACGGCGCATAGCTGTTCCCGGCCTGAAAGGTTCGGCGTCGGCACTGCTGGTTGCGGAACTGGTTACAGCCGGTCTGGACAACCCGCTGGTGATCACCGCGACCCAGGAAGCGGCAGAGGAATTCTGCCGGGAACTGGCGTTTTTCTCCGGCGCTGATCTGCACGCGGTGCTTTTTCCCGCCTGGGACGCCGCACCGTTTTCTGCTTCTTCACCGCACCCGGATGTGACCGGTGCGCGTCTGGATACACTTTTCCGGCTGCAAAACCGTATGTCACGGATCACGGTCATGCCGGTTGCGGCGGCGCTGCAACGGGTGCTCCCACGCAAAACCCTGAATGATTCTTCCTGCTTTCTGCTTGCCGGTGAAGATTTTGATCGGGACGACCTGCTGGCCAGACTGCTCCGCATGGGCTACGCCAATGTGCCGCTGGTGGAGGATCGCGGAACGTTTGCCGTGCGGGGGGGGATTCTGGATATTTTCCCCCCTAACCTGACGACGCCGGTCAGAATCGAATTTTTTGGTGATACGGCGGAAACCATGCGGGCCTTTGATCCGCTGACCCAGCGTTCGCTGCAGCCGGTCGAGGAGTTGGTGCTGCTCCCCTCGCGGGAACTGCTGCTGTCCGAGGAGGTCCTGGCGGATCTCGCACCGCGCCTGAAACAGTGCTGCGATGATCTGGATATTCCGGCAAACCGCCGCCGCCTGATACTGGAAGATCTGCAGAATACGGTGTATTTCCAGGGTATTGATTTTCTCCAGCCGCTGCTCCATCCGGGGCTGGAAACGATTTTCGACTACGCTCCCGCTGCTCCGCTGATCCTGCTTGACCCGGAAGCGGTCAGCTATGCCTGTCTCACCATGGGGGAGGAGGTTGAAGCGGGGGCTGCCAAGGCTGCTGCGGCCGGGTTTGCCCACTCTCCACCGGGGGAACTGTTCCTGAACGACGGTGAGCTGAACGCCATTTTCGCCGAGCGGCGAGTCATTGAATTCTCCGGACTCCTCTATGATGGTACGGGGGAAGTGACCACCGTTGCCATCCCCTGCCGGGAAAACAGCGCACTCCGGGTGAGTGTTTCCAAGGAGAGCAGCCACGCCCTGGCGCCGCTGGCCGGAATGCTTCGCCACTGGCTTGACGGGGGAGAGCGGATTGCCGTTGCCTGCCACCAGCAGGCGCAGGCGGAACGGCTCAAGGATCTTCTGGCACCGTACAAGATCCCCTGTTTCATCAGTGAAGAGAGTTTTGGCGGTTCGTTCTCCCCGCCGGGTCTCCCCCCGCTGGGGGGAGGAGGAATAAAAATCCTCATTGGTGATATTTCGCGGGGGTTTCAGCTCCCTCTTTCCGGTCTGATCCTGATCGCCGAGGAAGAGCTGTTCGGTAAACGGGTCAGGCGGCGCGGGGTCTCGGAAGTACGCAAGAAACAGCTGCTCGCCTCCCTGGCGGAGTTGAAGCCGGGCGATTATATGGTGCATATCGATCACGGTATCGGCCTGTACCGGGGGCTGCAGCATATCAGCGTCGGGAGTGTTGCCGGGGACTTCCTGCTGCTGGAATACGCCGGTTCGGACAAGCTGTTCCTACCGGTGGACCGCCTTGGTCTGGTGCAGCGCTATGTCGGTCCGGAGGGGAGCCACCCGGCGCTGGATAAACTGGGGGGAGTTTCCTGGGAAAAATCCAAGGGGAAAGCGCGCAAAAATATCGAGGAACTGGCCGGTGAACTACTGGAGATTTATGCCCGGCGGCAACTCTGCGAAGGGTTCTCCTTCTCGCCCCCCGATGATATGTACCGGGAGTTTGAAGCGACGTTCGCCTGGGAGGAAACCCCGGATCAGCTGTCCGCCATTCAGGATGTGCTGGCCGATATGCAGCATTCCAAACCGATGGACCGGCTGATTTGCGGTGATGTGGGCTACGGTAAAACCGAGGTCGCCCTGCGGGGCGCCTTCAAATCGGCTCTGGACGGCAAGCAGGTCGGCATTCTCGTGCCGACGACCATCCTGGCCCAGCAACATTACGAAACCTTCCGTGAACGGCTGAAAGAGTATCCGGTTACGGTGGAGGTACTTTCCCGGTTCCGCAGCGCCAAGGAACAGAAAGATATTCTTGAGCGGCTCAAGAAGGGGAACGTGGACATTATCATCGGCACCCATCGTCTGCTGCAGAAGGACGTGGCGTTCAAGGACCTCGGCCTTATGATCATCGATGAAGAACAGCGCTTCGGGGTCAAGGACAAGGAGCGCCTCAAGTCGTTCCGGGCGGTGGTGGATGTTATGACCCTGTCCGCAACGCCGATCCCGCGGACGCTCTACATGTCCATGATGGGGATTCGCGACCTTTCGATTATCGACACTCCCCCCGTTGACCGCCTGGCGGTGAAAACCATCGTATCCCGCTTTTCCGAGGAGTTGATCCGGGAGGCGGTGCTGCGTGAGCTGCGGCGTGGGGGACAGGTGTTCTTCGTCCATAACCGGGTGCAGACCATCGGCAAACGGGCGGAACTGCTGGCGGCACTGGTGCCGGAAGCCAAAATTGCCGTGGGGCATGGTCAGATGGGGGAGCATGAACTGGAAAAGGTGATGCTTGGCTTCATGCATGGCGAAACCAATCTGCTGCTCTGCACCACCATCATCGAATCGGGTCTGGATATCCCCAATGCCAATACCCTGATTGTGGATCATGCCGACAAGTTCGGTCTGTCACAGCTTTACCAGCTGCGGGGAAGGGTGGGGCGCTCCACCCAGCGTGGCTATGCCTATCTGCTGATTCCGGGAGAGGGAGCGATCAGTTCCGATGCCCGTGAACGGTTGAGGGTATTGCAGGAAATCTCCGAATTGGGGGCCGGCTTTCGCATCGCCACCCATGATATGGAAATTCGCGGCGCGGGTGATATGCTCGGCAACCGTCAATCGGGCACGGTTACGGAGATCGGCTTCGAGCTCTACAATCAGATGCTTGAGGAGACCATCTGCCGGATGCGGGGAGAAGAGATGGCCGAACGGGTCGAGCCGGAGATCAACCTCAAGGTGCCGGCCTTCATTCCCGAGGCGTATGTGAAGGATGCGGGGCAGCGGCTGGTTATCTACAAAAAGCTGACTCAGGCGGAGAACGAAGAGGATGTGCTGGATGTGCAGAACGAGGTGCTTGACCGCTTCGGAAAATATCCGCTGGCGACCTCCTACCTGTTTGAAATTATGAAATTGCGGGTGTTGTTGAAGGCTCTGATCGTGCGGCAGATCGATTTTGACGGCAAAGCGGTGATCATTTCATTCCATCCGCGCACACCGGCCCAGCCTGATACCATTATCGGCATGATGCGGGGTGAACCGAAAAAATATCAGTTCACCCCGGATTACAAACTGGTCTGTACCCTGAAGGATACGTCGTTCGAGGGGATTCTGGAGATGGCGAAGAGTGTGCTGAAGCGGCTGGTGCCGCCGGTGGTTCAGTAAAACATCAGCCAGGCATCAAGAAAGAAAAACAACCACCCCAGGTTGCAGATCAGAGCGATATACCAGAGGTAGTGCCGCTTGGTCAGGCTGGCGATGGATGACAGCATCAGGGCGATCTGCAGGAAAATCAGCGCGTAAGCAAAATTCCCCCCCATATCCTGCGCCTTGAGCTTTGCCTTGGCTATGGATTCAGCCTTATCCTTGATCTCTTTTTTCTCTCCATCATAGCGCTTGATCTCGTCGCCGTACTTCTGGATGATCTTCTGGTATTCAGCTTTTGTTTCCGGAGCTAACCCTTTCTGGGCGAGGTACTGCAGCTCCAATGTTGTTTTGTTCGTTTCGAACGTATGCCCCTTGATGCTCTTGGCCTGGTAGAAAGCCCACTGGTCGCTCTCCTGCCCCTGGGCCATGATGGCGCGCGAGGAGAATTTCCCCATATACAGCGTTGTCAACGCGGCCAATACCGCCATGATGGCGGTGGAAAGGGCCAACCGTCCCTGCCATTTATCCTTTTGTTCTGACATCTGCACCCTCCCTTGGTTATCTATTCAGAAAAAAAGCGGCGCAGACGACGGCGGAATGATCCCCGCCTGCTCGGCGCGCTGCATCAGGCAGGAGATGGCCTGAACCCCCTCATCTCCCAGATCAGTTGAAAAATCGTTGACGTACAGGCCAATGTGAGCGGCACATACTTCCGGGTCCATCTCCTGGGAATGTTCGCCGATATAGCGGACCGTTTCGCCGGGGTGGCTGCGGGCATACTGGACGCCGCTCCGCAGAGCACGTTCGATTGTCGCGATGGTGTCCGCACCCAGTGACCGCCGTGCCACAATGCCGCCAAGCGGGATAGGCAGACCGGTTTCCCCCTCCCACCACTCGCCAAGGTCGAGCACCTTATGCAGACCAAGCCCGGCGTAGGTGAAGCGGGATTCGTGAATGATCAGCCCGGCATCGACAGTGCCGGTTAAGACGGCATCCATAATCTCGTTGAACGGCATGACGATGAACTTAGCCAGTGACGGATCGAACAACTGTAGCAGCAGCAGGGCGGTGGTGTAGCGTCCCGGTACGGCGATGGTTTTGCCGCGCAGGGCTGTCGGGTCAATCGCTTCAGCCGCCACCAGCAGCGGCCCGCAACCACGTCCGAGCGCACTGCCGGAGCGGAGCAGAGCATAGGCGTCGCGGATATGTCCCAGGGCGTGGTATGACACCTTGCTGACATCCAGCGTGCCGTTAAGCGCCAGCAGGTTGAGGGTTTCCACGTCTTCCAGCCGTTCCCGGTAGGCCAGTCCTCCGGTGTCCACCAGACCATGCACCAGCGGGTAGAACATGAAGGTGTCGTTGGGGCAGGGGGAAAAACCGAGGGTGAGTTCTGTAGCCATGTTATTTCTCCAGATTGAATGTTACCGGCCCGTCATTAACCAGCGACACCTGCATATCGGCCTGGAATATCCCGGTTGCCACCGGTATTCCGGTTTGCCTGGCGGCAGCCACGAAGTATTCGTACAGCCGTTTCCCTTCGTCGGGCGGTGCCGCCGTGTCAAAAGAAGGGCGTTTCCCTTTGGTGCAGTTTCCGGCCAGAGTGAACTGGGAAATCACCAGCAGACTGCCGCCAACATCCTGAACCGAGAGGTTCATTTTGCCGTCGGCATCGGAAAAAATCCGCAGTCCACAGATTTTGTCCACCAGCCAGTCCGCTTTATTTTCGTCGTCCCCTTTTTCCACACCGAGCAGGATCATGATACCCTGACCAATTTGGCCGACAATCTCTTCTTCGACAGCCACCGAGGCTGATGTAACACGTTGGATTACTGCTTTCACGGTTTCTTGCCCTTATGCTTTTTTATTTTATTTGTCCGGGCTGGTCAATATCCCAAATGGAACATGTATCTGTTTGGTGTCAGAGTCGGCCAGCATTTTATTACTCGTCAATCAACAAATATAAAATCAACAGCATTGGTGAGCGCGGCTTTAAGGTGGTCAAGCTGTGCGAGGGGATTGCTTAGGTTCCGTTCAGAGACCGTAAGTAGATCAAGTACGCTGGCGGAGTACTGCTCTCCAGCGTATGAAAATTTGAGTGTGGTGATTGAAATGTCGGTTATTTTGCCGCTGTTGCGAACCAGGGCGACAATGCGTGTCCCCGTCTGCATGTAGTTGCTTTGGATGTCCAGCAGATATGGGTAGCTGTCGGCCAGATCTTTCAGGTGGTTTTTATAGAGGGCCAATCTGGACATATCAGGTCTTCTGTGAGGGAAGTACACCGTAAATCCGCTCAGCAGCTGTACCGCCTTCAGCTTCCAGCAGCTTGCAACGTTCATACAGCGCAGCCTGATTTTCAGTAGCCCACTCTTCCCGTTTCTTTGCCCGTCGCATTTCAATAATCAGTGCATCAACTGCTTTGCTCAGATTCGTGCCATTACGCTTGATGAAATCGGCGTTCTCGCTTGCAATGGATATGTTGATGTTACGTTTGGCTGATGTGGTTGCCATGTTTCTCTCCGAATAGGTTGATTGTGTGAATAATATGCCACATTATGCGGCTAGTCAAGCGTATAAGAATGCGCATAGCTATGCGCGTAAACCAGCCTGCTACACCCTCACCAGCTCATATTCCCGCGTCCCCAGGCCAATTTTCTCACCATGCTCCAGCTGCACTTCCCACGGTATTTCCGGCCAGCAGCCGCGGAATTTATCCCCTCCCGGTTCGTGGCCGCTCTTCAACGCCGAGCCTTCGTTGCCGCGCGCTCCGTTGACCAGATCGGCGCAGGCCTGGTCGATGGCTACCGGGTCGGTGGAGGCGCAGATGCCGATGTCGTTGACGATCGGGGCGTCGGAATGGCCGTAGCAGTCGCAGGCCGGGGACACCTGGGTGATGAAGTTGATGTAGATCGCCTTGCCGGTTTTTCCGCTCAGCGCGCCGGTGGCGTATTCGGCCATCTTGCGCATGACCAGATCGGCGGCTTCGTTCCACTGGATGTTGATGGCCGTAACCGGGCAGACCGTTATGCAGCGGGAACAGCCGGCGCATTTTTGCGGGTCGATGGCCGCTTTGCCGGCGGTGATGGTAATCGCATCGTGGGCACAGGATTTGGGGCAGATGCCGCAGCCGATGCAGCCTTTTTGCGATACTTTCGGTGCCACGGTGGAGTGCTGCACCATTTTCCCCTTGCGGCTGGCGCACCCCATACCGAGGTTCTTGATGGCGCCGCCGAAACCGGTCAGTTCATGGCATTTGAAGTGGGTCATGGTTACGATGGAGTCAGCCTCGACAATCTCTGTGCCGATGTATGTTTTTTTCAGCAGTTCCCCCGTAACGGGAATTTCCGTTTCGGTGACGCCGCGCAGGCCGTCGCTGATGACCAGCGGCGCTCCGACGGAGGAGTAGCCGAAGCCGTTTTCGATGGCGCAGGTCAGGGCGGAAACTGCTTCCTTGCGCTGGCCGGGGTATAGTGTGGATGAATCGGTCAAAAACGGCAGTGCCCCCAGCTTTTTGATCTCCTCCACCACCCGCCGGGCAAAGACCGGACGCAGGTAGGTGTGGTTCCCTTTTTCACCGAAATGGATTTTGACCGCCGTCAGATCACCTTCGGCTACGGTCTGTGGAAGACCAGCCAATGCAAGCAGTTTGGCGATTTTATCGAACAGATTTTCCGAGTGACCGGTGCGCATGTCACTAAAAAAGACTTTAGCCATCGGTTTTCTCCTTTTAAAAGTATTTTTTTGACAACCGTCAAGTAATTTGTCCGGAAGGCGATATATTGTCTCTATCACAAATACAGGAAAAACTCACCACACGAGTTTAGTACACCAACCAACAAAAGGGAGAAAACACAATGGAAATGTTCTGTAATCAATGCGAGCAGGCGGCAAACGGCACCGGATGTAATATTTCGGGCGTATGCGGAAAAAAACCGGAGATAGCGGCGCTGCAGGATCACCTGCTGTACGGCCTGAAAAGTCTGGCGCTCTACGCTGACAAGCTGGGGCGTGACGCCGAGATTGACCGCTTTACCATCGAGGGGCTTTTCACCACCGTTACGAATGTGGATTTTGATGCTGCCCGTATCGGGGAACTGATCAACCGCTGCTACCAGTTGAAAGAAAAGGCAAAAGCTGCAACCACGGTAACGCTTTCCGGCCCTGTTGCCGACTGGAAACCGGCTGCTGATCTGGCCGGCATGATCAGCCAGGGGGAAGCCCACGGCATCAACACCCAGCACGTCAATGAAGATATCCGTTCCGTCATCGAGATTCTTATGTACGGCTTGAAGGGTATGGCCGCCTATATGGACCACGCCATGATCCTCGGCAGAACCGATGACGACGTTATGGCGTTTTTCCAGAAGGCGCTGGCCGCGACAACCGATCCTAACCTTGGCCTGATGGATTATGTCGTCCTGTCCATGGAGTGCGGCAAGCAGAACCTGACCGTCATGGGGCTGCTGAACAACGCCCACACCGATGCCTATGGCCACCCGGTTCCGACTGCGGTACAGCTTGGCACCAAGGCGGGCAAGGCAATTCTGGTCACCGGCCACGACCTGAAGATGCTGGAAGAGCTGCTTAAGCAGACCGAAGGCAAAGGGATCAACATCTACACTCACGGCGAAATGCTGCCGGCTCACGGGTACCCCGGTCTGAAGAAATACACGCATCTGGTCGGCAACTTCGGCGGCGCGTGGCAGGACCAGGCCAAGGAGTTTGTCAACTTCCCCGGCGCAATCATCTTCAACACAAACTGCATCCAGAAGCCGTCCGACAGCTACAAAGACCGTCTATACACCTGGGGTCTGGTGGCATGGCCGGATGTAAAACACGTTGATGGATGGGATTTTACGGACGTTATCAATACGGCACTGGCGCTTCCCGGCCTGCCGGATAATCCGGGTCAGGAAATTCTGACCGGCTTCGGCCACAATGCGGTACTGGGCGTGGCCGACAAGATTGTCGCTGCGGTCAAATCCGGCGCCATCAGACATTTCTTCCTCATCGGCGGCTGTGACGGCGCCAAGTCAGGGCGTAACTACTATACGGAATTTGCCGAGAAGCTTCCCCAGGATACGGTTATCCTGACGCTGGCGTGCGGCAAGTACCGTTTCAACAAACTGGAATTCGGCGACATCGGCGGTATCCCGCGTCTTCTGGATATCGGTCAGTGCAATGATGCCTATTCCGCCATTCAGATTGCCGTGGCTCTGGCCGGTGCTTTCGAGTGCGGCGTCAATGATCTGCCGCTTTCGATGATTCTTTCCTGGTACGAGCAGAAAGCGGTTGTCATTCTGCTGACCCTGTTCCATCTCGGCATCAAGAACATCAAGCTCGGACCGACACTGCCGGCATTCATCACACCGAATGTGCTGAACTTCCTGGTGGAGAACTTCAACGTCGGGCCGATCACAACGGTCGAGGCTGATATGAAGGCGATTCTTGGCTAGTATGGCCGCATAAACCTGTCTGACAGTAACGCCCCCGGTGGAGATTCCAGCGGGGGCGTTGTTTTGCCGGAGGGAAAATATGTTTGCAATGTCGGCTGGTTATACGGTAAAGAACGTCACTATGAAACATTTCATGAACAAACCGGCATTGTATCTCCGTTTGCTGCTCGTCCTCCTCACCGCCTCGCTGCTGTTTGCAGCAACAGCGGTTGCCGATGTCAGGGAGGATGCTGAAGCGGCGGTCTCGAATCTGCACCGCAGCAATGCCGCAGAAAAGTTTCCGGATGACATGAAAAGCATTGATTCCGTAATTGAACTCGCACGCGGTTATGTGGCGAGTAATGATCTTGGCGCCGCCGACATACAATTCCTGCTGGCACTGCAGAAGTCCCGGATACTGGAGGCAAAGCTGGCTCTGCCCAACGTTGCTCCCCTGCCTGAAGTACCTGCACCGACTCTCCCCCCTGATTCGCAGCCCCCGGTTGATGACGTGCCCGAACATGACATGACGAAAGCTCCTGATTCCAGCTGGCTTGTGGGCGTGAGAGGGGTTTATACGGTCGCCAAAGCGGATACGCTCCGCCTTGTGGCTGCCAAATTGGGGGTCACTCAGCAGCACCTGCGCAGTATGAACGGCCTTGATGGGAAGGCGTATCTCAAGATCGGCCAGAAGCTCGCCTACAATAACCGCAAAATCATCCCGCAGCAGATTAGTGACGGCATTATCATCAATATCCCGGACCGGACGCTGTACTTTTTCCAGCAGGGGGCCCTGATCACCTCGTTGCCCGTGGCGCTTGGCTCCGTGGTGAAAAATGAAAAATATGTGTGGCAGACACCGGTAGGGAAGTTCACGGTTACGGCGAAACTAAAAGACCCGACATGGACGGTGCCCCCCTCAATCCAGGCAGAAATGGAGGAGCAGGGGAAGGAGGTTATCCTCTCCATCCCTCCGGGACCGGAAAACCCGCTTGGTAAATATGCGATAAAAATCTCTATTCCCGGGATTCTGATCCACAGTACAATCAGGCCGGCATCGATTTACAGCTTTTCCAGCCACGGTTGTATCCGGATCTCTCCGGACCGGATGGAGGGATTTTTCCCGCAGGTAAAGGTGAACACCAGGGGCGAAATAATCTACAAGCCGGTTAAACTGGCCGTGACGGAGGATGGGCGGGTTTTTCTGGAGGCGCACCGTGACGTGTATAACAAGAGCACCAGCGCCCTCGCTGAAGTCAAGGTGATGCTGGAAAAACGGAAGCTTACTGAATTGGTTGACTGGAACAAGCTGAAGTCGGTTTTGCAGCAGAAGAGCGGGATTGCCGAGGATATTTCGCTGTAGCAGACCACAGGAGTCACCGGAAAAATCCCTAGGCGACCCCTGTAGCCATAAATTACCATAGTTCTAATCGTATGATGATGGTTCCGTCCCTTTGATGAAACATTCCATTACTGCTCCGGCGGTGCCCTCCCTCGCAAGTCTGCCGGTGCGTGGATTTATCAGCACAAATGACACATTTTCCGGAGCATGAAATTCTTCCGCCGGCAGGGACAAAATAGCCTTTTGCATGAAGTCACCCCAGATCGGGGCGGCTGCCTGACCACCGGTTCCCCCGCTCCCCAGAGAACGCTCCTGATCGTACCCGACCCAGACCCCCGTCACCAGCTGCGGTACATAGCCGACAAACCAGGCGTCCTTGGAGCCATTGGTGGTGCCGGTTTTCCCCGCAACCGGCCGGCCAATGATGGATGCGCGGTGCCCGGTGCCGCTGGAAACGACGCTCTGCATCAGGTTGGTTATGACATAAGCCGTTTCGGGCGAAATCACCGGAACCGGAACCGATGGCGGTGTTTCCTGAAGAACCGTGCCGTCGGTGTCGGTTACCTTGGTGATAAAATACTGGGAATTGAGCATCCCGTTGTTGGCAAAAACGGCGTATGCCGAGGTCAGCTCATAGGGGGAGATGGAAGCCGCCCCCAGCGCCAATGCCAGGTTGGCCGGGATCGGTGATGTGAACCCGAGTTTCTGGGCATATTCTGCCGCGTACTGGGCTCCGATCTGTTCCATGATCTTTACGCTGACGATGTTGATGGAATAGGTCAGTGCTTCACGCATGGCAACGCGGCCCCGGAACTCGTGGTCGTAGTTTTGCGGTTTCCAGATTCCGCCGGCACCATCCGGATATTCGACCGGCGCGTCTTCAATGATCGTGGCCGGGGTCAGCCCCTTATCCAGTGCCGCTGCATAAATGATCGGCTTGAACGCCGAACCGGCGTTTCTCTTGGCCTGCATCGCACGGTTGAACTGGCTTTTTTTGAAGTCGTACCCTCCGACCATCGCCTTGATCCCACCGGTGCGCGGGTCAATGGAAACAAGCGCCGCCTGAACTTCCGGGGTCTGGTCAAGGGCAAACTGGGCCCCTTCCTTGTTAACTTCAGGAGATACCACCGAAACTTCGATGACGGAACCGAGCGTCAGCCCCTTGTTCCCTTTTTCCGGTTTGCCGTAGCGGTTGGTCATGGCGATTTTGCCGCCCCAAGCCATGTTTTTCCGGGAAAGTACCCCATTACGCTCGCCAACTCTGACCAGCGCTTCGCCCCGTTCAGGATTGAGCCCGACAACAACCCCCTGGTAGGTTTCGCCGGTTTTCAGCACGATGGAATCGATTGAATCTTCGACCTTGCTGCAAAAAGCATCCACATCCGCTTCATTCAGATATTTTGTCGGCCCCCGGAATCCCTGGCGCTTGTCCACTTCTTTCAGCCCTTTACGAAGGCTTTCATAGGCAGCCCGCTGCATACCGGCATTCATGGTGGTATAGATTTTCAACCCGCCCTTATAAAGCTGCTCCTCGCCATATTTCTGCTCCAGCTGGATTCGCAGATGTTCAAGGTAATACGCCGACTGCTCGTTATTAACCTTCTTCATCGGCTGCAGGACGATGGGGGTCTTTTTGGCATGATCGGCTTCAACCGGCGTTATGTACCCCTCACTGGTCATGCGATCAAGGACATACGTCTGACGCTCCCGTGCTTTTTCCAGGTGTTTGATCGGGGAGTATGCATTGGGGGCTTTCGGCAGTCCGGCCAGCATGGACATTTCAGCCAGGTTGAGCTGATCAACATTTTTCCCGAAATAGGTTTCGGCAGCCGCCTGGACACCGTATGAACCGCTTCCGAGGTAAATCTGATTCAGGTACAGGTACAGGATTTCGTCTTTTGTGAGCCGCTCCTCCATCCGTGTGGCG
>Ga0007794_10000400_pt1 | contig 13525 bp, 7 predicted proteins | sample CryBogmetaGMA5M_FD_60365 | JGI IMG/M metagenome (GOLD analysis project Ga0007794, IMG submission 60365) | Freshwater microbial communities from Crystal Bog, Wisconsin, USA - MA5M | ecosystem: Environmental > Aquatic > Freshwater > Lake | place: Crystal Bog, Wisconsin, USA | collected 2009-07-06
AGTCGATAGTCTTCCAAAACGCCCCGGCTCGCTTGGCGGTCAGATCAATTAACCGACCGCGGATGATCAGCCCCGCCGCCGAGGAAGGCGCGGTCACGAAACACAGGAACGGCTGGTTGCGCGAAACGCCGTCCGTGAAAAGCGCTTCGTCGCCGCCGACGGTCTCCACCTGCGTGCCATCGGTGGGTTCGATGATGAAGCCCCCGTCGGGGAAGCGGCGACCCACGTCGCTGTCGGACACAGCACGCACGAAGACTGAATTGTTTTTCCTCTCCCAAATCACAGGCACAGCCAGGCTGCCGTCGTCGCCGTTGATGGCGATGTGGTGTGAGATTAAAAAGCGAATGGGCTTGCCTTCCCGAACCGACAGGGACAGACGGAGCTCATGCGTATCATCCGGCGCGGACGCGACCACTTCGATCAGGCCGCCCCGATATTTGTAGACCCAGCGGCAGGAGTCCGGGCTCATGGCAAACGCCGAAGGGACGCCCAGCAAGCGCCAGGCACCGTCGGTGTCGATGAATACCCTCTGCCCGTGGCTTCTGAAAAGTCCGAGATAACTGTGGCAAGTGGAAAGAAAGCGGTTGATGCTCACATGGCCCTGGGTGACCATCGAGTGGAACACGCCGCCCATCCAAACGGTGGAGGTCAGGGCGGCTTCGTCAGGCGTGAGCGAGCCCCCTGTGCGCAGAATCTGTCCGTGCGGCCGGAGCACTTCCAGTTCCTTCGGCTTGAGCACCACATGGGTATTCTCGTCCGTAAAAAACGACAACAGCCGACCGCCCGCATGTTCCGCATGGCGTGGCGCCTCGCCAAAAAAAGCGCGGATTTCCGCCGCATCGAGTTCCTCCGTTTCCAAGAGCGGAGCGGCGGTGAACAGGCTGAGCGCGGGTCTTGACTCGGCGGGATCAGTCGGCCATGGCGGACAAACCGCTTCCGGCAGCGACAAAGCGGATTCGATCAAGCTGGCATCAGCCGCAGAGGTTACAGTGGTCTTGTCCGCCTGAAACCAGCCGAAGAACCCGCGCCTTGCCTTCGCTCCCGGTTCCAGCACGAGAGGCTCGTCCTGAATGGCAACCAGAGAATGCTCGTGTTGCAGCCGTTTTCCGGGAAGCCCAGAGGCCAGAGCGACAGGTTCCCGCCCCGTACGTTTGGCGAGGCTGTAGAACTGCAGGGCGTCAGTCGAATAGGACACGCCTTTCCCGAGCGAGCCGATGACGGTCCACGGGAACCGCCCGCCCATCGCCTGGTTCTGCCGCGAGGCCACCGCAATGCCAGCCCGAGGATGCTCGAGCGGGGTATGGTCCACATAGTGGCACACATAGTATTCATTGAGCCGCACCGCGCCATAGTGTGCGAGGGCGAAGTCCTGCGTGTGGATCAAATCGCACGCCACCGCATCAGCTCCCGTGTTTTCCAATTCCACATGCCAGAACCAAGCAGGGGCAGATTCCGCCAGCAGGAACCGCAGGCGGAAGATCAGGCTTCCCCATGTTCCGCAGGCCACCACGCCCCGGTCACAAGCCTGATAGGAAGCGGGACTGCCGGGCCCCAGCAAGGAAATTGACTCGGCCGTCTTTCCGAGGCGGCGCAGGTAGATGTTCGCCAAGCCGCCCTCGGCCTCGTTGCCGAGGTGAGCGTTGAACAGGATGTCGCCGCAGTCCATCCGCCGGACGGAGCCGTTGGCATTCAGTTCGACGCTCAAGCCCGAGGGGCTGGCGGCACGAAAAGGGAAACCAGCGGATTTAGGCGTTTTCATCACTCCTGCGGGTTTTTTATCTTATACTGTTCCGCGTAACTGGCGAACTCGTCGAGACGAGCGACCACTGCGGCGTAAGACGAGATTGCCTGGAACTGGTTAATAATCAGTGAAAAGGCTCCCAGCAGGGTGGAGAAGGCCATCGCAGACTGGCCAATCAAACCGAACTCGACCTTCCGCTGGATAAACAGCGGCGCGACGATGAGCACGGGGATTAGCTGGATGAGGTAGTTGTAGCCGGTGGAAAAGAAGTTGAGGTTACGGTTCACCGCGATAATGCGGTGGAGGTTGAAGACTAAGCGGTCGATGTAGATGTTGAGGCGTTCCCTGACTTTCGCCTCCGCGCCCGAGGCGGCGATCTTCTCCGCTTCATCGCGGGTGTGGATGAGTCCGGCTCGGAAGTTAGCCTCGAGGTCGGACTGAAGGTAGTTCATACGAATCAGCGGCCTCCCCAGCCAGATTGCCAGACCCGAACCGGCGAGCGCATAGACCACGGCGACCACGAAAAGTTTCGGGCTGATTGTCCACATGACGCCGGAAAACGAGATCACGGTTAGAGTCCCGTTGAGCAGCATCAATATGAAGGAAAGCGTGGTGGTGGTCACCTGCTTGATGTCTTCGGTTATTCGTTGGTCCGGGTTGCTGATCGTTTCCTCGCTTCGAAGGTGCAAGTAGAGGTGTCTGTCGATGTAGACCCCGGTGGCGCGGTGAGTGAGCCAGTCACGCCATAACAGCCCGAGCCTTTCCTCGGTGAAACGGAACAGCACGGCGGTGACCGTCGAGCCGGCGAAAACGGCGACATAGAACCAGGCGAAACGCACGAAGCCGGCGGTATCGCGGGCTTCGATGGACGACATGAAGAAACGGCAAATGTAGCTATTGACGACGTTCAGGCCGTTAATGCCAAGCATCAGTAGCAACAGCGCGGCCATGAGCAGGCTCGCCTTGCCGCCCACCGGCGATCTCAGAAGATTGCCGACAGCTCCAAAGAGGCGGCGAAGCTTGTGTTGGATGATGGTGGCGTTTTGCTTGTTCACTGAAGTTACTTGAATAGGGTTCGACTTCTTCTCTAGCCGCTGTGGGTCACTATAGCACCGCAAGGGCGGCTGTGGAAGACCTCGCAGGAACATTTCCTTCTTTTCCCAACGCCTTGACCCGGAGTTGCCGCTGCGCTAACATGGGCACATTCAAGCCGTCTGCGTCACGCGCAGGCGGCACACGCCACCTTGGAGACGCTATGAAACGGATTGCGCTGCTCGTGTCCCTCTTCACCTCACTCTGTGCTTCTGCCGCGCAGGACGCCGCCCTGCCGCAGATCGGCGCGCAGGTCTTCATCGAGCCCGGACAGACCGCTAAGGACGTCGACGACTGGTTCCGCATCCTCGAGCAGAACGAGATGACGGTCTGCCGCATCCGCATGTTCGAGACGCACATGCGCAAGCCTGGCGGCACGTGGGACTTCTCGCTCTACGACGAGGCTTTCCGCGCCGCCGCGCGCCATCACGTCAACGTGTTCGCGACGCTCTTCCCGGCGGACGAGACGGTCGGCGGTTTCAAATATCCGAAGAGCGAGGCGCACCTGGCCGAAATCGCCGAGTACGTCAAACAGCTCGTCACGCATTTCAAGACCTTCCCCGCGCTCTACGGCTGGGTGCTGCAGAACGAGCCCGGAACCGGCGGCTCGTATCCGGACAACGACCTTTCGCGCCGCCTACGCACAGAGTGGCAGGCCGCTCGCCCGAAAGCCGACTACACCAGCAAAGGCTTCAAAGAGGCGAATTTCGACTATGAGGAATTTCAGCGCTACTACACCACCTGGTTCCTCAACTGGTATGCACAGCAGGTCCACACCTACGACCCCGGCCGCCACCTGCACGTGAACAACCACGCGATCTTCTCCAACTTCCCCGAGTACGACTTCCCCGCGTGGCGCACGTTCCTCACCACGCTTGGCGCGTCCGCGCACCCGAGCTGGCACTTCTCGATGTTCCGCCGCGAGCAGTTCGTCCTCGCGATGTCCGCGAACGACGAGATCATCCGCTCCGGCGCGGGCCCACTGCCCTTCTGGCTCACCGAGCTTCAGGGAGGCAACAACCTCTACAGCGGCGGCAAGCCCATCTGCCCCACAAAAGAGGAGACATCCCAGTGGCTTTGGACCACCCTCGGCGCGGGAGCGAAGGGCGTAATCTTCTGGGCGCTCAATCCGCGCGCGGCTATCGACGAGCCGGGCGAGTGGGCGCTCATCACCTTCCAGCGCGAAGCCTCCGACCGCCTGACCGCCGCGCATGAGGTGATCCGCACGCTCAAGCAGAACGCCGGTCTCATCGCCAACGCCAAACCGCTGCACTCCGGCGTCACGCTGCTTCTGGCGCGCGAGGCCTTCTGGACCGATAAGAAGCAGAAGTTGCCGGGGATGAAAGAGGATTATGAAGCGCGTGCAGGCGGCGCGCCCATGAAGTCCGCCATCGCCTGGTACGAGGCGCTCATGGAGAACGGCATACCCGCCGACCTCGTGGAGATGGACGCCTTCGATTGGAATCAGGCGAGCTACAAAGGGCAAGTCGTGATCCTCGCCCACCAGCTTGCGCTTCCGTCGCGCGACTGGCCGCGCCTCTCGCGTTTCACCGAGCGCGGCGGCAAGCTGATCGTCGAGGGCGCGACCGGCTATTTCGACGAGCACCAGGTGTGCGTCATGCAGACCGGCTTCCCGCTGGCCGACCTGCTCGGCGGCAGCATCAGCGAATTCAAGGCGCTCGGCGAGCGGTTCGAGGTGAAGCTCAACGACGGGCCTACGCTTCCCGCACACCTCTGGCGCGGCACGATCAAGAACGCCTCCGGCACGCCGCTTGCGGCCGCAGACGGCGAGGTTTTCGCTACGCGCCACGCGTTCGGACAGGGCGAGACGCTCTGGATTCCGTCGCTGCTCGGTATGGGCGCATGGCAGCGCGACAACGCGCCGCTCGCGCAACTGGCGCGCCGCGAGACCCTCGCCGCAATTCCCGCGCTGCCGGTGCTCTTCAAGCAACAGGAGCATCTGGCATTGCTTAAGACACTGGTCTCCGGCAACGGCTTCATCACAGTCATTGTCAACAAGGACAAGCAGACCAAGAAGCTGCCTCTTGTCGTGAAGAAAGGCCTCGCACCGACCCTGCTTTTCGCAGACAAAGGCGGTCGCATCTCCGCCTCCTCCGCCACCCTCGCGCCCGAAGAGACACTCGTGGCCAAGTGGGAGTAGAGGTGAGGAGATGACCGTTCTATTCCCTCCATGACTCATCACTCTTGCCCGCTGCATAGGGGCGAACAGTTTCGGTGAGCCGCTAACGCGTTGCTGCTGTGATGGGGATTGACGGAGAAAGACATGATGGTACAACTTGCCAGATGCATCCGGCGGCGGATGGCGGACAAGGCGGATACGCTGACGTTCGCCAGTTGTCACGAGCCACCCGATGCTTTTGCCGGCAACTCTGCGGCTCTCTACGTCCACATTCCGTTCTGCCGAGACCTGTGCCCTTACTGCCCGTACAATAAGGTCAGGTACGAACCTGATCTTGCCGCCCATTACCACCAAGCGCTTCGCACAGAGATCCGGCGCGCCGGCGAACGGTATGGGAGGCTGGATATCAGCTCGCTGTATTTCGGCGGTGGCACGCCCACGCTCATGCTGGAGAAACTGGGTGATGTGATGAACGATATCCGGGAATGTTTCACCATGACCGGCCCAGCCGCCATCGAGACCACGCCGGCCAACCTCACGCCCGAAACGGCGGAACGGTTACGCCGTCTGGGATTCGGCTTGGCCAGCCTCGGTGTACAGAGTTTTCAAGACCGCTTCCTCCGGCAGATCGGACGTCCCTACGACGGCACCACAGCGGCGCGCGCCTGTGCCATTCTCAAGGACGCGGGGTTCCCGACGCTGAACTTAGACTTGATGTTTGCTCTGCCAGGACAGACCACTGACAACCTGCGCCGGGATCTGCTGGACGCCATCAGTCACGGGCCGGATCAGATCACCTGTTACCCGCTTTTCACCTTCCCCTATGCCTCCGTGGACCGCTGGGTCACCCAGAACCGGGTTGTCATCCCAAAGCAGCGGCAGCGCTGGCGCATGTACCGCGTGATCTGCGATACGCTAGCGGAGTACGGCTATGTGCGGGCTTCAGTCTGGAGCTTCATCCGCCAGGGCGCCGCGGCGTTCTCATCCGTGACGCGCGACCGCTACCTCGGCTTCGGCACCGGCGCAGCCTCCTACAACGGACACCAGTTCACCTTCAACACCTTTTCGGTGCCAGCCTATAACGAGGCCATGGAGGGCGGCCGCTTTCCGACCGCAATCAGCATGCCCGTGAGCACCCGGCTGGAGCGCATGTTCTGGCTGTACTGGCGACTCTATGAGACGCGCTTCCCAAAAACCGCATACCGCGACTTCTTCGGCTCCGACCCTGAGCTCGATTTCGCTGGTGTCTTCCGACTACTGCGGCTGCTGGGATTTGTCGAGAAGGAGACGGACGAGTGGCTGACGCTGAACACCCGGGGCTGCCACTGGGTACACCTCGCGCAAAACCTGCTTGCCCTCAACGATATCAACACCGTCTGGACAGCAGCGCGCGCCGTGCCGTTCCCAGAGAGGATAGAACTGTGATGAATGTCCTCCCGAAGGCACCGATGCTCCAGCTCCGGTCGGCTCGAAGTAACACGGCCCATTCCTGGCTCCGTTTGGCGGTATGAGATGAACAACAAACGGCCGAATGGGGAGAGAGAATTTGTCATGATATCATTTGCACACCGGATGACGTCCGCCGCCATAGTTTATATCGCCTGCCTAGTGCTCGCCATTCCGACTTCGGCCGCAGAGGTGGAGGGAGCCGATGGCGGAACGACCTATGCCAAGAACGGGAATACCTACACTGTCCGGCATGTGTTCCAAAGCTCCTGCCAGGCGGAGGATCTTCTGGCCGTCTGTTTCGAATTCAAGCATTTGCATAAATTTTACCGAGAATCGAAAGTGCGGCTGATCGAATCGGGGCCGAACTGGCAGACGGTGGAATACAGGGCCGACTACACCATCTGCTCATCCACCGCCGTTTACAAAAAGACGCTGGTCCGGACGCAGGGAAAGGTCTCCTTCACCATGCTCAGTTGCCAAGTGTCCGGCTGGGGATTGCCCGGCATGACGGCTTCGTCCGGAAGCTACATGGTCAAAGACGACGGCAAAAACCGCACGCTCACTTATGAGCAGAGCGTGACGCTGGACCGTGAGATCGGAGCGCTGGACTGGTTACTGATCAAGAATAAGACCAAGGCCTTCTTCGCCGACTTCGAGGAGTATGTCCGGCAGCAGGATAAAACATCTACGCAGGAAAAGCTCACCCCTCCCGAAAAAAAGTCCGCGTCCCCCCTGACAAGGAGCCATAGATGAACTGGAAAGCCGCAACCCAAAGCATCTTGTATGGCGCGTGGTATCTCGCTCAGACCCGACTGTTGCGCCGTCGCATTCCCTTCATCGGCGGTTTTGTCCTGACTGAAAAATGCAACCTGAGCTGCGCCCACTGCACGGTCGCCAATACCGGCATTCCGGATATGACCTGGGTCGAGGTCTGCCATGGATTGGAGATCTTCCGGAGCAAGGGCATCCGGCTGCTTGCGATCACCGGCGGCGAACCGATGCTCTGGCGCGACGGCGACCGCGGGTTGGAGGACGTGCTCGCGCAGGCCCGGCACCTGGGGTTCCAGGTCATCAGCCTCTACACCAACGGCACCCTGCCTCTGGAGACGTCAGCCGACACAGTCTTCGTGAGCCTTGATGGCCTAAAGGCTAACAGCGAACGCCTGCGCGGCAATTTCTATGACACCGTGCTGGAGAATATCCGCCGCTCGACGCATCCGAACCTGATCATCAACTGCACCATCAACCGCCGGAATGCGGGCGAGCTGGAGGAGTTTACCGACTTCGTGACGGCGATCCCGCAAGTCAAGGCGGTCTCCTTCTATTTCCACACACCGTACTACGGCATGGACGGCCTGTTCCTGAACCTGGAGGATAAGCGGCCGATCATTGACCGCATTCTAGCGCTCAAGCGCCGGTACCCGATCTGCAACTCCGCCGCGGCACTGCGTGACGTGCAACGCGATTCATGGAAACGCCCCACAGACATCTGCGTGGTCTATGCGCGCAACCGAGAATTCCGCTGCTGCCGCGCCTTCGGCAACCGCGAGGCCTGCGACAACTGCGGTTACATGGGCTACCCAGAAATCCTGTCGCTGCTGAAACTGCGCCCAAGCTCAATCAAAGAAGCGCTTGCGTACCTGCCGAAGGCTTAAGAAATCGGAGGGAAGGGCACGGAGAAAATGACGAGGGGCAAGGGACAGGTCTTCAGTCCAATTGCTATTGGCGGATTACGCTACCGACGCTGGGCGCAGGACGCATAAGCGGCTTGCGGCGGAGCGGCGGGACACCTGAAAACCGGACAGCACGGGCTATGTCAACACGCGGGGCGAGGTGAAAGGGCTGGGGCCAATTCAGCGGGAACTGTTTGACGCCCGGCGTTGACGCTGGGAGCCAAACGCCGTATGCTGGAGCCGCTTTCCGGTCGGGAAGGGAAAACCGCACAGGCGGACAGGCGCGGGTGCGCCTGCCCGGAGAACCGCGGAGGGCCGGATGTGTGCGCTGAAGGAAGAATGAACCCCCATGGAAAAGGAACTTTCGAAATGAAACTGCAACTTGTTTTTTCCGCGATCGCACTGGCGGCCGCATCACTGACGGCCACCGCTGCCGAGCTGCCGAAGCCTGATGCCGACGGATGGATCTCGCTGTTCAACGGCGCGGACCTCACCGGCTGGGAGGGGTTGCCTGGCTATTGGTCTGTCGCTGATGGCACCATTCAGTGCAAAGAAACGAAAGCGACCTCCAAGCAGAGCGACCTGATTTTGTCTGCGTCGAAAGCCAGCCCTGAAAAATTTGCCAATTTCGAATTGCACTACAGTTGGCGGATGGTTTCTCCCGGCGGCAATTCCGGCGTGCAGATTCGCAGCGTCATTGACCGTCCCGACATGCTGCACGCGGGCGGATACCAGGCTGACATTGATGCAAAAAACAATTACACCGGAATCATTTATTGTGAGGGTGCCGCGGCTGGCGGCCGCGGCATCATGAGCAACCGCGGCGAGAAGACGCTTTGGGACGAGAACAACAAACGTTCCAGCACAAAGTTTGAAAAGACTGGCGACGAACTCAAGAAAGCCATCAAATCCCAGGGCGGATGGAACGACTGCGTCGTCGTAGCGAACGGCACTCGCATCACCTACACAATCAACGGCGTGCTCATGACCGACATGACCGACAACAGCCCGAAGGGCCGCAAAGATGGCGTCATCGCTCTCCAGATGCACGCCGGCTTCGACATGACGATCGAGTTCAAGGATTTCAAGATCAAGATGCTGCCGTAAGGAATCGTCGCGCTGAAAAACGCCGCGCCGCAAATTCGGATAGGATATATACGTTGCGTTCCGAACAGACATGCGCGGGTGTACCTGCCTGGAGAACCACGGAGGGCCGGATGAGCACGGTTGCCGGAGGTGTCATACCCGTGTTATGGAGGTTGGAGTGAAGAAGCCAAAACGCATGCCGTCGTTCGCCTTAATTCCTTTCTTGCTTGTGTGGTTGATCTGCGGCCCCGCCCTGTCGGCTGAGAAGGATTCGATCGCGGAGACATGCAAGCGTCTGAAGCAGCAGTGTGAGGCCGTCAACGTTGAGGCGGTGAAACTGGCTATCGATGACATGGGAAAAAGGTTTCCCGGCCGTTACGACGCGGCGAAATACCGCCCGTCTCTTGATGAATTTGCGCGGAACCGCGAGGCGCTGATCAAATCGTTTGGTGAATGTAAGGGGGAGGAAGTCGACCGTGCTGTGAAGCTGCTGGCGGGGGTGCGCGCTGCGCTGCTGGCGAATCCGTTGCTGGACGGGGAGAAGATTCTGTTTGTCCGGCGCAATATTGCCAGCGGTGCGCGGCAGGATGTGAGAAACGACGAGAGTATCAAACAGAAACTGGGCTTTATCTCGCTTAACAGTCATTGTCATGTCACGATTGCCAGGAAAGGCTGGAATGACGAGATTGCGGTCCTCAGCGATTTGCGCAACCAGCCGAAGATCACGACGTTATACAAGCCGGACCGGGATGTGATTGTACGTGACATCGACTTGGATTTTGCCGGCAACCGACTGCTGTTTTCAAGTCTCGACGCTAACCGGCAATGGGCGGTGTTTGAGGTCGGCGCTGACGGGAAGAACGTGAAGCAAGTGTCACCCGCGGAATATCCGGATGTGGAATGGTTTGATGCGAACTATCTGCCCGACGGGCGGGTGATCATGATGTCAACGGCCTCTTACCAGGGATTGCCGTGCGAGGGCGGGAGCAAACCGATGGCGACGATTTACCTGATTGACCCGCCAACAAAGAAGGTGCGGCGGTTGACTTACGAGCAGGACAGCGATTACACGCCGTCGATCACCGGCGATGGGCGGATTCTTTATACGCGGTGGGAGTATTCGGACTTGCCGCATTATTTCTCGCGGATTCTGATGACGATGAACCCGGACGGGACAGCGCAACAGTCGGTGTACGGGAGCGGTTCGTATTATCCGACGACGCTGCTGCACGCACGGTCGATTCCGAATGACCCGAACCGGATCATCGGCATTGTCGGCGGTCACCATGATGTGCCGGAGGTTGGGAGGCTGGTCCTGTTTGACACATCGTTGTCGCGGCGGTATCCGTTCAAGGTTAAGCCGAAGGATAAGATTTGGGGGAAGGAATTAACCTTGCTGCGGATTTCAGTCGTCTTGCCGAAGGAGGAGACGGGTTGCGTGGCGGAAATTCCCGGCCGGGGCGAAACGGTGGAGGGCGATGTCTGCGACACGCAAACCGGCAATCAGTGGGAGCGCGGGAAACCGTTTTTCATCCATCCGTGGCCGCTGGACGGCACGTATTTTCTGGTCAGTGCCAAGCTGAAGCGGGATTCGCTGTGGGGCATCTATCTGGTGGATTTGTTCGACAACATGACGCTGCTCGCGGAGGCGGAAGACGCCGCGTTTTTCGAGCCGGTGATGTTCGCGCCGCGCGAACGACCGCCGGTGATCCCGGACCGGGTGCGCTTGTCGGAGAAAACGGCCACTGTTCACATCGCCGATATCTACTCCGGCCCGGGACTCCAGAATGTCCCGCGCGGCAGCGTGAAGTCGCTCCGTGTGTTTGCCTATCATTTCAATTACTTGGGAACCGGCGGCGATCAGTTTCTCGGCCTGCAGTCGGGCTGGGACATCAAGCGGATTCTCGGCACGGTGCCGGTGGAGGCGGATGGCTCCGTCTGTTTTGAGATCCCTGCCAACACGCCGGTTTCGCTGCAACCGCTGGACGGCGACGGGGCGGCGTTGCAGGTGATGCGGTCGTGGCTGGTGGGTATGCCGGGCGAGCGCGTGTCGTGCGCGGGGTGTCATGAGGATAACCGGAGTTCGGTCCCGACAGGGCGGGTGCTGGCCGACCGGATACCGGCGCGGGCGTTGCAGCCGTGGTATGGGCCGGTCAGACCGTTTTCGTTTGCGCTGGAAGTTTATCCGGTGCTCCAGAAGTACTGCGTGGGTTGTCACACCGGGAAGAATGCGCCGGTTCGAAAAAGTGACCAAGGCGGCGTCGCCGGCAAAGAAACACGGTTGAGCATGGACAATGCGCAGGAAGCTCATGCGGCGATCCATCCCTACGTGCGCCGGCCCGGACCTGAGAGCGACCTGATGATGTATTATCCGATGGAATACCATGTTTCGACCAGCCCGCTGATCCAGATGTTGAAAAAAGGGCATCATGGCGTGAAGCTCGACACGGAGGGATGGGAAAAGTTCTTCGCGTGGATTGATCTGAATGCGCCGTTCAAGGGCAAGTGGAATCCAAGCGATTACAAGGGGCAGAACCAAAAGACCCGTCGGGCGGAGATGGCGAAGCTCTACGCCAACACGACCGACTGTCCCGAAGACGAGTACGATAAGCTGGAGGCCGATCAGAAAACACGCCCGGCGCCAGCGTTCATCACGACTGCTGCTGAACCAGCGCCGGCGGCCGACACTCTCACCGCGCCGGGCTATCCGATGAACGCGGACCAAGCGGCGGCCGCACAGAAGGCGCTAGGCGAGCTGCGCAAGGCCGTAGAACTTCCGAGCGGGCGGAAACTGGAATTTGTCCATATCCCGGCTGGATCATTCGTGATGGGCAGTCTGGATGGCGCGACGGATGAACGGCCGCGGGCGGTGGTCAAGATCGACAAGCCGTTTTGGATGGCAGCATGCGAAATCTCCAATGCGCAGTTTCATGAATTCGACGCGGCCCACGACTCCCGGTACATCGCGGCGCATGGAAAAGATCATAACAATCCCGGATACATCGCGAATCATGATAACCAGCCGGTGGCTCGCGTGACATGGAAGCGATCGGCGGAGTTCTGCGACTGGTTGAGCAAGCGGGCCGGTCTGAACGTGCGGTTGCCAACCGAGGCGCAGTGGGAATGGGCGGCGCGGGCGGGTTCTGCCGGCCGATTTTTCTTCGGCGGAGTGGATGACGATTTCAGCAAATGGGCCAACCTGGCTGACAGGCAGGTGCGATGGCAGATGGTCGGCTGCACCACTCAGGATGTCCAGAAACGCAGTCCGTATCCTCAGGAGTTGAATTTCCCGCTGCATGAAGAACGGTTTGAAGATAAATGGTTCGTGGTGGATTTCGTTGGTCAGTACCCTGCCAACCCCTGGGGGCTGAACGATGTGGTGGGCAACGTGAGTGAGTGGACCCGGTCCAGTTACCGTCCGTATCCGTACCGTGACGATGACGGTCGCAACGACGGCTCCCTGTACGAGCGCAAGGTTGTGCGCGGCGGTTCCTGGAACAGTCGTCCGCGTGACGCAGGTTCCTCGATCCGCATACCCTATGAGACGTACCAGCCCGTTCATGATGTTGGTTTCCGCGTCATCATTGAGGACTAATGGCAGGGTGCGCGGGCGCAGGACGCCAATTGTGCGCCGACCGTCTCGGATGTCTTCCCTGCGAACAGACCGGGCGCGTGCCTCTCAACGGCGCGCGAATTTTTGATCTTCGCGCTGCCCCGAACTATGCTAAACTGTGCACCCATACGGTGACATCTGTTTCAGCCCCGATCATAGACTTCCCTTACAACTTCTAACTTCCAACCTCTAACTTCTTACTTCATCCCATGAGCGCAACGATACTTGACGGAAAAAAACTCGCCGCCGACATGCGTGCGGACATCGCGAGCCAAGTGGCCAAACTCAAAGCCGCGCACGGCGTCACGCCGGGCCTGGGCGTCATCCTGATCGGCGTTGACCCGGCATCGACCTCGTATGTCACCGCCAAAGAGAAGGCGTGCGAAGAGGCGGGCATGTACTCGCAGGACGTGCGCGTGCCGGCCGAAACCACGCAGGCCGAGGCGCTCGCCCTCGTGCGGCAGATGAACGCCGACCCGCGCATCCACGGCATCCTCGTGCAGCTTCCCCTGCCCAAGCACATCGATGAAAGCGCTGTCATCAACGCCATCGCGCCGGAGAAAGACGTGGACGGCTTCACGCCCGTGAACGTGGGGCGCATGATCATCGGCGACACCTGCTTCCTGCCTTGCACGCCGCACGGCATCATCCAGATGTTGCTGAAAGCCGGCGTGCAGACGTCCGGCAAGCACGCCGTGGTCGTCGGACGCAGCAACATCGTCGGCAAGCCC
>Ga0007794_10000401_pt1 | contig 13510 bp, 7 predicted proteins | sample CryBogmetaGMA5M_FD_60365 | JGI IMG/M metagenome (GOLD analysis project Ga0007794, IMG submission 60365) | Freshwater microbial communities from Crystal Bog, Wisconsin, USA - MA5M | ecosystem: Environmental > Aquatic > Freshwater > Lake | place: Crystal Bog, Wisconsin, USA | collected 2009-07-06
GCCAAAGAAATGGCCTGGTATCTCGATGGCAGTAAGGCCGTTCGCTGGTGGCACCGCATTGCGGTTCAGCAAGACTGGCACTTGCAGGGCTGGCAGCGTAGCCGGGTGTATCCTGATTTTCTCGCCTGTATGCATGATGCGGGTGATGGGAAGATCCGGTTTACAGTGCTCGAAACCAAGGGGCTTCACTTGAAGGGGAGCGAAGATACCGCCTACAAAGCCAAATTGTTTGAGCTCCTGACGGCGTATTCACGATCTGCGCTATCGGTCGGTGAGTTGAAACTTGGTTTGCAACAACAGGAGATGCGATTCGAGTTGCTGTTGGAGAATGATTGGCGGGAGAAACTACAGGGGGTTGATCTTTCATTTTCGGGTACCGTATAAGGAAGGCCATCATGAATGATGCACAACTCACGACTGATTTTCGAGCCATAGCCAGCAAGTGGAAATGTACTCCTGATGCTGCTTTGAAACTGCTTGATTACTCATTGCAGCTAAGGGCAATCATGGGTGGCAGTAACTCTGGTCCATTCGCCACCGAAATCGAGGAGTGCCCGGTTGTGAGTGGCTGCTCAGAATGGCCTGCTTGGGTGCAGGAATTGATTCCGCCTGATTCCAAATTTGAACGCCATGTTTTTGCTGACGGTAAACAGGTCGCAAAATTGGTTACGTCGAGAGCAATTGTCCTTCTGGCAACAGAAATCCACGGGGCTAAAATTGGAGATAATGATGGCACGCCGGGAAAAGGAACTCGGAATCTTTGACATGCTGATTGAGTTGCCCTGGTGGGTAGGGGTGATCTTTGCGGGACTGGCCTATCTTTTCATCGGGATCATCCTTCCGGGCATGTGGGCGGGCAATCCCATTTTGAATGGGCTGACAGGGTTGTGCTCCCCTGTCGCCGGCTTTGCAGTCTTCGTCTGCCTTTTGGCGGCAGGTATTTCCGCAATCCGATCCCAAAAAAACCGGCCATTATCGAGCGGTCGGACGGCAAGAGAATATGTGCCCAACAGGGAATTCGTGTCGGTGCGCCCGGTTGCGGTGCCTGCGGCTGACATTGATGTCGAATGCCCGCAGTGTAAGGCCGTATTGGTAGCGCCAGCCGATATGGCAGGGCAAACGGTGACCTGCGAAGGCTGCCGGCATGAGTTCGAGATCCCAAAACCCTGCATCAAGATGCCGGATGCCTCGAAATTTTACTTCCCCAATAAGCCGTCTGGAAAATTTTCGGATTCCTTGCTCCATGACTTGGAGTGGAAGAGGTTCGAACTTCTCGTGGAGGGGTACTTCGCATTGTCCGGATGGACGACACGCCCGAATAGGATCGGGCCGGATGGAGGCGTGGATGTCCATCTCTTCCGGCCAGATCAACAGAAGGCGGCTGCCGTCGTACAGTGCAAGGCATGGAACGCTTACACCGTGGGGGTCAAACCCGTTCGGGAATTGTTCGGCGTCATGGCTGCCGACGGCGTTCCGGAGGGCTTTTTCGTAACAACCGGGGAATTCACGGTTGAAGCGCGGTCTTTTGCGGACGGAAAGCCAATGACCCTGATCGATGGCCGCGATCTATTGAAGCGGCTCGAGGCGTTGCCGCCAGATCAGCAGACAGACCTTTACTCCAAGGTGACATCCGGCGATTACACAACCCCGACCTGCCCGAAATGCGGCATCAAAATGGTTCGGCGCGAAGCTGGGAAAGGCCGTTCGCCCGGTAGTGAGTTCTGGGGGTGTCCCAACTACCCTCAAGGCTGTCGTCAGACATTCCAGATGAAGAAGGATGCGGATTAGTGGTCTTTTGTGAAGGGCTAAGATCGGAGGAAATGAGAAGTTCTTCCTTTAAAGGATTTGTTTAAGGGATATTTTTCGTTTTTCCCTTGCCGCATCGAATCGGATAGTCCATATCTTACTCCCTAGGGGGAGGAGATATTATTATGGATGACAACAAGCCTCGCCGTGTCCCCCAACGCAACCTTCGTTCCCAGCTTGTTTACGCTCTGACAGCGCTTTGCCTTCTGTCAGTTGCAGCATGGGCGTTGACCGCTATCAGCGACAAGATCATTGACGCCCGCCAAGAGACCCTGATTGAGGAGTTGAAAAGTAATTATGCGGATAGTCCAGAGGCTCTGGTCAAGCAGCTGAGCCGTGCCCAGACAGAGTTCATTATTCTAACACCTCCTGGAATGACGAGACTTCACCAGCCTTATGGGATGATGTCGTTTGATCCGAAGGCGTTTCCGGAGGAGTTTCTCAAGGGGTTGGTTTATGATGTGGAGTCTGGCTGTCCAGTTTACACCATTACCGTTCAGGAAAACCCGAAAACACGGGAAATCCACATTTATAACGGTAATGACGAGCCGATCCTAACGTTGGCCCGGGACGGGTACGATCCCCTGTGGCTGGTCAAGTTGCTGCGGCCCGAGACGTATGAAGCAAAGTATACGACGTCATACCGGTCACGGATGGAAGCGTGGCTTGATCCGGCACGTGTTGAAATTGAACTCAAACTGTTGCCGGTGGATTACATTGATCTCTACGCCGAGAATTCTATTGCGACACTGATTGACGCCGTGGCGTCGCTTCGTTCTGCAAACCCGACCGGCGGCATGATGATGCGTTCGATGCAGGCCTCGAGCAATCTGGTGTTTGATGCCATTTTCAAGGTCAGCACCGGCATGTGTCTTGTAGTCAGCTATCCGGACGCTTTTACCAATCGCCTGGAGATGTTTGTCTCATCAAACCTTCTCGATAATGGCTGGTCGCTCCTTGCAACCAATCTGTTGACGGCTGGTACGAACACGCTGACCTGGGTTGATGCAAGCGCGACCAACGGCACCGTTTCCTGCCGTTTCTATGCTGCGGGAGATGCGGAAACTGACAGTGATGGGGATGGCATCGTGGATGGGCGCGAGATCCGTATGTATGGCACCGATCCAGCCAGTAAAGACAGTGATGGGGACGGCCTTGTTGATGGATACAGCGGGGTCGTCACCACAAACGCCTATCCTGGCGGTATTGCAACAAACGGCAATCTCTACGTTGAGGGTGAATTATCCTGGCTCACAAATCCGAAGGTCAAGGACACAGATGGGGATGGAATGGAAGATGGCTGGGAAGTGAGAAATGGCCATAACCCCACTGATCCTAATGATCCGCCCAACGTGTCGGGCACTATTTTCTATTCCGGCCGCCAAACGGGCACGGTCTGGGTCATCGCGGTCACCAGTTCCAATAGTTGGTCCACCAGCCACTGCTCGACATCATCGCCAGCCTCATCTCCTTCTGCGTTTTCCTATCTCATTCCTGATCTGGAGCAAACCAATTACTGGGTGAAAGCCTGGTTGGACAGCGATTTGAATGGGAGCACCAATACGACCGAGGCGTGGGGAATCCTCACCAACCTTGCGATTATCGTGACAAACCGTGTGACGGGTCAGGACTTTACGCTGGCCGACCCTGACAACGACAGTGATGGCCTGCCCGACTGGTGGGAAATCGCCTATTTTGGTTGTTCCACTAACAGCGGGAGCGCGGACAAGGATGGCGATGAGTACACCAATCTTGAAGAATACGAAGCAAATACAGATCCCACGAACAGCCTAAGCCACCCCTGGAACCTCAGCGGCACAATCACCTACACCGGCCCGCAGACCGGGATAATTCACGTGGTGGCCTGCACGAACGGAACGGACTGGGCATGGGCCCATGCCGACACGCTTACCAATCCGGGCGCCTACACCATTACACACCTGCCGCCCAATGCCGATTATTGGGTCCGGGCATGGCGTGACAGCAATTGCGACGGCCTGCCGACAACATGGGAAACGTTTGGCTATCACAACAGCAATCCGATATTTCTGGATGACAACCGAACCGGGCAGGATATTGCCTTGGCTGACCCGGATGCCGACGAGGATGGAATTGCAGACTGGTGGGAGGTCCTGTACGGCCTCGATCCCACGCATGGTGGCGAGGAGGGCGCGGCGGCGTGGTGGAAACTCGACGAAGGTTCGGGAACCAATGTTTTTGATGCCACGGCCAACGCCTGTCATGGCGTTCTGGTGAACGGTTCAAGCGCGTGGGTAACTGGAATTATCAGTAATGGTTTGTCGCTGAATGGGACAAACGCTTATGTCGTGATCCCTGATAGCGCCACACTCAAGCCCGATCAAGTCAGCGTCGGCCTTTGGATCAAGCCCAGTCGGCTTTACACAAACGGAACGGCCATGTTCCTCAGCAAGCGCGTGCCGAACGGCTCGGCCGGTTACAGCATCGGGTACGAGACGGGCGCGGTCACCTTTGCCGTTAGCGCGTCGGGGGTCAAATCGCTGCGATATCCCTGTGCCCTTACTGCTGATGCGCCGGTGCATGTTGTCGGAACTTTTGGAAGCACCGCGCAGTCCCTCTATATAAACGGCACGCGGGTAGCCACAACCAATTACGACTGGGGTCTTGGGTTCGGGGCGATTTCGCAGGACACCAATGTCCTGCGGTTGGGTGCGGCCTCGGGTTCGATACCGACCAACTTTTTTGCCGGCCTTCTCGACGATGTCCGGGTATTTCCAGGCGAGTGGACGACTAACCAGGTTCATGCGATCTGGGAACTAGGAGCCGACCCGGACCAGGATGGGCTGAGCAATACCGAGGAATACAAACACGGCACCAATCCGACCAATAGCGATAGCGATGCAGACGGGATGCTTGACGGCTGGGAGGTAAAATATGGACTGAACCCGCTTTCTGTCGCTGACGCCACGCAAGACAAGGATGCCGACGGCTATCTCAATATTTATGAGGCAAAACGCGGAAGCGACCCGACTTCGATCAATAGCATCCCTGTGCCAACCCATATCGTGACCAATGGCGTTAGCACCATTCAGGCAATGATCAATTCCGTAACGCAGGATTATGCCGTAGTGCAGGTGAAGTCCGGAATCTATACCAACACCGGTAACCGGGATGTGACATTTGGTGGAAAGATATTAATGCTGGTTTCCGAGGCCGGTGCGTCCAATACGGTGCTTGATGCCCAGCATTTGGGGAGGTGTCTGGCATTCACCAATGGCGAGACGCGTACTACGGTGGTAAAAGGCTTTTCCTTGCGCCACGGTACCGGCAGCGCAGTGGGATTTTTTGGAACCAGCCCTATTGTGGAGGATTGTGTAATCGAAAGCAGTTTTGCCAGTCAGGGAGGGGGTGCTGTCTATTGTGCAAGTAACAGCTCCCCATTCATTTTAAACTGCACGATGGCTGGGAATACCGCGTCGAGTTATGGAGGCGCCGTGTACACGACTGAAGCTACTCCTGAGTTCATGGGGTGCGATATTGTCAGCAATAGTATTTCTACAATCTATGAACATGTCGGTCAGGGGGGGGGCGTTTATGTCAAGAACGGCAGCCCTCAGTTCACAGACTGCAAGGTCAGAGGCAACACGGTTAATTGTCAAGGGGGGGGGATCTGGTGGCTTGGGAGCGGTCGCTGGATAGGTGGTGAGATCGTTTCCAACCGGGTCGTGACATTAGGAACCTCCTCGGACTCATGCGGATATGGTGGGGGCATGTATGTGGGCCAGGTTAGTGATGTTCTTGTCAGCAACGCTGTGATCGGCATGAATTATGTAAATGGATCAACCGACCCCTATATCATCGGAGGTGGCGGCGGTATTTGGGCGGGGCACCATGCGTCGGTTGAAGTTCACAATTGTTTGATCACCAGCAATATTGTCGGCACTGGGTATGGGGGTGGCGTTTATCATGATTATTCTTCTGGTGACGTCATTCCGTATGTTTCGGTCTTCAATTCCACATTGTCTGGAAACTCGATTACAAATAGCGGGAATGGCGGCGGTATTTTTGGCGGCATGTTGGAAGCTTGTGTTCTGACCCGAAATAAAGCGGTTGATAATGGGGGAGGACTGGCAGATGCAATGGCAGTAAACAACTGCTTCATCTCGGGCAATCTTGCCCAGACGGGAAATGGCGGCGGTGCTTATTCCGAAAGGCATGAATCCATCTTTCAGAATTGCACAATCGTATCCAATGCCGCCTATTTTCGAGGAAATGCAATCTTTCAAACCAATGTGCTGAGCCTGATCGTTCGCAATTCCATTATCTGGGGAAATGGGCGCAATGCTTTCCGTGCCTATCCGTGCCAATGGCCAGATGCGACGGGCACAGTGTCGGTCAGTTATTGCTGTATTCAAGGTGGATATTCCAACGGGGTGAATATTGTTACAAACAATCCAAGGCTGGCTGATGGATGCCGTCTTTTGTCCCCCTATTCGCCGTGCGTAGATGCGGGAACCGTTGAGGGGTTGCCAGCCCTTGACCTCTATGGGAAGACCCGTTTTTCCGGATCGGCTCCGGACATTGGATGCGATGAATTGAATTATGTGGATACAGACGCCGATTCAGTTTTTGACGATTGGGAAATGTACTATTTCGGATCACTGACGAATTCCTTGACTGTTGATGGTGATGGCGATGGGGTTTCCAATTTGGATGAGTACCAGCATGCCACCGAGCCAACATGGGTAGGTGATTCGGATGGTGACGGCGTGAACGACGATTACGAAACGTTCATTGGCTCCAACCCGGAAAGCAGGGACACGGACGGAGATACTCTTCCTGATGGGTGGGAGGTGGCCCACGGTCTTGATCCGCTTAATCCTAGTGATGCCTCGGCGCTCAATAGAGACGGGATTTCCAATCTGGATGGGTTCAAACGGCAGGGTGTTTTCTTGCGGGTATCAGTCGCGGATCCGGATTACAACGACGATTGCTGGAATTTACTGCTGAATGGAGCGGTCGTTGCGTCTTCAACATTTGAAAACGGATATTCCGGTTCGGCAACGGTTGGTATTCCCTATGGCCAGGCCGCTGTTTTCACGCTGCAACTGGCAGGGGATGACGGCGTTCCCTCGAACAACGACGAATATACCGTCAGTTTTTCAATGGCGGATTCCTCCGGCGCCGAGATACCTTGGGTGGCGTCTGCCGGCAATCAGTCCTATACGGGGGTCTTGCCACCTCCGCACGACACCAGTTCTTTGCGTTGGGAGTTCTTTGTCCCGCAGGACGAAAAACTTCTCCTCGTCAATGCCGATAAGGCGAAAGCCCTCACCACGGAACCCATTAACACGATCAACGGCAATATTACCTTCTCTGAAACAGACATCATGGTCCCGTGTCCGGCATTTGATCTGGCATTCAGCCGCTCCTATAACAGCAAAGACATCAATACAAACAGTGCCCTTGGCCTTGGCTGGACGCACAGTCTGGACTGGTCGCTTTCGACGGTATCCAACGCCGCCTATGGTGGCAAGGTTGGGGCTTTCAAGATACTAAAGACAGGGGATGAGCAAGCCCTTTGGTTTCATGCTGAGACGAATGGCCTGTATTCACCACCACCTGAAGTAAACCTCTCTTTAATTTCAACGGCAGGCGTTTCTTGGGTCAAATGGCCCGGCGGTGTTTCGGCACAGTTCGGCACGAATGGCGTCATTTCGCGACTCGTGGATGGTTTCGGTGCCGGACTCACTTTTTCGTCAGCATCAGGAAGAGTCACACGGGTGCAACACGATAACGGTAAGGCAATCGCTTTAACCTATAATGGCGGTCTGTTGACCCGGGTTGACTCACCCTCAACCAATCTATATGTCGTTTTTGGGTACAATGCGGCTGGCAATCTAACCAATGCCATTCGAGTGGCGGATGGGCTTGCTCAATCGGTGAGTTATGCGTATGAAAATGTTTGCCACGCGATGACACAAAGGGTGAACAGCGCCGGGCAGGTATTTGCATATGGGGTTGAGTATATTACGAACCAAGTTGCCTGGGCTGGCAATCCGGCACAATTATCCGCGCGTGGAACTTCCATGGCACTGGATCCTTCCGGGTCTGCCTGGTACAGCCATGCGCTCAGTTACACCAATCCCGGCGGGTATTGCACGCGGGTGACCTATGACCATGGCGATACGAATGTGGTTTTCGATTACTCCTACGATCCCATCAAAATGCGCATCACCGGCATTACCGGGCCAGGCACACCGGGAACGGCCGACTGGACGAATACCTTCACGCGCTTCAATTATGACAACGCCGGAAACGAAACGAATGCGACGGTGAAAGACGGTTTGAGTGGCGCGACACTGGCCTCAGTCGCGTATTTCGATAATTGGCACAACATGGTCAGCAATGGTGTGGCTTACAACGGAGCGCCGGTTTCGGCGTGGTACCAATATCAATGGAACACAAACAATGGCACGTTGATGGCGGCAGTAGATCCCAGCGGGCATGTAACGGGAATGGAATATACCAACGGCCTGGTCTCCGTGATGCAGGAGGGCACAAGGAGTTCCTTTGAGTATAATGGGGAGGTGTTTTACTGGGATGACTGGATAGCCGAAACCCGGTTTTCCTATACCACGAATGGCCTGCTTGCAGCAGTGACGAACGCCAATGGGCACGTTTTGGGCTATGAGCATGATTCGGCCGGGTATGTCAGTCGGGTAATTCCTGCGCTTGGTCCGGATGCGCGGTTTGTGCGCAATGGCGTCGGCCAGGTGACGGCGGTAATTGTGCCTAGCGAATCAGGATACCGGACCAATTCGATGACGGTGAATGCACTGGGTCAAATCACAGCCGTAACCCATCCAGGCGGGCTAACGGAATCCTTCGCCTTTGACGTTTTGGGAAACCTGACCAATATGGTGGACGCGGCGGGAAGAACCAACGTTTTGACATGGCTGCCTACAGGGAAACCGGCATCGGTTAGCCGCTGGCTTGATGGCCCGAATCCCACGAATGTTACAATCAGTTTCGCCTATGATCGGCAGTTCAATACCTTGAAGATCACCGACCCCATGGGGCGGCCGGTGGAGAATTACAAGCTCGACATGCAGGATCGACCGCTGGTGGTGACGAACCTCGAAGGCCAGGTCATGACAGTAAACTGGGGGGTGGGGGATTATGTCCGCTCGATGACCCGGTTCGACGGCACGGTGGTGACAAACCTCTACGGGACGGATGGGCGGCTCTCGGAAGTGCGTCTGCCGGGCGCGACGAATCGGTTCACGTATTACGCTGACGGTTCTCTCAAAACGGCCTCTAACGCGGTGGGCGTGGTGTCAAATGAGTTTGATGGGGCAAATCGACTTTCCTTCACGACCGGTGCGGTGCCCCAAAGCGCGTTAAGTTATGGGTACTATCCCGCCGGGCAGGTGTCGAACGTGACCACTGTGGCGGGCACCACGACCTACGCACTGGATGTGGCGGACAGGCTGGTAGGGATTGCGGCACCGGAGGGCAGCTTCGGGTTTGGCTATGCAACGAACGGCCTGCTGGGGGCGCTGGGCTATCCCGGCGGGGTGACGCTGTCGAACCGATTCGATGTCCTTGACCGCGCCACCTCGCTAGTATGGCGGATAAGCGGCGGCAGCACGAACCGGAGTTTCGCCTATTCATTCAATGCCGCTGGGATGGTCACCAATGTCAGCCGGGAGGATGGCGGGTGGACGGCTTTTACGTATGATTCGTTGGATCGGCTTCTTTCCGAAAAACAATATGCGAGTACCGGCCTGACCTACTCAGCATCGTGGAATTATGACCTGGCCGGGAACCGAACCAAGGCCATAACGAATAGCGTAACGAACCTCTACAGCTATGCGGCGGGCAATATCCTGACGAACTTCGGCTCCGGGACGCTGGTGCAGTATGATTTGGCAGGAAACGTTACGAATCTTCAATACAGTGCAAGCCGAACGCTTGGTCTCACATGGGATGCCGCATACCAGTTAAGCCAGGTCAGCAGTAACGGCGTTGTGCTGGAAATGTATCGTTACGACGCCCTGGGCAGGCGTGTGAGCGTTATTGCCGGAACGGTCACAAATAGCTTCATTTACAGTGGTCCGCACATCGTGGCTGAGACCAGCAATAATGTGATTTCGAGGGCCTACACCTACGGTCCTGGGGTCGATAACATTCTGTCGATGACCACGTACGGCGCGGTGACAAACACGTATTTTTACCTCAAAGACTCCCTCGGCAGCGTCCACGCACTCGTCAATACCAACGGCGCGGTTGTCGAACAATACAAGTACACCGCCTGGGGCGAGGTAACGGTACTTAGCAGTAACGGAAGCGTGCTGACCTCGTCAACTTATGACAACAGGGTTACATGGATGGGCCGGGAGATTTCATGGAATACGGGTTTGATGTTCTTCCGTAGTCGTTATTACTTACCCGCTGGCGGAAGATGGTTAAGTAAGGATAGGATCGGCATATCCGGGGGTGAAAATCTCTATGAATTTGTTCAAAACTGCCCTGTAATGCTCCGTGATCCTTCCGGAAATAACCCGGTCTTGTTAGCTGTTGCTGCGGCCGCTTTTCTTTTGATCGCAAACCCTGACACTGTGTATGCGCCACGACTCTGTGACCAAACGCCGGAAACAACACACCCGTTTATTGGAATGGTGTGTGATGCTGCATTTGGCGGCACAATAGGAATGGTTTGGGGCAAGACCGTTGGATGGATAAGAAAATTGGCCTCAAAGAGTCCCTCGCCCGTAGACGGTCTCTTAGGGATGATGAACAAGAGAGTTGGTGTCAACGCGAGTTATGCCACAGGCGATGCTGAAGCATATTTGAAGTACCAAAACGCAGCAGGTTCCCACATGCTGAAGGAGGGCGGTGGGTCGGATATTCTTATCCGCAAGGATGTTGCGTCTCGGCAGACTGCATTTCACGAATGGCTTCACCGCTCACTTCAGAAAAGGGCCGGAGGTCCAACTCCTGGTGAAGATGCCTTTATCGAGAGTTTCCTTGAGCGGCATAAGTCCCTCTTCAAGCTGGGGGGCAGGCAATGAGCGCAGGCCATGTTGAGAAGGTTCGGGTCAAGGCAATGTTTCTCCTTCAGGATCAAAACAAGCTGATCGTGCATCTGTGCGACTTTGCCTGGGATTTCAAGGCATTCGGACCGGTGACGTTGGTAGTCGGACGAGAGCGTATGTGTTTCAACTACACGGCATCGGGGAATCAGGAGGGAGTTCCTTTCGTTGTACTCCAGGCCGCAGGAGACTCGGCTCCTGAACTTATTCAAAAGGCACATGCGCTTTTTGACGCAACTGCCGTAGATTGTTGGCTTCTTCGGTGTTTAGAAGTGAAGGATGACTGCAAGTGAACGCGGAGGGCCAGAAGATGAAAACGCGAGGTCTGTCCCGGAGGAATCCCAGTGCTTCAGCCCTGCGGTTCTACGCCGTCGCTACACTCATTATTCTTGTGCTTTTCTGCACGTGGCGGTCGTGGGGTGTCGGTATCCTTCTCTGTATTACGGCTCTTACCCTCTTGGGTCATGCACTCAATGTGATTCGTTCGCGCCGCTTACCGTCTCGAGTCGGTCCCGCTCAACAAGCGATAGGTAACGCTGCGGTGAGTTCTTCTGTAAATTCGGCGGTATATGATAGTGGAAACAAACTCTGGAAACTCCCTTCCGCCGCAGCGTTGCCTGTTCTTGTCGCTGGATCGGACACAGAACCCAGTTCGGTTCTGATTGTGTCAGCTTCGTGGTTTAGAGAGAACGCTCCCCGATTCCAGCATCAAATCGCCACCTTTCTGAGTACGGAGGCAGTCCGATTTGCCAAGTGGAATGACGCTGTTGAAGAGATAAAGAGTCTGAAAATAGAATCAATTCAGTTGCCATGGGAGGATAGACCCGCCGATGGTATGGTCTACTTCACTGGCAACAAGACCGAGCGTGTTTGGCGTTGCGATATGATAGATCGACGTCCTGAGAACCTCGGCTTCGACGACTGATCAAAAATGTGTTCGATAAAATCATTAGAAGGCGGTTGGGGTAGACGCAGATTGGCTCTGTCTCCGATTATCTTTACAGGAGGTCAGGGCAGAATGCAGGTGATGCAGCTGCCGTTTGGGCGGGATGGCTCGGACTATGAGTGCTCGAGACTTTTTTATATTTTTGCTGGTCGCATTTCTTGGAATCTTTGGTGCTGGGTATTACGGATCACAGTATGGCCGAAACGGTGTCATTATTGGCTTGATCCTCGGCGTTGCGGTAGCGTCTATTATGTGCATTTCAACTTGGTGTGTTTCAAAGTTCTGGAAAAGATTCAGAAACAGAAAACGGTGAACGCGGACCGTGGCGAAGATTCGGCGGTTGATTGCTGCGCAAGGGCTCGGACTTGCTGCCATGATTCCGGCAGGAGGAGGGGTTGTATACGCTAGCCGGGGGGGGGCACGGTGGATGCCGCGCAAGTCGAAGCCATCAAACAGGCCATGCTTTCCGGAGCCTACGATTTTTCCTCTGCCGCAGGACGAGTTGGCGGCTGGGTTAACAATTCTGGTAATTACATGATTGGTGAAGGTCATCACAGGATGACCGCTGCGATGCAAGCGGGGACCAGCTACGTTCAAAAATTGATCTAGAACGGGTCATGGACCCGCGTGCAGAACTTCCCCGTTCCCCCAATGTCAATGCCGCCAGTGAGGTAAGCAATGTATATCGCATCCAAAGGTTTCGCGCTCAGAGGACTCAGAATACCGCGATTTGTAATTAACAGTGGAGACGTGATGAATGTCGTCTGGCCTGAGCCTATGGGTAGAAAGAAAGAACAGTTGTTCTATGAAGCCTTACAGGGATCAAATCAGGTTGATGGGCTTGACCTCAAAACGAATGCGGCTTTGGCTGCGCCTTCCGTCCCTTCTTTTCTTTCCATCCCGTTTTCTAAGGCATGGGCGTTATGCGCGGCTGATTCAATACTTTTTGCTATTCTTAAAAAATACAGGGATGGGAATGCCCAATCTAAGTTGAGCGATCTGCCTCTAATTGTCCGAACCATGGTGGCGGTTGCGATCGCAAGCTCGAAGTCGAAAGTTGTTGTGTTTAGCACCGCCGGACTTGACCCAACGGGCGAGAACCGGGTTTTGGAATATGTGAATGCTAAAGCCAAAGAGGGATGGAGTTTTATTCTCATGAATTTCCCTCGTATGGGCGAAGTACCAAAGAGTGATGTTGAGATTCGGATTGCGGAACCGCCCCCTCAGAAATGATTACAATTCTCCACTGCGCTTGGTGATCCACGTCATCTTGGTGACGCGGTAATGGCCGAACTGGAATAACTGGTATCACGAAAGCGTCCGAACCGAATGGCGTGCAAGGCATGGTCGGCTTATTTTTACTCGGCCTTTGGCAATTATCGGGGCGAATTAATTGCCTGTCCGGGGCCGCCGAAGGTTTGCCGGCTCGCAAATCATGCCGGAATCTATGACCATTAGTGACCATTATCGGTCACTATTTTTGGCACTTTAGGTGTACCTATGACTCTTATGAAATTTGATCATGGCGCCGCAATAAGAGCCCTTTTACAGGCCTTTTCATGGCTCTTGATCATTAAAGGGGGCACCTACCAAACCTAGGCTATAATGGGAGTGACAAAACAACCGTTAAGCCAAAGGAGAAGTAGATGCCCCACGACTGGAATATATTGGGTTTGAGTGA
>Ga0007794_10000405_pt1 | contig 13371 bp, 11 predicted proteins | sample CryBogmetaGMA5M_FD_60365 | JGI IMG/M metagenome (GOLD analysis project Ga0007794, IMG submission 60365) | Freshwater microbial communities from Crystal Bog, Wisconsin, USA - MA5M | ecosystem: Environmental > Aquatic > Freshwater > Lake | place: Crystal Bog, Wisconsin, USA | collected 2009-07-06
CAGGGGATGAAGGGGGGAGGCGATATCTCAGCCATGAATTTGCGCGAGATCCTCAACACCGTAGTCAAAGCACTGAGCAACTGGCGCCTGATTCTCGGTACGGCGATGCAGGCGGTGTATTTCGGTCTCTGGCTGGCGGTGCTGTCGTGGGAGGATCTCTCGGTAGCCCTTCCGCTCCAGGCGCTCAGCTATCTGGTGGTTGCTTTTCTGGCCCAGGTGTATCTTGGTGAAAACGTCGGCGGTATGCGCTGGGCCGGCATCTGTCTGATCTGTGTCGGCGTCGCTCTGGTAACGAGAAGCAGTGCAACCTAGTTTCCGTCCGGAAAGGGTGCTTTTTCCCCCTGGCGGCGTCAATCTGCGGCCTTACGTGTGCGGCGTACCGATGTACGCCTCCGTGTAAGCCCTTGATTTCCTTGCCAGGAGAAAAACCCCCGCTTTCCACTACGGAAATCAACAGTTGCTCATCCGGAGTTTCCGGATGGCAACAACCTAGTAACATAACGGAGAGGGGTACCATGTTAAAAGTACGCAGTATTGCATTTATCGGCGGCGGAAATATGGCTGAGGCCATTTTGCGCGGACTGGTGCGCGAAGGGATGGATACCGGAATCTGCGTCGCTGAAATCAATGCGGGGCGCCGGGAGCAGTTGGCGGTGCAATTCCCGAATGTGCGTGTTGTCGCTGATGCTGCGGAAGCAGCGCGGTGCGGCGAGGTGGTTATACTGGCAACCAAGCCGCAGCAGGCGGCGGGGGTTCTGGAACTGCTGGCTCCGCACATCACACAAAAACAGCTGGTGATTTCGATCATGGCCGGTATACCGACGGAGAAGATCGAGGCCGGTCTGGCTGCCGGCTGCCGCGTTATTCGCACAATGCCCAATACACCCGCACTGATAGGGGCTGGAGCTTCGGCGGTCTGCTCAGGCCGAAACACAACCGCCGCCGATATGGATCTTGCCCTCCGGATATTTGCCCTGGTCGGCAGTGCTGTCCCGGTGGAAGAGAAGCTGATGGATGCCGTGACCGGTCTTTCCGGCAGTGGCCCGGCCTATGTGTTCACCTTCATTGAAGCGCTGGCCGATGCCGGCGTAAAGAACGGCCTGTCACGGGAGATAGCGGCCCAACTGGCAGCCCAGACGGTACTTGGCGCGGCGCGAATGGTTGTTGAAACCGGTGAACATCCGACTCTGCTGAAGGAAAAAGTAACCTCACCGGGGGGGACGACCATCGCGGCACTGCAGGTCCTGGAAAACGGCTGTTTCCGTGGTGTGGTCATGGAGGCGGTTGAGGCCGCCTGTCTGAGATCCAAGGAACTGGCGGGGAAATAACAGCACCCACGACATACCGGGAGGTCAGCATGTTTGAATCCGCCGAGTTGGGTCACAAGATCAGCAAGAAGATCTGGAAAAAAGAGGTCCCCGGATTACGCGAGGGGCTGCTGGATGCTCAGCTGGAGCTGTTTCAGACAAAAAAGTTCCCGGTGGTGATCCTGATTGCCGGCGTTGATTGTGCCGGTAAGGGTGATACGGTCAACCTTCTTAATGAATGGATGGACCCCCGCCACATTGAATCCCATGCCCTGCGCGACCTGACCGACGAGGAACGGGAACGTCCCCGCATGTGGCGCTACTGGCGGGTGCTCCCCCCCAAGGGGAAGGTCGGTGTTTTCATCGGCACCTGGTATTCCGGGCCGCTGGTGGAAAATGTTTATGGCACGATCAAGAACGCTGAGCTGGACCAACAGTTGGAGCGGATCATCCGCTTCGAGAAGATGCTCTGCGATGAGGGGGCGCTGGTCCTGAAATTCTGGCTGCACCTTTCCCGCGATGAGCAGAAAAAACGTCTCAAACTGCTGGAAAACGATCCGAAAACCGCCTGGAGAGTCACCGATACCGATTGGGATCACTACAAACGGTACAATAAATTCCGTAAAGTATCGGAACGGATGCTCCGCTCGACCAGCACCGCCGAATCCCCCTGGACCATCGTCGAAGGAACTGACTCCCGGTACCGTTCACTGACCATCGGCACGGCAATCCTCTCCGCCATACGGCAGCGCCTCGACACCCCCGAACCACCCCGTCATCAGGAACCGATTCCCCCGATCCATCCGGCTATCGACAATCTGCTGCTCCTACAGACCTTGGACCTGTCGAAAAAACTGAAAAAAAGTGATTTTGAGAGTGAACTGGAAAAATACCAGGGCCGGCTCAATCTTCTGACCCGTCATCCGGAGTTTAACAAGCTGTCGGTTGTGATCGGTTTTGAGGGGAATGATGCCGCCGGCAAGGGGGGGAGCATCCGCCGCATCACCCAGGCGCTGGATGCCCGGCAATACCGGGTCATCCCGGTCGCCGCACCGACGGAGGTTGAACGTGCTCAGCCGTACCTGTGGCGTTTTTGGCACTATATCCCCCGCAAAGGCCGCTTTGCCATTTTTGATCGCACCTGGTACGGCCGTGTTCTGGTGGAGCGGGTGGAGGGGTATTGTGAACAGAAAGACTGGATGCGCGCCTACGGTGAAATCGACGATTTCGAAGAGCAGATGGTGCGGAACAGAACTGTGGTCATAAAGTTCTGGCTTTCCATCTCCAGTGACGAACAGTTGAAGCGCTTCAAGGAACGGGAGAAGATCGGTTTTAAACGGTACAAAATCACCGATGATGATTGGCGTAACCGGGAAAAATGGACTGAGTACGAGCGTGCGGCCTGCGACATGATCGACCGCACCAGCACGGAAATAGCTCCCTGGACTTTGGTGGAGGCCAACGACAAGTATTATGCCCGCATCAAGGTGCTGAAAACGATCTGCGAAAGGATTGAGGAGGCGCTGGGGAAGTAGGGGATGTTCTGCGGAAGAAATCCCCCTTGCCGCCCTTTTGTAAAGGGGGGTAACAGCGTACCCATACGCTGAACAAAAAAAGTTCCCCTTTATGAAAGGGGGATTGAGGGGGATTTACTCCGATTACAAGCAGATTAGAAACTAACGCCTTCCGGCAGAACGGGGGCGTTTTTTTGTCTGTGAGGTGGCGGTGACGTATTATGTCGCATATGTATGTTACACCTATAAACCAAGTAACGAGAGGAAGATATGATCAGCTATTCGAGATGTATTGCGGTGGATGTGGAAACAAGCGGCTTGTCGGCACTGCGTGGTGGGCGGGTTATAGAAGTTGGAGCGGTAGTCGTAGAGCGCAATGAGATGGTTGACGAACTGGGCATACTGATTGATACGGGGGCGCCGATACAGAATGGTGCTTATCGGGTGCATGGCATTTCCGAGAAGATGCTGTTCGGTCAGCCGTCACCGGAGGATGCCTGGGCCCGCTTTCGGGAGTTTGTTGGTAATGCCCCGTTGGTTGCGCATAACGCTTCCTTTGACCGCTCGTTTATCAGTTACGAACTGGCACTGCTCGGTATTTTGCTGCCGAATCGGTGGCACTGCACCATGCGTCTGGCGCGCCAAAAGCTTCCGCAGTTGGTGAATCATAAACTGGAAGCGGTGTATCGGCATCTGTTCGGTTCGCTGCCAAGCCAGATACAGCGGCACCGGGCGTTGGATGATGCACGGTTGGCAGCGCGGATATGGTTGGAGTTAAATGGTGGTAATTAAACATTGTTCGTGTTTATATTTTTTGGTAGAGTCTGAGGAAATTGGAAAATGACAGGTCTGAAAGGCTCGCTTTTACTGGGGGATTTTTGGGTTGAGGCTGTAGGTGAGGTGAATTGTGGATAAAGTGCTGGCATTTGTTTGGGCGAAAACGAGTAGAGAAAATGCTGCTGGATGGCACCCTCTTATTCTGCATATGCTGGATATAGCTGTAAGTGCCGATGCCATCCTGGCGCGTGAACCTGAGTCTACTCGAAAACGGATGGCAGCAATTCTGGGGATGGAGTGGATGGAAGCTCGTCCTTGGCTATTACTGATAATTGCTTCCCATGATCTAGGAAAGTCATGCCCTGGTTTTCAGTGTAAGTGGTTGGATATGACAGGGTTACGATTGCCTCGAGCCCCGAACAAAGAGATTCACCATGCTTTTGTAAGCCAGATAGTGCTTGCGGAACTGTTAAAGGCAATGAGTTGGAATGAGTCATTGGCGGATTTAGTCGCCGATGCTGTAGGGTGCCACCATGGGGAACGTGCCTCAGAAAATGAAAAGAGTAAAGCGGAGTATGAAATATATGTCGGAAGCGGGGAGCGGCTTGAAGCAGTTAGGAATGATTGGACACAGGCACGGCTGGGCCTTGTAGAAGCACTGAAGGAGGTTTTTAAACCTTCCAAAATCCCTACCAAGGCAACGCTATCTGGCCCTGACTTTATGTTGTTGTCGGGTCTAACCAGCTTTGCTGACTGGATCGGCTCAAACGAGGATTGGTTTACTTTCGGTACTGTCGAAGATTGTGAAGACCTGCCGGGATGGTTTCAAAATCGTAGGGACTGTGCAGAGCAGGCATTGGATGCAATCGGCTGGGAATCACGAACTCCGCTGGCTAAAGAGCAAAAAACATTTGAACAGTTATTCGATCGTACCCCTCGCCCTATGCAGCAGGCTGTCGCCGATGTTCTGGCTGGTTTGCAGGAACCTGCAATTTTATTGATTGAAGCTCCCATGGGTGAGGGGAAGACCGAGGCGGCTTTCTATGCACATTTTGAACTGCAGCGCCGTTTCGGGCACCGTGGCCTGTATGTGGCCTTACCGACAAAGGCCACCGGCAATGCCATGTTTAAGCGCACCTTGCAATTCATCCGCAAACAGGGCGTAGACCGCAAGCTTGACCTGCAACTGCTGCATGGCGGGACTGCGTTCAACGATACTTTTCAAAATCTGCGGCTTTCTGGCATCCATGACCCGGAAACGGGAGGTGAGATACGAGCCGGGGAATGGTTCACCAACAAAAAACGGGCGCTGCTTTCGGAATATGGCGTCGGCACAGTAGATCAGGCCATCCTTCCTATTCTGCCGGTCCGACATAACTTCGTCCGGCTTTGGGGACTTGCAAACCGTGTTGTGGTCTTCGACGAAATCCACGCCTATGACGCTTACACCGGAACGCTTCTGGTTCATCTGCTGCGCTGGCTCCTTTCGCTCGGTTCGTCGGTGGTGCTGCTCTCGGCGACGCTGCCTCCCAACATTCGGCGTGAGTTGGCTAAAGTGGTAAATGCTGCGTTACCGGAACAGGAAACGCAATATCCCCGCCTTTCGGTCTTTCGCCCTGGGGCGGTGGATCAGGTTTATTTCGAGGCTGATCCCGCTCGCCGCATGACTCTGCGGTTACAGGGCATTCCCTGCGATCTGCCAAGCATGCAGTCTGCTCTAAATGAACACCTTGTCAACGGCGGCATGGGGCTGGCACTGGTCAATACGGTGCAGCGGGCTCAAGAGCTGTACCGGCATTTTCCGGACGGCGTTCCAATGGAGAGCGATGGTCAGCGTGTCGGCAAACGGCTTGCCGATGGGACTGAAATATTCCTTTTCCATGCGCGCTTTCCGGCGGATCGACGCCAGAAACGCGAAGATCTTGTCTTGGCAACCTTCGGAGAAGATGGCAATCGAAGCGGACGGAAGATTCTAATTGCTACACAGGTTGCCGAGCAGAGTCTTGATCTGGATTTTGACGTGATTGCAACCGACCTTGCCCCTATAGACCTTCTGCTGCAGCGTGCAGGGCGCTTATGGCGTCATAAGCGAGAGAACAGGCCGGTTGCCGGGCCTCCCACCCTCATTGTGTCTGGCCTTGCCGGCGATGAACCGCCATCATTCGGTAAGCCTTTGTGGTGGGAGAAGGTCTATCGTGTGGATATTCTGTTGCGCACCTGGTGTCTGCTTCGCGAGGGACACCGGCAGACCGTGAAACTGCCTGATGAGATCGACACGTTGGTGCAGGCGGTGTATGAGGATACTGTTAACACCCCCGATTTTTTGATTGATCGAATGGATAAAGCCATTTTGGTTGAAGGCGAGGTTATTTCTCAGCGCCAGCGAGCCAATATGGCAATTATAGGATTCCCGGATGATGGTTCCTGGAAAGAGGTTAAGTTTGAAATGGCTGGTGAGGACGAACCGGGTTTGCATCCCACCTTAATTGCCCAGACAAGGCTTGGCGAACAGTCTGTGACCGTAATTCCGCTTTTCCCAACTGATGACTACAGTTCGTTGACGCAGCCTGACTTTAGCCAGGCTAAGAGCTGGTGCATGCGAGCCATGAGCATTTCGCGCAAGGGGTTGGTTAATAAACTGAAAGGGCTTGGATTGCCGGAAGGGTGGAAAAAATCAACACTGCTCCGGAACTACTTCCCGCTGGTCTTGAATGATGAAAACTGTTGGATAGAAGATGTAACGGTGCGACTGGATGACGATCTTGGACTGGTGTATGAAACAAAGGAGGCCGAATGAGCCGATTCAACCTGATTGATGAGAAATGGATTCCGGTGCGATTCCCCGACGGAACACGAGAAGAACTGGGTATTCGCGACACCCTGTTGCGTTCCAGAGAGATCGCGGCTATTGAAGATCCGTCGCCGCTGGTGGTAGCGGCCCTGCATCGCTTTTTGCTGGCGGTGTTGTACCGTGCATTGGAAGGGCCGACCGATATTGATCAAGCCAAAGCTTTGTTCAAAGAGTGTCTGCCCGGAGATAAGATTAAGGCTTATCTGGAAAAGTGGCGGGAACGGTTTTGGCTGTTCGATGAGAAGTATCCGTTTGGGCAAAATCCGAACGTCCCGAAGAATGAAATTGAACCGTGGACGAAGTTGACGGCTGAATTTAACGCAACGTCCAACAAGGTTCTCTTCGATCATACTGATACAAAAAAGCCCGGAGTCAGGGAATCAAAGGAATGTGCTCGTTGGTTACTCTCTACGATGACCTTTTCAATCAGTGGCGGCAGAGGTTATTACCCGTCACCGTCACCGAATGCGATGATGTGCATTCCATTAGGACGAAATCTTCATGAAACGCTTTGCTATAACTTGGTGCCGTACTCGAATCGGGATGTAATGCGCGGGGATTCAGCATTGTGGGAACGTGAGGCGAAGGCGCTTCCACTGGGAATTCCAAAGCTCCTGGCAACCGGATATGCTGACCTTTACACATGGCAATCTCGGATGATTCTCCTTGAAGAACTAACCACAGGTGACGTGACAAACATGAGGTTTGTTGCCGGTCAGGGTTTTGAGAACCCTACAAGCAATCCTGATCCGATGAACCCCTACAAGGTAGATAAAACTCAAGGCAAGCTACCTGTCCAGTTCAGAAAGGATCGTGGCGTTTGGAGAGACTTCGACTCCTTACTCCCTGATAATAGCGATCTCGCACCGCTGACAATCCAGAATGCACTTCGATTGGCAGGCAACAAAACAAGTAGCCTTCCAGAATCGATCTTGGTGCTTGGCTTAAAATATGAGCCACCAAATGCAAACTTGGAATTTTGGCGCATGGAAAGCTTTTCGTTGCCTGAATCACTGGCTGGCGTACATTTTATCCGAACGCATATACGACAACTTCTCACTGATGCAGAGGACACCCAAAAAAGCCTTTGGTTGGCCTGTAAATCCTTTGCGAGGGATCTTTTAAGCCGTGGAGAAAGGGAGCCGTTCGGTAAGGACATCAGCAGGTTTGTAGAACAGATGCCGGTGAACGCTTGGTACTGGTCCACGCTTGAATCTTGTTTTCACGACATCCTGCGAGAGTACACCCTTGACCGGGATTCAGAAGATATTCGTTGCCAATGGTTGAAGTCGGTTCGGGATACGTTAAAGGCCGCCTGGTTTCAGCATAGCGCGTCGGTCTCCACTGGAGATGCCTGGGCTATTCGGGCACTTGTAAAAGCTGAAAGTCCGGTATTGCGAAAATTGAAACAACTGAACGATGAAATTATCAAATACGAACCACAAAAGGAGGACGCATGAACGGATTCATCGAAAGACTTGAAGAAATGAACGAGAAAAACACCAAAGTTCGAGCGGTACTACGGCGCAGCCTTGCATTTGACCCGGGGAAGTACACAGATGCGTATCCATACGTTGAACCTTTTTTGAAAGACGAGGAAAATTATTGGAGAAGGCATGTCTTCTATCTGGTAGCCGGTCTCTGGGCCAGTCACTGGCGGGACGGCAGAGTTGGTGTGCCGATGACTTTCGGGAAAGCGTGCGCAGCGCATCAGGTGGCAAGCGGTTCCACGAGCACGGAGCGGCGCTTCATTACTCTTCTTGATGCCGATTCTGATCAATTGCCACATCGTTTACGGCAGATGGTCGCTCTTCTCAAGGAGCAATCCATTGATTTTGACGATCTGTTGAACAGGCTTTTATACTGGAATGATGACCAAAAACGCACCCAGAACATTTGGGCTCGCGACTTCTATCGAAACCTTAACCACGAAACGGACACTAAACCCAGCAGCAATAAGGAGATCAGCCAATGAAAACAATTATCGAGATTCACGCCCTGCAAAACTTTGCCCCGTCAAACCTGAACAGAGATGACACCGGCGCTCCCAAGGATGCCCTCTTTGGTGGCACCCGCCGTGCCCGCGTCTCCAGCCAGTGTCTCAAACGCTCAGTACGGCAGTATTTTCAGGGATTGGTGGACCAAAACGCACTTGCCTCAGATGATGTGGCTTTCCGCACAAAGCGTCTCTTAGATGATCTCGTCAAATCTCTGGTTAAAAGTGGGCGGGACAAGGAAGAAGCAGAACAAAAAGCGCGTTTGGCATTGGGTGCCATGGAACTTACGGTAAAGGAAGACGGCAAGACGGAGTATCTCCTCTTTTTAGGACAACGCGAAATATCCGGCATAGCAGACATTATCCACGAAAAGTGGGATTCCATCACTGCCTCTGATGCCGCACCGACTGAGGGTAAAAAGCCGGGTAAGGCCAAGAAACAGGCTGCCCAGAGTGCTGATCCGGAATTAAAGAAAGCCCTCGATAAAGTTTTCAACGGCGGCAAAGCTCTCGATGTGGCACTTTTCGGACGTATGCTCGCCGATATGCCCGAGAAGAACCAGAACGCCGCCTGCCAGGTTGCCCATGCCATTTCAACTCATTCGGTTGAGCGTGAATTCGACTTCTACACTGCCGTTGACGATCTCAAGCCTGAGGACAGCGCCGGTGCCGACATGATTGGAACCGTAGAATTCAATTCGGCCTGTTTCTACCGTTATGCTGTGGTGGATTGGGAAAAACTGGTTGAAAATCTCCAGAATGACCGGGAACTGGCGGCCAAGGGTTTACGGGCCTTCCTGGAGGGCTTTGTGGTTGCTGAACCCACTGGCAAGCAAAATACCTTTGCGGCTCACAATCCCCCTGAGTTTGTTGCCGTTACAGTGCGCCATAATACAGCTCCGCGCAATCTTGCCAATGCTTTCGAAACGCCAGTCCGCGTCACAAAAGACGAGTCACTTACCAGAAAGTCGGCGGAGGAACTTGCCAAGAAAGCCCAGACGCTTCAAGTCGCTTTTGGTGGTCAGGAACAAACATTCATCCTCAATCTCATTGATGCCAAGTTAAATGGATTGGGAACTACCTTGCCAGCGCTGAAGGATCTTCTCGATAAGGCCCTTGTGGCCGCACAGGAGTAAACCATGCCCACATTGTTACTTCGCTTGGCGGGACCCATGCAGTCGTGGGGCACCACCAGTCGTTTTGACCAACGCGATACCGGCAAGGAACCCAGCAAATCCGGAGTCATCGGTCTGCTGGCTGCAGCGTTGGGTATTGATCGGGAAAATTGGACGGGCCTTGAGCCGCTTACTCACCTATCTATGGGTGTACGTCATGACCGGCCAGGGGTGCCCAAACGGGATTACCAGACTGCGGGCTGCGCTGCAGCAGACACCATCATCAAGGCGGATGGAAAACAGGCCAAGGGTGGTGGTGTAGTTTCACAGCGCTTTTACCTTGCGGACGCTTGCTTCCTGGTGGGTCTTGAAAGTCAAAATGTCGCCTTGCTTGAAAAAATTCACGCTGCCCTGCAAAACCCTTTCTGGACGCTTGCTTTGGGGCGAAAATCCTATGTGCCATCGGAGTCTGTCTGTATGGCTGACGGGCTACAGGATGCTCCGCTGTTGGACGTTTTGGCCCGCTGGCCTTGGATTGCAAGCCAACGGAAATGGGAAGTGCTTCCCGAAAAGGTCCTGATTTCCTATGAGTCGGCGGATGGTTCCGGCGTACTCAAGATGGACCAGCCGCTGTCGTCGTTTGCCTTACGTCACTTCGGGTCACGGTTCGTGCGTTCGGAATGGATTCCCTTTCCGCAGGAGGTTGCCCATGTTTCTGCATAGAATCCATATTGATCCACGTTGCCGGGAAGCTCGCCGCGACCTGTCAGATCCCTATCAGCTCCATTCCACACTCTGCCGAGCGTTCAGCACACCGGACAGTAAATGTCGGGAAGGGGAATTCTTGTGGCGGCATGAACCGGAGACGGATTCAGATGAATGTCCACGCATACTTGTGCAAAGCCGTACTATGCCTAACTGGACGGGTATCGGTGTGAAAGGGTGGCTTGCTACCATTGATCCGGCTATTGACTTGAAAGAACGGCTGAAGCTCGATTCAGTCATAGCTGGAAAGCGCTTTCGTTTCAGGTTACGAGCCAACCCGTGTGTTTCCCGCAATGGCAAGCGTCAAGGGTTACTACAGTTGGAGGAACAGGAAGTATGGGTGAAGCGTAAAGGGGAAATGCACGGTTTCTTGTTGCCTAAACTTACCGCTTTTGATTTTTCAGAATCGTCACAGGACCGGGTTGATGTGCGAGTTTCACAGGAACAGATGCTCGGAGGTAAGCAGCATTCCGGCAATGGAATTAGTATTTTTTCTGTGTTGTACGATGGGATGCTTATTGTCACTGAACCGGACAAATTCAGGGATGCACTGCAAACAGGAATCGGACATGGCAAGGTGATGGGGCTTGGGCTGTTGTCGGTAGTGCCATTGGTTTGATGCTGGTTCGCCGGGCCTGAGCTATTCAGAAATTATGGCCAACTTGCTGTGGCAAAATCATCAATCCGTAACATTTTGTCACAGGTACTGTTCTTTGAACAATTCCCGGCTGTTACAGCATTTCAGGGAGGGCGGATATGGCGGATAAAAAGAAACCTTTACAAAAGCAGGTAGCACCCATAATCGGTTACGATGCCATGCTGTCCAGTGTTGTCGATCTGTTGGAACAAGCCCGGCGGACGTCTGCTCGTGCTGTGAACACGATCATGACTGTAACCTACTGGAAAGTTGGCAGGCGGATTGTAGAGTATGAACAGGGAGGTGTCGCCAGAGCCGAGTACGGTGCCGCCCTGATCACGCAAGTGTCATTGGATTTGACCGCGCGGTTCGGACGAGGCTTTTCCAAAAGAAATGTAGAACAGATGCGCTTTTTTTATCTCACTTGGCCAATTGCGCAGATGACATCTGCGCAATTCAAAGAAAATGCCTTGGCAAAATGCTCGACAGCTTCGAGCATATCTTTCCCGCTCCCATGGTCACAATATGTAAGGCTCATGTCTGTAAAGACTTCCGAAGCCCGGTCATTCTACGAAACTGAATCCTTGCGAGGTGGCTGGACTGGGTCTCAACTTGACCGCCAGATATCCACCCTTTTCTACGAGCGTACAGCACTTTCCCGTAATAAGACCGGTATGCTGAAAAAAGGTCAAAAACCTTTACCGGAGGATGCCGTAACCGCTGAAGAAGAGATCAAAGATCCGTTGGTGTTGGAATTTTTGGGATTGAAGGACGAGTATTCCGAGAATGATCTTGAAAACGCGTTGATCCAGCATCTGGAAAGTTTTCTACTGGAACTTGGGGGTGATTTCACGTTTGTTGGCCGTCAGCGACGCTTGCGGATCGGTGATTCCTGGTATCGGGTTGATCTGCTTTTCTTCCACCGCCGTCTGCGCTGTCTGGTGGTGATTGATCTGAAGCTGGGGAAGTTTACCCATGCCGATGCGGGCCAGATGCATATGTACCTGAACTACGCCTGCGAACATTGGACATGCCCGGAAGAAAATCCGCCAGTGGGTCTGATTATCTGTGCCCAGAAGGACCACGCTTTGGCTCACTATGCGCTGGATAATCTCCCGAATAAGGTTTTGGCTGCGGAGTACAAGATGGTTTTACCTGATGAGAAAACTTTGGTGGCGGAGATTGATACTACTCGCAAGGCTTTGGAAGCAAAACAGCAGAGGAAACTATGACCATTCCCCTTCTCCCGCCATTAAAGCCACTCCCCATCAAGGACCGTATCTCCGTTATCTATATCGAGAAGGGCAACCTCGATGTTATCGATGGCGCCTTTGTTGTTGTCGATAAAACCGGCATCCGCACTCATATCCCTATTGGAGTTGTTGCGTGTCTGATGCTGGAGCCGGGGACACGGGTATCCCATTCTGCCGTCGTCCTTGCTGCGCGGGTCGGCTGTTTGCTGGTCTGGATCGGTGAAGCGGGTGTTCGGTTGTATGCAGCCGGTCAACCGGGGGGTGCCCGTTCGGACCGGTTGCTGTACCAGGCGAAGTTGGCGCTGGACGATTCAGCCCGGCTCAAAGTCGTCCGGAAGATGTATGCGCTTCGTTTCAAGGAGGAACCGCCTGAACGGCGCAGTGTTGAACAACTGCGCGGCATCGAGGGGGTGCGGGTGCGCAAAATATATGACTTGCTTGCACAGCAATACGGGGTGGAGTGGAAACGTCGGAACTACGATCACACCGATTGGGAGAGTGGCGATGTGCCAAATCGTTGCTTGTCGTCGGCGACGGCCTGCATCTACGGTATTTGCGAAGCGGCCATTCTGGCAGCGGGGTATGCCCCGGCGGTTGGGTTCATACATACCGGAAAACCGCAATCGTTTGTTTACGATATTGCTGATATTTTTAAGTTTGATACGGTTGTGCCGGTGGCATTTCGCATCGCCGGTAAGAATCCACGTAATCCTGACCGTGAGGTACGCTTGGCATGTCGGGACGCTTTTCGTCAAAGTCACTTATTGGATAAGATTATTCCGACTATTGAGGAGGTCTTGGCTGCTGGAGAGGTAGAGAGGCCAAAGGCACATGAAGAGGCGGTAGAGATTGCAATTCCTAACAAGGAGGGGCTTGGTGATGCTGGTTATCGTGGTTGAGAATGTGCCGCCACGCCTACGGGGGCGACTTGGTCTCTGGCTTATTGAGGTACGAGCCGGGGTTTATGTGGGGGATGTGAGCCGAAGGGTTCGTGATATGATTGGGCATAATCTGGAAGAGGGTATCGAAAATGGCAATGCTGTGATGGCCTGGACGTCTAATAACGAGTCTGGTTTTGATTTTCAGACACTCGGGTCAAATCGGCGAATGCCGGTTGAAATGGACGGGATAAAGCTCGTATCTTTTCTGCCGCCGG
>Ga0007794_10000408_pt1 | contig 13341 bp, 21 predicted proteins | sample CryBogmetaGMA5M_FD_60365 | JGI IMG/M metagenome (GOLD analysis project Ga0007794, IMG submission 60365) | Freshwater microbial communities from Crystal Bog, Wisconsin, USA - MA5M | ecosystem: Environmental > Aquatic > Freshwater > Lake | place: Crystal Bog, Wisconsin, USA | collected 2009-07-06
ATCTTATAGTGCTCACAGAATATAAAAATTGTCTACTGTAAATACTTGTGACAGCACGGTGCTGTTAGTAGTAATCCAACTTCTACAAGAGGCTTTATGAGTAGACAAAGAGCAGTAAAATCCCAAAATCGCCGTGATACGGTATTTCAAGAAAATACAATAAACTTTAGTCAAACAAAACCAATAAAACAACGTTCCATTGATATCGTGCCTAGAACACGCAATCAAGAGAAGTTGGTATTGGCGTTGCAAGATGATAGTCAACATATTGTAATCACCGCAGGTCCAGCGGGCACAGGTAAAACTTACTTGGCCATGTTAGCCGCTGTTAAGGCATTTCGTGAAGGTGAAGTTGATCGTATAATACTAACACGTCCCGCGGTTGGTGTTGAGGACGAAAAACATGGATTTTTACCAGGAGATTTGAATCAAAAGATGGATCCATGGGTAAGACCTCTAACTGATATTCTCAGAGAATATTATCGTCAGCAAGATATTGCTGGTATGTTAGAGGATCAACAAATAGAGATAGCACCATTGGCGTTTATGAGGGGTAGAACCTTTAAAAACGCATATATTATTGCCGATGAGATGCAGAACGCTACTCCGGCACAATGTAAGATGCTAATGACACGTATAGGCGAAGGTAGTAAAATCGTCATAACGGGAGATATTGAACAAGCTGACCGCACTAAAGGTAACAACGGCCTCGCAGATTTATGCAAAAGAATGTTGAAAGGAGGTGTAAATGGAATAGCTGTGTGCGAGCTAGATGCTCGTGACATACAGCGGCACAGAATCATTGATTCCGTGCTTCGTCTTTATTCGGACTGATTGGTAATATGGTCAAATATTGATTTCCAGTTTTTTAAGATAGTAATTTCTGGATGATACTCGTACATATTATGGCCATGTTCTAATACGATACACCTGAGGCCGGCTTTATACCCGGCTTCAGCATTGGCCCACTTGTCTTCAATCCAATAATGCCCAGTGTTGGCATACTCAGACAATATCTTGTCTTTATCTGCTCCGGTATCTAAACATACCACTCGTTCAAAAGTAGTGGGTCCAAATAACTTATGTAAATTCATTTCCCGTAGCTTCTGAGCATTTGGATCTAAACTTAACGAAGTGATGGCATGAAACTTATATCCAAACTCCTCATGCAATCTTTTGATGTAATACATAGCATCACGCATAGGAGGTAGGAATCCGATAGACGCACTTTCATTAAAGATGCGTATTAGTTTGACTACCTGCTCACGTGGAATACCATATCGAACAGACATATCATAGTTTAGTTTAGCACCAGGAATTTCTTCAAATCCATGTTGCTGCATCCAGATATTAAACGCCCACTCCCAATCTAAACATACTCCATCACAATCAGTCAGGATTAGTTTCTGTTGTTGCTTCTTGATTTTGAACCTCTTCTATTGTTTCATAGGCTGCTTCTAGCAGGTCGATGTACTTGGGATAAAACTCGTAATAAAAATCTCTAATTCTATCCCAATTCTTTTCAGCCAGTGTGCCACTAAAGCTGGCTTTAATAATTTTCTTTTCTTTAAAATCAAGAATTACACTAGCGGTAGATAGGTCTTTTCGTTTAAGTGATTTGGCAAGAGTAGTCGCCTCATCAACCTGCCCGTCTGGTTTCTTAATATATGTAATGCATAAAAATCTCATTTATTTCCTTTACCATATTTATGTTAACTCTACAAAAGTAGCAGATTATTAGTCATGCTATATTTGGGCTAGTTCGGCAAAGGCAGCACTCAAATTAATTTCTTGATCTGCTACTAAAGCAGCGTTTACAATAGCATTACGAATAATGATAATTGCTTTGTCTTGACCTTCCGGAGTATCACTCCATAAATCTAGATTATTGTACATCCAAGTGAACATACCATCCATATCTTCTGGAGTTGCTTGGCTACACATAATTTTACGTGCTTCATTGAAATTGCCACTTTTAAACAGTGGTATAGCGTCTAACATCCAATCTTTTCCGTCTTCATTAAGCCCAACAGGTATTACTAATTTTCCAGTAGTCGAGTTTGCTTGTGCCATATGTAAGCATTTGCGCAAATCTGGGTATTTCGATTCAACGAAAAAGTCTAACGTATCTAGATCAAATTCAACATTTTCAGTTACCAGTACAGTTGCGACTCTAGCCGTAAATTCATTCTTGTCTAATTTTTCAATATGTAATCGGCCCTGCTCGCACCGACTATGAATTGCTGGCATAATTTTGTTGGGGAAATTACAAGTTAGTATAAATCTAACGGTGCGACTGTAATCTTCCATGAGATTACGAAGTGCAGGCTGAACAGAGTGAATATTCATGTAATCAGCTTCGTCAATTAGCACAACCTTAAAGTCACCGAATGGCATGGTACTACAAAAATTTATTAATGCATCAATCCATTCAACCTTGCGTGCTTCTTTTGAACCATTGGACTCTAGTACATCGTATTCATCTATCTTTAATTCTTTAATTAATAGTTTAGCTAGTGTTGTTTTACCTGTACCTGATCCACCACTGAATAGACAATGCGGAATACTACCTTGTTTAATCCAATGTGTTACTAGTTCACGTTGTTTTTCATTGGTAAAAACATATTCGTCAATTGTATTGGACCTATACTCATCTGCCCATGCGTGTTGCATACTTTTTCCTTATTTGATAGTAATATTATAAACTATTATTTGTAATTATGCAAGTATATGGTTAACTAAAAAATAATGATTTAATTTGGCATCTCTTTTTTGTCTATATGAACTGCAGAGCTAATGCCTTCTACTGTTGGACATTCTTCGTCATCAGACACTAGAAGAATATCTTTCGGATCAATTTTACGAATAGTCAGTTTGCCAGTTTCATCTTCAATATCTAGCCCTCTGGTCCAACGACCATGCGCAACTAACACCCAATTACCAACTGCTACATCTTTTTGTTCATGTCCAACTGCATATACACGACCCCAGCGTGGGCGAATACCATTGCCCTTGCCGTTGTCGTTTAACAGTACAATACCGCCTGTGCTGATACGCTCGTCAAACACCATGTCTGACACCAAAACATTATTTTGTAATGCTTTAAGTTGATTCTTTTCTACTTTGTGTGGGGCGTACTGTGCTTTCATTAAATCTTTCTCACTGGTTGATCTTGCTGTTTCTGTCGTGCTGATTTTTCTAATTCTTGCTTGACTGTTTTAGAACGTGCAATTGCTGCTGCTAATCCATCTCCGGATTTTTCGATAGTGTTAGTAGGTGCAGTAATTTCTGCAACAACAGGGGCAATTGCGATAGGTGCAGCCGTGGCCATTGCTGAGGTTGCCATTACGCCTGATGCCATTGCTACATTATTTGCTGCATCTTGTTGGGCACGAGTACTGGAGTGAACTGTTCCATCTGAAACATTAGTTTGTCTCTGCATACGTCTTTGTAGTTGATCGTTTGCCGAATCAATTACATTACCGCTAGCATCAATTCTATCCCCTCTTGCATTTACTCCCATGTTTCCAACTGCTCGAACATGTTCATTTTGTAGGCGCAACGAGCCAATATCAACTGCTTTTCCTCTTGATGATCTATAAATTTTTTGTGTCATGGTATTCTCCTAAATTCCTTATATTTAACGTAAAAATTCAGTTATGGATAAATTATAAAACATTGAGTCAATTCGGTGGACTCCCATTTTATATAATATATATGAAGCAGTTGAACTACCTCGCCCCACTCCCCAGATTACGTGGTTCTCTTTCATTACATCCACTAGATACTTTAGATATTTTAGTAGATTGAATAAATCATGTTGTTGATATAATAGAAATTCTTCACCACATCTTTGCAATTCTGCATCCGTATTACACAGATTCAACACATATTCTGCTATGTCCATTTCTTTATACTTCTGGGGCATATGCCAATTTTGCTGCTTTTCATAATCCCAGTTGGGAATAGAGGTAGAATCCGGAAGACCTCTATATGGAATAAATGTATTGGGGAAATGTTCAACAAACCGAACTATTTTCTCAATATCAACGGTGTCATCCACCAGCATACCCTTTAATGAATCTAAATCACGCCCTTGCATCAGCAAGTCTGTTACATCAGAAGCATTAAAAATCATTTCCCCGTAATTATTCTGTATCATCCAATACCTTAAAATCTGCGAATACAACTGTATTTCCAGTTTCTGATTCTTCTTCATCGGGCCATTCTAACTCTAGGTCACGCCATGCAGTTACATTTGCCAAAGTAACGATTTCATCATCCTCGATTAATTCTGAATCACAATGTATCAGGTCACACGATTTCCACCATTCAGGAATATCTAATCCGTCAACGTTTTCATTGCTTCCATGAATATAAACTAATCCCTCGCCTATACTAGAACTTATTTCGATTTCTTCAATAAGAATTCTATCTTCAGTAATTGAGGATAATTTATAATATAACATTATGCCAATTAATTGGTCAACTGGAGCGTCTGGTATTGTTGTAATTTTAAGACCGGCATCGATAAATTTTTCACAACGCTCAACATCAGATGAATTTATAAAAATTGAACTTTCAATTTCATGATAGATAAAATATTTTATTCTATCAAGGGCTATGTTATTAATTGTGCCATCTAAACTATTGGTTATCATGGATAAAGTAACCATATAATTGTTCATTTGTAATTCATCACGATAAAAAATACCGGCAGTAAAGTTAATTGGAAATTTTATTCTAACATTCATGATATATCTATTATTCCTTCAGCACCAGTGCCAGATTGACTGGCTCGTAATTTTTCTGTATACTTGTTTTGATATGACTCAATAGCCATGCGCAACTGGTTGCACAAGTGATGATTGCCAAGTCGCCATGCTATACTAAGTTTTTTATTTAATTCAGATACCTTAGCACCAAGTTCTTCGGTACTAAGATTATCTATGTTAGGTATAAGTGGATGTTCCATATACTATATTGTATACGAATAAAAGTAGTTAGTCAATGATTTTGATTAAGCAAATACTGCATCATTATTGCCAATACAATACCATAGAGAATTAGTATATTGTAATGTGCATCCAGCACCTCTACTAGCCAATGTAATTGTGCCAGACGTGCCAGGAACAGCTGCTTTCCAACCTGCATCAGCAACAGTAACGACCATTGACGCGGCCGCAGTTTGAGTGAACACTTTAATTTGTCCTTCTACGCCGTCAGCTAATGTAGCTGTGCCAGCTGTTGTAAAATAACTGGTAGTAAGTGATAAACTAGCAGCGCCTGCAGAAGCTAAACTTTGACTACTGGCGTTAAATGGCTGCAATGCTTGATTTACTTGTGATAAAGTTATTGTTGTTCCACCATCGCTGCTTGTAAATGTAAATGTGTATGTGCCTGCCGAGGCAAATTCCATAATATTGGTAGAAGGAGTTAATCCTTGAACACCAGTGGTGTTAACACTGACTGCAGTTGGCAAGGTCAATGTATAAGAGGTATTAGTCACAGTAATTTGTAAATTAACTATTCCAGCTTGCCCTGGTATGGGCCAATTGCTAAATCCTAAACTTGAACTAGCACCAAGAGTTGCTGTTTGATAATGTGCTGCCGCATAATTTACAGTAAATGCCCCACTAACTGAGCCAAGTGATGCAACTGTATAAGCAAAATCAGATACCAATGCATTAGATAATGGAGAATTCAACATATCGTTCTGTGTCGCTAACGTTGCGCCACCAGTTAATTGTGAATTTACAATGACTTTATTCTGAAGATCCGTAATTTCTTGGGCAGCGTATTGAAAATTAGTTGAAGTATTCGTGAAATTATCACGAAATCCCTGAGAATTATTATCTTGGCCTGCTACTGGATAAGCGCCATTGATGTTATTTGGATTTATTGCACTAGTCATATTATGTTATTCCTTAATTATTTCTATTATTTAGCGTGTTTAATAGTTATACCAATATATTTCTTTTTGGATACATAAGATATCGGTCATATGCATTGGTATTGGTGTTCATATCAGCTGGATCATTGAAAGTAACACTACCACCATCAAACACTGTTTCATTGCCAGGAACTATGGTGATATCCCACAAAGCACCAGTCCCTGATCCTGTTATGTTAATTCCTGATTTATTATCATAAAAATTATCTGCAGCCAAAATACTGGCAGTTCCATAATAAAAGACATCAAGTATGGCGCCAGTATTACTAACGGTGTTCACTGTGATTAACAAATCGTTATATGGAGTTACTCCTCCTAATGAGGTGCCTAAAATTTTAATTTGATCGCCCACCATATATCCTGTACCACCGCCCAATGCTATAGAAACATTATAATGATAGTTAATATCAAATGTATCAGATTGTGGTGGACTCGGTACCCAACTTTGTGTTGTGGCATCCCAATTAACAGTAAGTGCGCTGTCTATTTCATACCGATCAGCGGTAAAGTCAACTTGATTTAACTGCACCCCAAATTGTGTTTCTATATTATATTTAATCTGACCAGAGGCTCCTGGTATAGTATACGCTATAACCCAAGCAGGAGTAAATCCTAATACATTACCATTGGTCTGTACCGATAACATCCATAATGGCAACATAGAACTTTCTTGACCAACCACATCAATAACTTGAGTTCTCATATTCTCAAGAGAATTTGGATAAACAACATCTATAGTTTGATTTTCTATTGGATATGCTAAAACTACTTCTTTACTTACGCTAGTGTCACTATTATTGACTAGAGTATCTATAATTTTTGAATATACCACTTCATATACTACCTTGCGAGTAACGGGATCTATTGCTTGTGCTGTTTTAATACTGCCTAATATTAAATTTTTCCAATAATGATTGAGTTGTAATGAAGCGACATATGTATCTATATTAGCAGCATTTAATCCATATGCATGATAATATACAACATTTTTGCTTAGCCCAAAATTTAGATCATCAGGACGATATAATAATGACGGAGTAAAAATATTGGCATTTTGCAAAAAGTTTGTGATTAACTGTCGGTCATTTACAGGAGGCATACATTCAATATATAAATTCTCATACGGCTTATCGTATACCTTCAATACATTAATAGTAAATGTTTTGTTAACGCTAATATAGCCATTTCTACTGAATGCATTTACAGTGAATGTATAGGTTAAATCAAATGTAGTAGTATCATGATCAATAGTTGTCGTGCCATTATCTAATGCAAATGTGTTAAAACTTACTCTGCCTACAATAAGTCCGGTTGATAATAATGATAAACCTTGTGGCAATCTTGAGTCACTCCCTGATACCAGGCGATATTGTAATGGTATTCCAAGAGCGTCAGCGGCAGCCACATAAAACATGCTGGTTGACCCGTTATTGATACTACCCAGAAAAGAAGGAGTAAGCCAAGTTATGTCGGTTGTTAAAGGACCTGTGACATTTAAGCTATAGTTATAAATGCCGCTAATAACAGATGGAGTACTTGTTACAAAAGCTTCAACACTAAAATTATAAGTTATTTCAGTTAAGCCAACAGTTGGAAGATATCCAGTTAACCAACCAGTGGTGGAATCCAGAGTAAGCCCCGGAGGTATATTATGTCCAATAAATCCAACAGTATCTCCTGCAATATTTTTTCCCATAAATTGATAAGCAAAAAATGTGCTATTAGGTGCTGTGCCAATACTACCAGGTATGTTTGTTATTACAGGTACATTAGCAGTAGATACACTGGCCGTTAAATTTGAATCATCCGCGGTAATTAACGTGGTAGACGCATTGAATGTTTGTGTGCTCCAAACATATAAACTAAAAGAACGTAGTGCCGACGTACGTCCGTCTGTGACTTGTAATGTAAATTCATAATTGGCATTTTGTGATTGCACATCAAAATCATAGGGATAATCACTAAATCCTTGTTGCGTCACACTAAATCCTGGGGTAGCTGATATAGTTGGATTCAGATCAACATATCCAGATATTAATCCAAGACTACTTATTGTTAATCCCGGCGGCAAACTACCAGAATATAAACTAATAGAAGGTGGAATGTTTGTAGGATTGTCATCATTATATTTCAATTGTATTCCAGGCTGTAATAGTTCTCCCACAAATAATTGAGCCAACTGTCCAGGAGGAGTAATCCAGCTAGGTAAATTTCGTCCTGCAATAGTCAGTGTAAATGTTCTATCCGCCAATCTATTGATAATAGTGACTGGGCCTACAGTTTTTGTGGTATAAGCACGAATTGCAAATTTGCTGGTAACATTAATACCTGTCACAATAGCTTCGTCTGCCACTGTAACTACGTTAGTAGGAACACCCTGAATAATTCCAGAGGCTGTACATTCAATACCTGATGGCAATGCACCTGCTACAGCTTTAAAATATATGGTAGATGGAATAGTAGTAATAGTACCACCACTAATCCAAGTACCAGTAGCGGAGCTAGTATAGGTAACTTGTGATGTAGTGCATTTTGTTACTATAAAAGTGCCATTATAATTTGAAGGTGTCACATTTGCTACTATAATCGAATCACCAGGTTGAAAAGTTGCGGTTGGCTGAGTATAAAATGTAACGGTAACTGTTGATCCGTTGCCAGTAATACTGTTAATATTAATAGTGGCGGTATCTGTAACCTGCAAGGGCACTTGATAAAATGTACCCTCTGCTACTGTACCTAAACTACCAGGAGGAGTAATCCAAATAGGCTGTGCTGTCATAAGTTTAATTGTTGATTAAAAGCTACTGCCAGTTACTCTACTCCAAATGGCATTTGTGCCATCATAAGTGCCAAAACAATAATAAAAATAACTAGCACTGTACGCATACATACCTGGAACGTCGCCAGTTTTGCCTTTGTTTGTTGTTGGCGGAGTTGCATTGGCTCTGGCAAATAATTGCGTGAAATTGTTGTTTGTATATCCAAAGGCAGTTCTTATAGGCGTACCTGTCCCATCGTTTGCACTACTGCCTAAATCTATATTTTGTTGTGACATACGCATCCTCGTTAGCTCTTGTTATTTAGCTAAATTAATGTCTATATCATATTGAGATTTTAATAGGGCGAGAAACTACTGCCACATCCACAAGTGGTTGCTGCTTCCATGCCAGTAATAACAAAGGCAGATCCATGAATATCATCACGATAATCCACTGTAGAACCTTGTAGATACTCACCGCTCATGCTATCTACAAGTAAATGTACGCCATTTGACTCAATACTCCAATCATCATCCGATTGATCTTCGTCCATGGTAAAACCAGTTTGCATGCCACTACAGCCACCGCCTTGTACAAATACACGTAGTTTTAGTTTTGGATTGTTTTCTTCTGCAAGCAAATCTTTAATTTTAACTGCTGCATTTTCTGTAATTGTTATCATATTCTCTCGGAACATACGTTCCAGTTAATAATTTTCCAGATATTATCCAGATATTTTTCTTTATCCCACTGATAATCCAGTGCCCATGCATGTTCCCACCAGTCAACCAGAACACAAATATCAGTACGAACCGCATGATCTTTGATTGTTTTGATTTCGCCACCAGTACTAAGGTAAACCCAGCCACTGCCCTTCAATTTCATTGCAGTTTCTTTGAATTCAATTTTAAAATCTTCATAAGTTTTAAAATTAGACTCAATTAATTCCAGAACGGCACCTTTGGGACGATTAGCACCTTTTGGAGCTTGTAATTGAGTAAAAAATTTATTGTGTAAAAAATTACCTGATCTATTGAAGTCAGGATCACCTTCACCTGAGTTATATCTTTTAGCATATCCCTTGGCTAAATGCTCATAGTGATATTCTATTGTATCAGCACTCATTACTGGATCTAATGCCTTATGTGTATAAGGCAAAGGAGTAGTTTCCAATTTAGATGAAACTGTTGCTGCTTCCACCAGGGTTAATAAATCTCTCATATACCTATTTATGAGAATCATAGCCTGCGAGTTATTCTACCACGAGATAAATCATATGGAGATATTTCAAGTTGAACTCTATCTCCTGTTAGAACTTTTATATTGTTTTGTCGAATTCTGCCACTTAATGTGGCCAGTATAATATTCTCAAAATTTTCAATTTTAACTCGGTAATTGGTATTGCGTAGGACCTCTGTAATTACGCCTTCCATTTTTATAACATCGTCAGTTTTACTCAATTGTGTTTATTAACTCCAGTGTGAATGTTTATTTAGCTTACACTAAAGAAAATCTTAGCTTTTAGCATTTCCAGACGTTTTTGTTCTATTTGCTGTTGCCTTATTTTTTTACGCCCGGCAGACTTATAATCTTTCTCTTTATTAGTTTTCCATGCATGGCATACCTTACACAATGTTTGATAATTACTAGGATCTTTATTAGCAGAATTACCATCAATGTGATCAGTATCTAACACTCCTTTCCAGGGTTTACCATTTTTCATTGGAATAGTGGTAGTGCATACAAAATCTTTTAGTCTACCGTCTATATTTTCACAATAATCTTTGCGATGTTTTCTGTCACTATGAGTACTATTTCGTTTTTCTGTTAAACCTGGAAATCCTTCTTTTTTTGCACGATGATCAAGCATTTCATTCAGGGAATTAAATCCTGCATTTTTTGCAACAACTTGACTAATATTTTTTAAACCATGTTTACCAGCTACCGCTTTATTATGACATTCAATACATATATCTTTATATACAGGCAGTCCAGATGTCCAATGCCAATCATTCACTGTTTTTGGATTTGTACAACCAGTAGTGCTACAAATTGGATGTGTAAATTCACTTTGTGGAGGATGTGGCGTTCTAGGAATACCCTGTGCTATTGCTTTCTTTTTTGCCACTTGCACTGACAGATTATTCAATTCTTCAATAGTATATTGCTTTGTGACTTTCATGCTTATCTTCTCATAGTAGAAATTTCAACTGCTTCCTCGTCACTAAAGACTGGAACAGCATTGCTTTTATGCATAGTGCCGATACCTTTTATGGCAGTGCCTGTATATTGTTTATCTTCTACTTTAAGGCATGGAGCCCAGGTAGTATGGAGAGATTCAATTTTTTCAGTGCCTCTGCCTGCTGGAATACGAGGCAATGATGATTTAAGTTTTGTCATAGATTTGTCAGTCACTTTTACTGTAGGAGATAGCTTGTTGAATGCTGAAAGCTTACGATCCCACTCAGCTGCTTGTTCTTCAGCTTGTCGTTTATGTTCGGCAGAAGCAAATTTATGCCTTCCTTTTTTCTTGCCTGTAGTAGAATACATAGGCGGTAATAAATGAAACATGCAATTTTCTTGTTAAGTTAATAGAATACTAATTATAATTTATAACGCACAGTAAATCTATTAATTTGGTAGAATTGCTATTCATAGAATATATGACCGCCAATACGGGCTACCACACGTTTAACGTATGCCCATGATGGCTTGACTGATATTGCGTGAAAGAATAGGGCTTTACGGTATTTGTATGAGTATTCACTATAGTCACCGCGAGCTATATTATCAGCTACTTCCTTAGAAGACTTCCAATGCTCACTATCTTTTTTAATTGGAATTTTAGTGCCACATGTCCAAGAGAACTGACAAACTACTACCCCGTTGCCTATGTTTGTTCTTGTATGGATAATGCCACATAGAGTTTTTGAACCAAATCGTTCATCTTTAGAACGGTTGATGGTTACAACAGCAACAGCAACTTTGCCTTCCAGTGATTCTGCCCCTGATTCATAATATACATTACGAGCCAGGCATTCAATGTCCTTAGTGGAGAATAACGGTGTCTTAAGTAATGGAGTTGGTGTTCTTTCATAGATTAAAGAATCTATTACTTCGTAGCTACTATTTGTTATAGTAGAGTCTTGAGCGGGTGTCGTTAAACACCCGCCCAATCCTAACAATACTAGCAATGAAAAATATTTAATTTTCATCACTCAGTCTTTTTTAGTGCCGTCCACATTCTAGATTTTTCTTCAAGTTCGTCTTCCAACTTGCGATATTGTTCACCCAATTTCTTGAGTTCAACCCATTCATTTTCAAACTTAGAATTAGGAACCAATATGTTTAATCTTTCTTGTATAGTTTTTAAAGTTTCGTTTAGGCTGATACCGTTAACTTTAATATCAGCTTTAACACCCTCTAACTCTAGTGTGCCAGCAGTGATTGTAGCCGGCGCTGACTGACTGGACCATGAACCAATGCCGATAGTACTATTTGTGCCAATGCCAGTGCCACCATAATTACCACTACCACCATAGCCTCCTCCGCCGCCTGTAATACCGGTGTAAGTGTAAGTAGGGCCATTGGTATTAGTTATAACATATCCACCACTGGTAAGAGTAGTTGCAGCAGGACTTACTGTTACTGTGGCGTTTGCTGTGGTGGTTGCTTTTTGCTTAGCTGCCATGATCCATTCCCCATATCGGTCCATACTATTGTGTCACCCTCTACCCATCCTAGAGGACCACAAATTTCTTCACCCAGGTCCAGAATTAATTCCTCTGGATTGTCTGGGTTTTCCATGACGATGCGTGTATGCGTAGTCATTATTTTGCTGGAGTCAATGCTTCTTTTTCGGTTGTGATTTCAGCACGGCGAACTTTGCCTGCTTTAGCGATTTCTTGCAATGCTTTTCTGGCACGAGCAGCAGCAGCTTTTACGCCTTTGTCTGTGAACTTAGCATTTTCAGCCAAATAGTTTTCATACGCTGCTACGATTGTTTCGTGAGTGTTCATACTTTTTCCTTTTGTTAATGTCTGTACGACATACTTAATTATACACGATACACAATCAGAGTCAATTTTTTTGGTTAAATTTCAAGTAACATAAATAGAAATGTAGTTCACGGAATTAGCAGTTCCCAACTACTCTAACGCTTTGAGGAGCAATCAGCATGTGTATTTACTGTACAACAACCAACTATCGCAAAATTTACGAAAACCATATAGGTCCAATACCAAAAGAATCAAATGGCCGAACTTATGAAATACATCATATAGATGGCAATCATTCAAATAATGCATCATCAAACCTAAAAGCAGTTACATTACAAGAACACTATGATATTCATTATGCTCAGGGTGATTGGTATGCGTGTATATTAATGAAATTTCAACGAATGGGTTATACTCCAGAAGAAATATCTAATTTAGCTAGTAAAAACGCAAAAGAAAAAGTTGAAAATGGCACTCATCATTTTCTTGGTAATAAAAATCCAGTACATAAACTAGTTGAAAATGGCACACATCATTTTTTTGGAGGTGAAATACAAAGTAAAAATAATATAAAAAGAGTTGAAGAAGGCAATCATCCATTCATTAAAAGATTAGATGGATCTAGTTTAGC
>Ga0007794_10000412_pt1 | contig 13302 bp, 13 predicted proteins | sample CryBogmetaGMA5M_FD_60365 | JGI IMG/M metagenome (GOLD analysis project Ga0007794, IMG submission 60365) | Freshwater microbial communities from Crystal Bog, Wisconsin, USA - MA5M | ecosystem: Environmental > Aquatic > Freshwater > Lake | place: Crystal Bog, Wisconsin, USA | collected 2009-07-06
CAGGCGGATGGCAGCGGTTATACTGACCGGTATGGGCAATGACGGCAGCGTGGGGGTTAGGGCGGTAAAGGGACAGGGCGGGTATGTGATTGCCGAATCGGAGGATACCGCCGTGGTCTACGGAATGCCGCGAGAGGCGGTGGCCACCGGAGTTGTTGATCGCACTGTACCGCTGGGGCAGATCGCTTCTGAAATAATTCAGCGGTGCGGTTTTTAGGGCATTTTACCGTAGACCCGACAGCGCATGAGCGGTATCATCGGTGCAGATCAAAACAATGAGATGAAGCATAAAAATAATAGAGGCATGGGAAAGGAATCGACCGTGGAGCAGAAGTACTCACCAAAAGACGTGGAACAGAAGTGGCAGGCTGTCTGGGAAAACGAAAAAACATTCAAAGTAACTGCGGACAAAACCAAGCAGAAATACTACCTCCTTGAAATGTTCCCCTACCCATCAGGGCGTATCCATATGGGGCATGTGCGCAATTATTCCATTGGGGATGTTGTCGGCCGGTTCAAGCGCATGAAGGGGTTTAATGTCATGCACCCCATGGGATGGGATGCGTTCGGTATGCCGGCGGAAAATGCGGCGATCCAGAACAAGAGCCATCCAGCAACCTGGACCTATGAAAACATAGATTACATGCGTAACCAGATTAAGAAAATGGGCTTCTCCTACGACTGGGACCGTGAACTGGCCACCTGCGACGTTGACTATTACCGCTGGGAGCAGAAATTATTCTTGGAAATGTTTGCCAAAGGGCTGGCCTATAAGAAAACCTCCTTTGTCAACTGGTGCCCGAAATGTGAAACCGTGCTTGCCAATGAGCAGGTTGAAGACGGCGGCTGCTGGCGCTGTGACAGTGACGTTAATCTGAAAGAGCTCGACCAGTGGTTTTTCCGGATAACCGATTATGCCGAGGAACTGCTTGAAAATACGTATAATCTTCCGGGCTGGCCGGAACGCGTGCTTGTCATGCAGCGAAACTGGATCGGCAAGAGCTTTGGCTGTGAAATTGATTTTCCGGTTGAAAACGGAACCGGTGCCATCCGGGTGTTCACCACACGTCAGGATACAGTTTTTGGTGCGACCTTCATGTCGCTGGCACCGGAGCATCCCCGTGCCCTGGAACTGGCAACAGCAGGGCAGAAGGACGCTGTAGTCGCTTTTATCGATAAAATCAGAAAAACAGACCGTGTCAAACGCACCGCCGATGATTTTGAAAAAGAGGGCGTTTTTACCGGCTCATACTGCGTAAACCCGCTAACCGGTTCCCGTATGCCGATCTTTCTGGCCAACTTTGTGCTGATGGATTACGGTACCGGCGCTGTTATGGCGGTGCCGACCCACGACCAGCGCGATTTTGAGTTTGCCAAAAAATATGACCTGCCGCTGGTGGTTGTTATTCAGCCTGCCGGAGTGACCCTTGATCCGGCCAGTATGACTGAAGCGTATACCGAAGCGGGAATTATGGCCAATTCAGGCCAGTTCAACGGTATGCAGAGCAGTGATGCAAAAGAGTCAATAGCTGATTTTCTGCAATCAAAGGGACAGGGGACAAAAACCGTCAATTTCCGTCTCAGGGACTGGGGCATCTCCCGCCAGCGCTACTGGGGTAACCCGATTCCGGTTGTTTACTGCGACGACTGCGGCGTTGTGCCGGTGCCGGAAAAGGATCTGCCGGTTGTGCTGCCCCGGGATGTTGCCTTCAGTGGAGAAGGGGGGAGTCCGCTGGCCCAGATGGAATCCTTTGTGAACTGTACCTGTCCCAAGTGCGGCAAAGCAGCCCGGCGTGAAACAGACACCATGGATACGTTCGTCCAGTCATCCTGGTATTTCCTCCGCTACTGCTGCCCCGATTTTAAAGACGGAATACTTGATCGAGACTCCGTTGACTACTGGATGTCCGTAGACCAGTATATCGGCGGCATCGAGCATGCCGTTCTGCACCTTCTGTATGCCCGCTTCTTTACCAAAGTCATGCGTGATCTGGGGCATACTTCCGCTGATGAACCGTTTACCAATCTGCTGACCCAGGGCATGGTCATTAAAGATGGTGCCAAAATGAGCAAGTCAAAGGGCAACGTTGTCGACCCGAATGCCTTGATTACCAAATACGGTGCGGATACCGCCCGTCTTTTTTCGCTGTTTGCCGCACCGCCGGAAAAGGATCTGGACTGGAATGATCAGGGGGTTGAAGGATCGTTCCGCTTCCTGAACCGTATCTGGAAACTGGTCCACGACCGTCTGGACGTTGTTAACACTGCGAAACCGCTTGATACCGCTTCTCTTACCGCCGAAGAACGGGATTTGCGCCGGGCTGTTCATAAAACGATCCGCAAGGTAACCGAAGATCTTGAGGAACGCTTCCATTTCAACACGGCGATCGCTTCCGTCATGGAACTGCTCAATATTCTCCAACCCGCAGAGCTTTCCACACCCCAGTTCCCGGCGGTCATGAAGGAGGCGCTGCAGAGTGTGATTCTCCTGATGGCTCCGTTTGTTCCCCATATCACGGAAGAGCTCTGGATCTGTTTGGGCAACCGGGTGCCATTAACGCAGTCCGCATGGCCTGATTATGATCGAAGTGCTGTTGTGGATGAAGAGCTTCTCGTTGTTGTGCAGGTGAACGGCAAGCTTCGTTCAAAGGTTACCGTCGCTGCCGGTACCGGTGAGGAAGAGCTGAAGGCTCTGGCGCTTGCGGATGAAAAGATCGTGCAGTTTATTGAGGGGCAGACGGTTCGCAAGGTTATTTGTGTGCAGGGTAAACTTGTTAATATTGTAGTGGGGTAGGGGCATGCCGAATTTGTTGCCATCGCTGCGTTTGATTATATGTGCGCTGCTGTTGACTGTTGTCGCAGGGTGCGGCTATCACCTGACCACTGCCCGCTCCGGGCAGCTTGCTGCCGTGCAGTCTGTCTGGATCCCGTTCTTTGGTAATGAAAGCACCAGCCCAACCGCCCAGACCGTTCTGCGCCGGGCCTTTTATGAGGAACTTCACGCGTTGCGCGGTGTACGTCCCGCGACGAGTCTGGCGACCGGTGACACTGCCATAAAGGGACGTATTATTTCCTACTCCAGTCGAGCGGTTTCGTACACTACCCTTGATCAGGCACGAGAATTCAGTCTGTCTCTGGACGTCGAGCTTGAAATCACCAGGAACGGGCAGACCTCTCCGTTCTGGAAGGGGCAGATCCATGGCGAAAAGCAGTACCCCGCCAACAAGGATCTCGCGTTGCAGCACAATGCAGAAGATCAGGCGCTTGATGCTGCCGCCCGTATTGTCGCCCAAAAATTCATCTCCGCGTTAGAGGAGTCCTATTAGTCATGACGCCCCAGGAGTTTGAAATATCGCTAAAAAAAGGGGTCGTGCCAACCGTCTGTTTTCTGTACGGCGAAGAGCCGTTTCTGGTTGAGCGGGCTGCTCGCATGCTGCTTGAGCGGGCAATAGACCCATCTCTGAAGGATTTCAATTTCAATGTGTTCTTCGGTAATGAATCCAGGGGGGTAGACATAATCGATTCGGCACAGACTTTGCCGATGTTCGCAGAGCGCCGTGCGGTTCTGGTGAAACGGGCTGATCAGCTGAAAGCGGAAGCCCTCGAAATTATGCTGCCCTATATCCAAAATCCATCGCCTGGTACCTGTCTGCTGATGACCGGAACCAAGATAGACCAGCGCAAGAAGTTTTTTCTGGAGCTCAAAAAACATGGCGTTCTTGTTGAGTTCAAACGCTTCTACGACAACAAACTGACGGGATTTATCCAAAGTGAAGCGGTCGCCCAAGGCAAACAGATTGAAGCCGCTGCTGCGGAACTTCTGTCGGCACTGATTGGCAACAATCTGCAGGAATTGAGCTCTCAGATTGAAAAACTGGTGGTGTTTTCCGGTTCAAAATCTCGAATTTCAGTGGATGATGTTCGTACCATGGCCAGCAGCAGCAAGGCGTTTACCGCCTTTGAGCTGGCAAAATTTCTTGGGATGCGGGATGTGGCAAATTCTATCAGAAGCCTGGATGCCCTGTTTTTGAATGGCGAAGATGCACCGATGATGATCGGCGCGTTATCCCGGCATTTCCGCCAACTGTGGCGCGTCAGGGAACTGCTCGACAAGAAGATGCCCCAAGCCGATATCGGCAGAGAACTGACGATAAACTCGTTTTTTCTGGGTGAGATTATTACACAGGCACGTAACTTCCCCCGAAGGGAATTGAAACGGATTTTCGATGAACTGTACCGGCGCGACGTTTCGTCGAAAACCGGTGGGCAGCCGTACGGTCTTATGCATGGTTTGGCGATGGGGATCTGTACCGGCGGGTGGTAAAGCGGTAATTTTTACTAAACAGGGCAGGGGTTGATATAAAAAGGGGGCGTGCGATTTCGCAGCCCCCTTTGCATTTAATTTATTCAGTTAACAGCAATGCTCTAGCCGAGTGTGTTAACCAGCTTTGTCAGGCGTGAAACGTTACGGGAAGCGGTGGAATTGTGAATGACACCTTTTGAAGAAGAAGCATCAATGACCGGAATGGCAGCTTTGAGTGCAGCAACAGCGGCATCTTTATCCTTAGCGGCAACCGCTTCACGAACACGCTTGATATATGTTTTCAGCGTCGATGAGACATGACGATTACGCGCAGTTTTCTTAATTGTCTGCTTGATCCTCTTAATTGCCGATTTATGATGAGCCAAACTGCACCTCCATGTATTTTCTTGAGTAAGTAACGAAATCGAAGCTAGCTGTTTAGCACTGTTTGCCGAACAGTGTCAAGCAAATTGTATCCGCTGACAGGAGAGTTATAACGCGGTTAATCGTCCCGCCGGATCCGTACCACCTGACTGACTCCCTGCATATTCTCGATTTCCTGGTCATTCAAGGTGCCGGTATCACCAATCACGCCAATGATGGTTCTGTTTGCTCCGGTTGACTGGTGAATATCAAAGTCGCGAGTGATGAGGTATTCCTTGATGGTATCAAGTGCGATCTCTTCAGCATGTTTCTTCATGATAATAAGCATGGTAGGCCAGCTCCCTTAAATTTCTTCTTTATGTGACATAATGCGCTCCAGGCGCCGCGATTCATCCACAACGCGCTCAAACATCCTGATAATTGCGTCATCATCAAGCGGGCCTGGGTTATCTTCTTTCATACGGTTGAAAATTCTTTTTTCGCGTGCCGGGTCAAACACCGCCAGACCAAGTTCCTTCTTGGCATGCCCGATTTCAAGGGCAAGCCGTGCGCGTTCGTTGAAAATACGCAGAAGCACGTCATCAAGAAGATCAATCCGTTTGCGAATTTCACCAATTTCCACGGTAGTGCTCCTTTAAAACTCTTTCTTTACGAAGCTGTCTTTTTTCCCGTTTACTTCATCGAGGAAAGGGTAGTCAAGATTGTAGTGCAGACCACGCGATTCCTTGCGCTTTTGTGCACAGGCTATGATCAGTTCCGCCACAGTGGCAATGTTGCGCAGTTCGATCAGGTCGGAAGTAACGTTAAAGTTCCAGTAATACTCATCTATTTCACCCTGAAACAGTTTAATGCGGTTCATGGCGCGCGCCAAACGTTTGTCGGTGCGGACAATTCCAACATAATTCCACATTGTTCTGCGGATTTCATCCCAGTTTTGGGAAACGACTACCATCTCATCACTGTTGGTTGCGGTGCCGGAATCCCAAACCGGAATTTCGCGATGGTCACTTGGCTGTGATGCGACAGCACCGCTGGCATGTTTGTAGGCGCGTCCTGCGTAAACCGCAGCTTCCAGCAGAGAGTTACTGGCCAAACGGTTGGCACCGTGCAAACCGGTAAACGCGGTTTCACCAATGGCGTACAATCCAGGGATATCCGTTTCGGCATCTGAATTTACCGCAATCCCGCCGCACAAATAGTGGGCAGCCGGTACGACCGGAAGCCACTCCTTGGTCATATCCAGGCCGAACTCCATACACGTCTGGTAGATATTGGGGAACCGGTTGCGCACAACATCAGCAGGCTCGTGGGTAATATCGAGAAATACACAGTCATCGCCGCTGGTTTTCATTTCATGGTCTATGGCACGGGCAACGATATCGCGGGGCGCAAGATCCTTCAGCTTGTGATATTTTTCCATGAACGCGGTGCCGTCCCGCCTGCGCAGAATGGCTCCTTCACCGCGTACCGCTTCGGAGATGAGAAATGATTTGGCCAGAGGGTGGAACAGGGTGGTGGGGTGGAACTGCATGAATTCCATGTTTGCAATGGTTGCGCCGGCGCGGTATGCCATGGCGACACCGTCTCCTGAAGCGACGTCGGGATTGCAGGTGTAGAGATATACCTTACCGGCACCGCCACTGGCCAACAGCGTAACTTTTGAACTGAACGTTACGACTGTTTCGCCCTTGATATCCAGGACGTTAGCCCCCAGGCACCGATTCTTCTCCAGTTGGCGCCGTTCAATTTTGGCTGACGTGATCAGGTCTATGGCAATATGGTTCTCATAAATGGTGATTGACGGATGTTGCCGGACAGCTTCAACCAAAGCTCTTTCAATCTCCCGCCCGGTGATATCTTCAGCGTGCAAGATACGACGGGCACTATGCCCCCCCTCACGGGTCAGGTCGTAGGTTTTGCCGCTGGTCGTAAACTTTACGCCCCACTCGATCAGGTTGCGAATTGTTTGCGGTCCTTCTTCAACGACCATTCTGACAACATCCTCGTGGCAGATGCCAGCCCCTGCAACGAGTGTATCTTCAACGTGGGAGTCGAACGAGTCTTCATCAGAATAAACCGAGGCGATACCGCCTTGAGCATATTTGGTGGCTGATTCTGAAATATCACGTTTGGTAACGATGGCGACGCTGCCATGATCGGCTGCCTGGAGGGCAAAGGTGAGACCGGCTATCCCGCTGCCGATAACGAGGAAATCGCTTTCGATGCGCATTGTTGTCCCTTCCGGAATTATGTGGGCATTGCAGCGCGGATATTGTCCCCGTCAGAGCAATTTGTCAAGCAGAGAGGGGGTGACTGTCGTTTATTACTCATTTTTGATGGGAGCAGAATATGGTTCCAGATATGCTGAATTTCTCAAACAAATTGCATTTTCACGGCATTTTTAGTATAGTCCGACGCCATTATTTCAGAACGCTCAATTTGTACCAAGGAAACGTCACATGAAAGAAATCCTCTCCGGCAACGAGGCCATCGCCCGTGGTGCCTATGAAGCCGGTTGTCTCGTCGCGTGTGCCTACCCAGGCACCCCCTCAACCGAAATTCTCGAGAACACGATCAAGTACAAAGAAATCGATTCATCCTGGGCTCCCAATGAAAAAGTAGCTCTGGAAGTTGCCATTGGAGCGTCCTTCGGCGGCGGACGGGCCCTGTGCACGATGAAACATGTCGGTGTCAATGTCGCGGCCGATCCGCTTTTCACCCTTTCGTACACCGGTGTACGGGGTGGTCTTGTACTGGTTGCGGCTGACGATCCTGAAATGCACTCTTCCCAGAATGAGCAGGACAGCCGGAACTATGCCCGGTTTGCCAAAGTACCGATGCTGGAACCGTCCGACTCGCGGGAATGCAAGGAGTTCACCCGTCTGGGCTTTGAACTGTCCGAACAATATGATTCGCCGGTCATGCTTAGAAGCAGCACCCGGATCTCCCATGGCAAATCGCTTGTTGAACTTGGCCAGCGGGTTACCGACCTGCCGCTTCCCAAACTGGAAAAAAATCCGTCCAAGCTTGTCATGCTCCCCGGTAACGCCCGTGTCCGCCATCCTCTGGTTGAGCAGAACCTGATCAATCTTTCCAAAGCGGCAGCTTCATTGCCGTTTAATCGTCTGGAACTCCGCGATACTTCCATCGGCATCATAACCGCAGGCATCTGTTATCAGTATGTCCGGGAGGTTCTGCCGAACGCCTCAACCCTTAAACTGGGCATGGTGTACCCGCTGCCGCACGACCTGATCCGTGAATTTGCCGCCAAAGTTGACACGTTGTATGTCATTGAAGAGCTTGACCCGTTTATTGAAGACCAGGTTAAGGCCATGGGGATCCCGGTCATCGGCAAAGAGATCATCTCCCTGTGCGGAGAATTGACCCCTGGACGGCTTCGTACCGCCTTCGGCCTTCCCCAGACCGCCGCCGCACCGGCTGAAAAAATGCCGGGACGTCCGCCAAATATGTGCCCCGGCTGTCCACACCGTGGGGTATTTTATGCCCTCAAACAGCTCAGGGCATATGTCACCGGCGATATCGGCTGCTACACCCTCGGCTTCATGCCGCCCCTGTCTGCCATGGATACCTGTGTCTGCATGGGTGCTTCCATCGGAATGGCAACCGGTGTTACCAAAGTGGTTGCTGCCGAGGAAAAGAAAAAGGTTGTTGCCGTAATAGGAGATTCCACATTCCTGCATACCGGTATCAACGGCTTGATGGATATGGTGTACAACAATTCGCCCGCAACCGTGATTATTCTTGATAACAGCATCACGGCAATGACCGGCCGGCAGGACAATCCTGCTTCCGGATTCACATTGATGGATAACCCGACCCATGCCGTAAATATTCCGCTTCTCTGCAAGGCGGTAGGGGTAAAGCATATTCGGATCGTCAATCCCCTTGACCTGGAAGAAACCAAACGGGTCATTGCGGAAGAGATGGAACATCCCGAACCATCTGTAATAATTACCAACAAGCCATGCGTACTGATTAAGCGCGAAGACGTTTTTCAAAAAGGGCCGGTTTATGCCGTTGATGAGGAACGCTGCACCGGCTGTCGAGCCTGCCTGAAAATTGGCTGTCCGGCCATTGAGTGGCGTGCTGCAGGGGATGGCAGTAGAAGAGGTAAAGCCTCCATCGATCCGCTGCTTTGTACCGGCTGTGATGTCTGCCGTCAGTTGTGCAAGTTTGATGTCATCGGGAGCAAACCATGAGCGGGCAGATAAAGAATATTCTTCTGGTAGGGGTTGGCGGTCAGGGCATTCTGCTGGCGTCAGAAATACTTTCTGAAGCTGCCATGCTGGCCGGTTTCGATGTCAAAAAAAGTGAAATTCACGGTATGTCCCAGCGGGGCGGCAGTGTCGTTTCCCATGTCCGGTACGGCACGGAGGTTTTCTCCCCGATTGTGCCGGAAGGTGAGGGGGATATCCTGTTCGGCTTCGAACTGATGGAAACCTGCCGCTCGCTTCCGCTTCTGAAACCAAGCGGTACGGTTGTGGCCAACGATCTGCAGATATCTCCGCCGTCGGTACTGATGGGACAGGAACTGTATCCCGAGGGGCTGGTGGAACGCATCAAGTCACAGTTTACAGATTTTCTACTGGTGGACGGCCAAAAGATTGCTGCTGATTCCGGTAACGTCAAGGCTGCCAACACGGTTCTGCTGGGCGCGGTCTCCAAACGTCTCAGCATTGCTGAAGAGTTTTGGATGAAAGCTCTGGAAAAGATGGTGCCTGCCAAGGCGCTGGAAGTCAATAAACGGGCTTTCCGTATGGGTCGAGAGTTCTGACCATGACGCAGCTTGAAGCGATCATCACCGCCAACAAGAATTTTGTGAGGCCGAACGCTTTTCCGCCGCTTCCCAAGTCGCCGCAGAAGCAGTTGGCCATCTTCACCTGCATGGATACACGACTGGTCGATTTTCTTGAGCAGGCCATGGGACTTAAGCGGGGTGAAGCCAAGGTTATTAAAAATGCCGGAAACACCATTGTAGATCCGATGTCAGGTGCCGTCATACGAAGTCTTGTGGCCGGGATCTTTATGCTGGGTGTGGATGAAGTTTTTGTCATCGGTCACAGGGACTGCGGCATGGCGGAGATTGATGCCGAATCCGTCAAAAGTGATATGGTGAAACGAGGCATCTCTCCCGACATAATTGACATTCATATTCCTGATCTGAAGCAGTGGCTCGGAATTTTTGCTCACCCTGTGGAAAATGTGGAGCGGGTTGTCAAGATAATCAGGCATAACCCTTTGATACCAAAGGATGTACCGATACATGGCCTGCTGTTTTGCCCTAATGATGGCCACCTTGATGTTGTTGTGAACGGCTATACCGGGGAAAGTTTTGCCGCTGGACTTGTCTAAAATTATAACGAGGTAACTCCGTATGTTTTTCAACGAAGAGTTTGAAACTTTACCGCGCCCGGCTCTTGAAGCATTGCAGTTGAAACGACTGCAATCAACTCTTGAAAGAGTATATGCAAACGTACCGTTTTATAAAGCATCTTTTGATGCAGCTGGTATAAAACCATCCATAGTTTCTCATCTGCAGGATTTGCAGAAACTCCCGTTCACCACCAAGCAGGATATGCGTAATTCATATCCCTATGGACTTTTTGCTGCGCCGATGGACGAAATTGTCCGTATTCACGCGTCCAGCGGAACAACCGGCAAACCGACTGTTGTCGGTTACACCAAGAAGGATATTACAACCTGGTCCGAACTTATGGCGCGCTCTTTTGTTGCTGCCGGTGCCCACAAGGGTGATATTATCCATAACGCCTACGGCTATGGCCTGTTTACCGGCGGTCTGGGTGCGCATTACGGCGCCGAGCTTCTGGGAGCATCCGTCATTCCCATCTCCGGCGGCAATACCAAGCGACAGATCATGATCATGCAGGATTTCGGTTCGACCGTACTTACCTGCACCCCTTCATACTCCCTGTTCATGGCGGAAGAGTCTCAGGCTGAAGGGGTTGATTTCAAAAACCTGAAATTGCGTGTCGGTATTTTCGGCGCGGAGCCATGGTCCGAGTCGATGCGTACTGAAATCGAGAACAAACTGAATCTGTCGGCTATCGACATTTACGGTCTGTCCGAGATCATGGGGCCCGGCGTTGCCATCGAGTGCATCGAAGCCAAGCGGGGCCTGCATATCTGGGAAGATCATTTTATCCCGGAAATTATCAATCCGGAAACCGGTGAACTCATGCCGGAAGGTGAAAAGGGTGAGTTGGTGATCACCACCATCACCAAACAGGGTATTCCGCTGATCCGCTATCGTACCCGTGACATTACCAGTCTGTCGTACGAGCCATGTATTTGCGGCCGGACCCACGCTCGCATCGCCCGGATGAGCGGCCGTTCCGACGACATGCTGATCATCAGAGGGGTCAACGTTTTCCCATCGCAGATTGAATCCGTTCTGGTCGGGATCGAGGGAATTGAGCCGCATTACATGTTGATTGTCGATCGGCAGGGGACGCTGGACACACTGACGGTTCAGGTTGAGATCAGCGAACGGCTGTTTTCTGATGAGATCAAGGTGCTCCAGGCGTTGTCGCGGAGAGTAGAAAAAGAGATTAAGGATATGCTCGGCGTTACCTGCTCGGCAAAACTGGTAGAACCAAAAACGATCCAGCGCAGCGAAGGCAAGGCCCAGCGAGTCATTGATAACCGGAAACTGGCGTAACGGTTTCCCCATCAAGGAGGTTCAGGATGAAAGTTGAACAGATATCCATCTTCATTGAAAACAAATCAGGCCGACTGGCCGAAATCACCAGGGTTTTAAGCGATGCCGGTATCAACATTCGTGCCCTTTCACTTGCCGACACGTCCGATTTCGGCATCCTGAGACTGATCGTGAATAACGGCGCCAAGGCTTCTGAAGTGCTTAAAGAAAAGGGGTTTACGGTCAGCAAGACGGAAGTGGTTGCCGTTGAGGTACCTGATCGTCCGGGCGGCCTGTCCGCCATCCTTCAAGCTCTGGACAGGGAGTCAATTAATGTTGAGTATATGTACGCATTTGTAGAACGCTGCGGCGGGAACGCGGTCATCATATTCCGCTTTGATGAGACGGACAAAGCTATTGCTGCTTTGCAGGCGCAGAATTTCAATATGCTTGAGGGAAACAGACTCTACAACATGTAGGTACAATCACTGGGGGTACTATGAAAAAAATGATTCCACTGTTGAGCAGTATTTGTTTGATTCTTATCTGTGCCACGGCGTCATTGGCATCCGGCACCATCAAGATCGGCGGGCTTTTCTCCGTTACCGGGCCCGCTTCATTCCTCGGTGAGCCGGAAAAAAAGACGCTTGAAATGCTGGTAAAAGAGGCCAATGAAAAAGGCGGCATCAACGGCATGAAACTGGAAGCGGTCATTTATGACACCGGCGGTGATGCCACCAAGGCCGTTCAGCTTGCGACAAAACTGATCAAGGACGACAAAGTAAGTGTCATCATTGGACCAAGCACCACCGGTGAAAGTATGGCGGTTATTCCGGTTGCTGAAAAAGAGAAAATTCCCCTTATTTCCTGTGCCGCCGGTATCAAAATTACCGATCCGGTAAAACAGTGGGTTTTCAAGACTCCGGCTAATGACCACGTTGCTGCTGAAAAAATCCTGAATTACATGACCGCGAAAAAACAGAAAAGTTTTGCCCTGCTGACGGTAACCGATGGTTTTGGCGCCTCCGGTCGTGAGCAGATCAAGGTACTGGCCAAGCAGAAAGGGTTTACTATTGTCGCTGACGAAGTGTACGGTCCGAAAGATACTGACATGACCGCACAGCTGACCAAGATTCGCGGGATCAAGCCTGATGCCATCATCTGCTGGGGAACCAACCCCGGTCCTGCGGTTATTACGAAAAACGTCAAGCAGCTCGGAATCAAGACCCCTCTGTATATGAGTCACGGCGTTGCCTCGAAAAAATATATTGAGCTGGCCGGCCCTGAATCAGCAGAAGGTGTGATGCTTCCCGCCGGAAAACTGGCCATATATGACGCACTTCCCAAGGGAGATGCACAATATAAGCTGCTGAAAGGCTATGATCAAAACTACAAAAAAACCTATGGCGTTGAAGCATCTACCTTCGGCGGTTACGCCTACGATGCTTTTCTGCTCGTTACAGGGGCGATAAAAAAGGCCGGTGCGACCCCTGAACAGATCCGCAACGGAATTGAGCAGACCAGCAAGCTGGTAAGCATATCAGGCGTTTTTACCATGACCCCCAAAGACCATAACGGCCTCGATCTTTCTGCCTTTGAAATGGTCAAGGTTCTCAAGGGTGACTGGGCGCTGGCGAAATAATTACTACTGAATTCAGGGAGATTGTCTATGAACGTTACCGTTAAACACTTTGTCATTGCAGTAATCACCTTGCTGTTCTCCACAAATGTTTTTGCCGCAGCCCCGATAAAAATAGGCGGCCTGTTCGCCGTAACCGGTCCCGCTGCGTTTCTCGGCGAACCGGAGCGCAACAGCGCCAAGATGGTAGTTGATGAAATCAATAAAGCCGGCGGCGTCAAGGGTCATAAGCTTGAATTGATCATTTATGATACAAGCGGTGATGCCACCAAAGCGGTGCAGCTTGCAACAAAACTG
>Ga0007794_10000417_pt1 | contig 13214 bp, 7 predicted proteins | sample CryBogmetaGMA5M_FD_60365 | JGI IMG/M metagenome (GOLD analysis project Ga0007794, IMG submission 60365) | Freshwater microbial communities from Crystal Bog, Wisconsin, USA - MA5M | ecosystem: Environmental > Aquatic > Freshwater > Lake | place: Crystal Bog, Wisconsin, USA | collected 2009-07-06
GTGTAGTGGCCCGAGCCGAACTTGCCCTCCTCCTCACCGGTCCAGAAGGCGAAGAGGATCGTTCGCTTGGGCCGCGCGGGGCTCATCGCCAGCACCCGGGCCAGCTCCAGCACGGCGGCCACGCCCGAGGCGTTGTCGTCCGCCCCTGGATGCAGCACGCCCCCGGGCTTGCCCAGGTGGTCCATGTGGGCGCCGATGAGGATGGCCTGCCCCCGCAGGGCGGGGTCGGCGCCTGCCAGGCAGCCGAGCAGGTTGGTGCTCTGGAGGGCCTGCACCCGGCCCCGGATGGCGAGGCTGGCGGTGCCTTCCTTGGGGGACTGCAGCAGGGCCTGAAGCTCGGGCGTCAGGGCTACCCGGGCCAAGGGCGGCTCGCCGGCGACGACCACGCCAGGGGCCGCCAGGAAGTAGGGCAGGGTGGGCTCTTTGCCGGCCTTGAGGCGCTGGTCCAGGCCCTCCTCGATGGCAATGGCGGCCTTGGCACCCAGCTTCTCCAGGAGCGCCAGGCGGGCATCGTAGCGATCGGCGGGCCGCTCCGAGGCGTACCTGGCCCGCAGCTCCGGCTTCTGCCAGGCCTCGCCAGAAGGGATACCTGCCCGGAAGACGACCACCTTGCCGCGCACGTCCAGGCCCCGGTAGTCATCGTGCCCCAGGGCTGGCTCCTGGATGCCGAGGCCAACAAAGATGCAGGGGCCTTTCAGGGTGCCGGGCTCGGTGGGGGGCAGGACGGCGCTCGAGCCCGCCTGGAAGACGAGGCCGCGGCCTCCCAGCCTCAGGCGGATGGAGCCCTTCCCTGGCTGCACCTGGCGGAGCGGCACCGCCTGGCGAAAGGATGGCCCCAGGGGCGGGATGCCGAGGCTGCGCAGCTGCCCCTCGAGGTAGTCCGTGGTCGCGGCCAGGCCCCGGCTGCCCAGGCCCCGACCCTCCCGCAGGGGATCGCTGAGGAAGGCCATGTGGGTTTTTAGGCGGGACGCCTCCAGACCGTCCACCAGGGCGGCCAGGGGGGTGGGCAGGGGCTCGCTGCCCCTGACCCGGATGAAGTCCGCCGCCGGGTCGGGGCCCTGGGCCAGGGCCCCGCCGGCCAGGAGGGCCAGGAGGGCGAAGGCGCGCAGGCTCACGCCGGACCCCAGTGGAAGAAGAGCACCGGCGGGATGAGCAGCAGGAAGCTCAGCAGGATCAGGATCACCAGGAGGGGCAGGAACCAGCGGGCCCACTTGTCCCAGGGGATCTTCGCGGCGCCCAGCACGCCCATGGTGACCGCTGAGGTGGGCAGGATGGGGTTCACAAACTCGCAGAGCTGAAAAGCATAGACCGCGGTCTGGCGGGTGACACCCACGAGGTCGGCCAGGGGGGCCATGATCGGCATGGTCAGGGCGGCCTGGGCGGTGCCCGAGTGGATGAGGAAGTTGATGGCGGACTGGATCAGGAACATCACCTGGGCCACCACGACCCGGGGCAGGACCGCCATGGCCTTGGAGGCGGCGAAGAGCAGCGTATCCATGATGCGGGCATCCTGGGCGATGATCAGCAGGGCCCGGGCGCAGGCCACGATGAACACCACGCCCACCATATCCTTGGCGCCCGCCACGAAGAGCGAGGCGATGCGGCTGGGGCCGAGGCGGCCCACCACGCCGAGGGCAATGCCCATGCCGAAGAACAGCACGGCGATCTCCTCCATGTACCACTTCCAGCGCAGCACCCCCACCACCAGCAGGACCATGCAGAAGGCAAAGAGCAGGAGAGCGGCGACCTTGCGGGCGTCCCAGGCGGCACTCACGCCCGCCTCGTCCAGGCTGCCTCGGGCCAGGTCCAGCTCCCGCACGGGGCTGAGGGCGGGATTCCGCTTGATGCGCCGGGCGTAGAGCATCACGTAGGTGATCACCACGGTCGTGCCGATCACCCAGGTGACCAGGCGGTAGGCGAGGCCGGAGTAGAGGGGCAGGCCGGCGATGCTCTGGGCGATGCCGACGGTGAAGGGATTGAAGAAGGCCGCAGCGAAGCCAGCGGCCGCACCCAGGAAGGGGATGGAGATGCCGACGATGGAGTCATAGCCCAGGCGCCGGGCCAGGGGGATGAAGATGATGACGAAGGGGATGATCTCCTCGGCCATGCCGAAGATCCCGCCTGCCAGGGAGAAGGCCGTCATCAGGACCGGGATGACCAGGCCTTCCAGAGCGGGGCGCCGGGCCAGGGCGTCCGTCAGCCCGCAGATGCCGGACTCCACGGCGCCGGTCTCCTGGAAGACGGCGAAGGTCCCACCGATCACCAGCAGGAAGCAGATGAGCAGGGAGCCATCCAGGAAGCCCTTGATGGGGGCCAGCAGCAGGGCCTGGAGGCCCAGAAGGACCTTGGGCACCTGGTGGTAGGTGCCAGGGAGGGTGACCTTCCGCAGGCCCTCGCTGGTGAGGACCTCCATGCGCTGGTACTCGCCCGAAGGGATCAGCCAGGACAGCACCAGGACGATCAGGACGAGGGCGCCCACGATCACCAGCGTGTGGGGCATCTTCAGTCCCGTGGCGGGGGCCTCGGGCGGGGTGCTGGCTGCCTGCGCTGGCTCGGTCACTGGAAGGTCCCCTTGGCCATCAGTTTGCCGGACTTCATCAGGAGGCGCCCCTTGGCTATCACCGTGCGGACCTCCAGGTTCTTGGGATCCAGGAGGACGACGTCCGCATCCATGCCCGGGGCGAGGCGCCCCTTGGCCTTCAGCTTGAGGATGCGAGCGGGGTTGGCGGTGATCACGCGGAGGGCGGTCTCCAGGGGGATGCCCTCTTCCTGCACGGCCTGGCGCACGGCGGGGAACAGCGACGTGACCCGGCCCACCTGGATGTCCTGCAGGCGACCGTGGCGGTCCCAGTCTGGGAGGCTACCCTGGCCGTCCGAGGTGAAGGTGATGTGGCCCGGATCCACCCCTGCTTCGAGCATGCGGCGCAGGGCCTTGGCGCAGGGAATCTCCCCCTCCTCAAGGTAGGAAGGCAGGGTGGAGGTGGTGAAGTCCACGAACCCGCCAGCCTTCGCGTAGGTGATGCCCTCCTCGAAGAGGTGGGGGTTGCGGTTGATGTGGGTGGGCCACATCTGGGTGGCGGAGAGCTCGGTCTCGGCGATGATGCGGCGGAGGAAGTCGAGGCCCCGGGGGCCGTCGCCCAGGTGGACGTTCACGATGCCGGCCTTGCCCGACAGCATCCCGCCGCGCCGGGCCATGGCCACCAGCTGGGCGAAGGCCTCGAAGGTGGGCTGGCTGGAGCGGTGGTCCGAGAGGGCCACTTCGCCGGCGCCGATGATCTTGTCGATGAAGAGCAGGTCCTCTTCGAGGGTGGGCATGAGCGTGCGCAGGGGGACGCCGTAGGAGCCGGAGTAGGCGAAGGTGCTGATGCCCTCCTCTTCCAGACCTTTGGCCTTGGCCAGGAGGCCAGCCATGTTGCGGGTGTAGCCATCCGTCCCCAGGCAGCCGACCACGGTGGTGACCCCGCCCTGGATGGCGTCCGTGAGGGGCAGGTCCGGAGTGCGGTTGGCAAAGCCGCCCTCACCGCCGCCGCCCATGATGTGCACGTGGCCGTCGATGAAGCCGGGCACCGCCTTGAGGTTCCGGGCGTCGATCACCTCGCAGTACTTGCGGGGGATGCGGATGTCCGCCTCCATGCGGAGGATCTTCCCGCCGCCCAGGAGGAGGTCGCAGGTGCCTCCGGGCTCCGGGGCGTAGATGTCGGCGTTCTTGATGAGGATCAGCATGGGCACTCCAGGTGCAGCGGGCTCAGAACAAGCGGGACACAGGCAGACTAGACCCCGGTACCGCCAGGGCCCGGAAGGTGGGGTAGCCGTAGAGGCCGTAGAGCAGGCAGGGCTCGAGGACCTGGATGGCTCGGCGGGCCAGGGCTGGGTCCTGGTCCAGAGAGACCACGAGGGTGCCGGCGGGCAGGTCCCGCTCCGCAGCGGCCTGACGCTCGACGATCTGACGGTCCTTGTAGCGCTGGTAGAGGGGATCGAAGGGTTCCTCCAGGCGGAGGAGGCGGACCGCTTCCACCCGGGCGCGGCGGGGGGCCGCCAGGCGCTCAAAGCGCAGGCCCTGGGCTTCCAGGATGGGCAGGAACAGGGCGGCCGCCGAGGGCTCGATGGCATAGGCCTTGGGGGTCGGGACACTGGCCTTCACCACCAGGTCTTCCATGGCGTTGGCCGTGGGGATGGTGAGGGTGCGTCCCGTGGCCTTCTCCCGGACCTTCACCGTCGTGGCCTTGCCGCCCAGGTTGGCCCAGAAGGTGTTGGTGGCGATGGAGGGTGGCAGGGGCTCCCGGCGGGCCCGCTCGGAGAGCTTGAAGATCCGGTCCCGCCAGGCTCGGCCGCCCAGCAGGTGGCGGTAGAGGATGCGGTAGCCATCCACCCGCTCGCCCAGGTCCGCTTGGGGGTTCGGGGCGTGGTGACGCACGCCGGCTTCGATGATGAAGGAGAGGGCCCCGAGGGTGCCGAAGCTATTGCGGCCATCGTCCACTTCCGGTGTGGAGGGGCGGGTCTCTTCGTCCGGCGGCGGACCACCCACGCTGTAGCGTGCATAGGCATGGCCGGCCTTCTGTTGGAGAGGTGCGGCAGCGGCCACGGCTTCCAGGGCTGCGGTCCGCAGGTAGGCCGGGATCAGGGGGTGGTTGGCGGCGTCCATGGTGATGACAGGCCAGGCCTCCCAGCCCCGGGCGGTGAGGTCCTCGCTGTCCCGGCCGAACTCGTGGCCGTCCACCGCCAGGTGGGGGCGGATGCGGCGGGCCACCCGGTGCAGGGCTTGGGTCTCGGGCTGCTCCAGCAGGAGGTGGTCCCGGTTCAGGTCGGCCCCGGCCCCGTTGAAGCGCCGGTGCGCCTCGGCGCCGTCCGGGTTGAGCATGGGCATGAGGTAGAGATCCACGTCTTCGGGCAGGAGGCTGGGGCGCTCGGCCACATCCCGGATGAAGGTGAGCTGGGCATCCTTGCCGGCCACCTCATTGCCGTGCTGCTGGGCGTACCAGAGCACCCGGAAGCGGGCCTTGGCGCCGCCCCGGTTGAGGCGCACCAGGAGGACCTTGCGGCCCTGGTGGCTGCGAGCCTCCTCGGTCACCGTGATGAGTCCGGGTCGGGCCACGGCTTCCAGGAAGGTGAGCATCTCGCCGTAGCTGACGGTCTTGCTCATCTGCCGGTGGTCGGCGGGGAAGGGGGCCTCTACAGCCGCCACGAAGGTGCTCACCGCAAACAGGGCGGCAACCATCACTCGGCGCATGAGGCCACCAGGGATGGAAAAACGGGTCATAATTCTTTTCCTTGTGGTTGTTTGTGGTGGAGGAGCTAGGGCTGACTGACCTTGCGGGTGCTCAGGTCAATGGCTTGGCCGGCCCGCAGAACGTGGATGCGGAGGTCGCGGAAGGACTCGCCTTTGAGCTGCATCCCGGCGGGATCGAAGACCATCACCGAGCGCTTGCCCAGCACCCGGGCCTGGCCGTCCTTCACCACCAGGGCCGTGGCCTCGTCGATGCCCAGGCCCAGGTGGTCGGGGCGCTCCATGACGATGCTGAAGAGGCGGTTCTCCCGCCCCCGGCGGAGGAAGTGCTGGTCCACGATGACGCCGGCGGGAAGAAAGCCCATGCCCTCGCGGGTCTGGTAGGCGCCTGGCCCGAACTCGGACAAGGCCTCCTTGCCATTACGGTCATCGCCCGTGAGCATCACCTTGGACATGATGGCGGCCCCGGCACTGGTGCCACCCACGCAGGCCCCAGCGGCATAGCGCTCCAGGACGACCTTCTGAAGAGGCGTGCCCACGATCTTGTCACCCACCCGGCCCTGGTCCCCGCCGGAGAACCAGAAGCCCGTGCAGGTCTGGGCCCGGGCCAGAAGGTCGGGGTCGGAGGCCTGCTCCCGGCTGCGGACATCCAGGGGGACCATGGTGAGGCCGGCCTTGTCGAGGTCCTCCTTCCACTCCTTTAGCGCGCCATCGGGATCACTGGTGGACGTGGGGATGATGCCCACCACGCCGCCCTTGCCGCCGGAGGCGCTGAGGAAGGCGGCCAGGATCTCCTGGGGCATCCCTCCGCCACCCACGATGACCAGGGTGCCTTTGGGGGAGGAGGCCCCCAGGAGACAGGTGCAGAGGAGGAGGGCAAACAGGCGGAGCATGGCACTCCTTTGGGGGGGGGCACATGGAAATACCCGGGCCCGTAGGCCCGGATATCTCACAGGCAAGGAACGAGGTCTAGAAGTTCAGGCGGATGCCGATCTGAAGCCGGCGGCCGGGATCCAGGGCCAGCGGGTACTTGTAGTCGCTGTACAGGGTGTCTGTTGTGGCGCTGTTGCCGGAGTTCACTCGGGTGGAATAGGACGTGACTGCCTGGCGGTTCAGCACGTTGAGGACTTCCCCGAAGACTTCCAGGCGGGAGGTCTTGTTGAGGCTGATGAGCTGGGTCAGGCGGAGGTCCATGAGGGTCCGGGCGGGATAGGTCTGGCTGCCCAGGGCCTCGGTGTTGATCAGGTAGCGCTGGCCGTTGAAGCTGCTGGCGCCGCTGGCTCCATTGGAGGTCCGGTACTGGGGCGTCCAATGGGTGCCGCTGAGGTAGGTGAAGATCCCGGAGATGCGGGTGTTGGTGGCGAGCTCATACACGCCCCGGGCCTTGAACTCGTGGTCATTCACCCCCGGCAGGTTGCCGTAGGAATTGATCATCAGGTTCTTGTTGTAGTAGACCTTGTCGTAGCTGTCTGCACGCTGGATGTTGCCCTTGAGCGAGGCGTTTGTGTAGCTCATGTTGAGGCTCCAGCCATTCTCCAGCTTCCGGTCCAGCGAGACGGAGGTGGCCTGGTACTTGCGCTTGGCATCGCTTGCGTTGGTGGTCACGTACGCATTCTGAGGGACCCTGAAGTCGAACTCATCCACCCAGTACCTGCCAGGCATGTAGGCCTGAAGGGTGGTGTTGTGCAGGGGGTCGAAGTAGGGGATCCAGGTGCCATTGGGATCGGCGGCCGTGTCTGTCCGAACCAGGCTGTCCTTGAAGTCGCGGGAGACCCAGGAGGCACTGACGGTCCAGGTCTTGTTGATCTTGTGGTCCACCGAGAGGGTGGTCTCGATGGTGTAGGGCTGCCTAGCGTTGGGATCCACCGCCGTGATGTCGTTGACACGCCGGTAGGCGTAGTTGTCCACGGTGCCGGGGGTATGGTCGGGCCAGGTGGAGGGGTCCAGGACATTCGGGATGAGGGGGTAGTCGCCCCAGCTGTAGTAGGTCTTGACGGGGATGGCGCTCTGGATGGCGCGATCAATGAAGTAGGTGGAGTAGCCGGCGTAGTACTTGCCCCAGTGGGCCTTGAGCATGGTCCCCTGGTCCTCGGTGAGGGCGTAGCTGAAGCCCAGGCGAGGTGCCATGGTCGACTTGTTCCAGAGGTTCTGGCCACCGTAGAAGCGGGCCTTGAACTGCTCGAAGCGGAGGCCTGGCGAGATCGTGAGCCGGTCATTGACGCGCCAGGTGTCCTGGGCGAAGGCGGCCGTTCGGTCCACCCGCTGGCGGACATTCCAGCCACCACCCTCGATGATGTAGTCGCCATACAGCGGCCCATCAAAGCTGTCGTACGTCGCATTGAGGTTCAGGTTGCCGGGGAAGCGTTCCAGCTCCTCGTCGGCCGCCTGCTCCCGCTCAATGCCGAAGCGGAAGGCGTGGCTGTCGTTGGCGCTGAGCAAGCCGGTCTTGAACCAGTCGAAGGTGGCCTGGACCGTGGTCCTGGCCCGGTAGTTGAAGTCCTCGTAGGTGGAGTTGTTGAAGAACTCCCGCTGAGGCTTCTTGGGGTCGTACTGGTAGAGGTCTGCGGTGTCCAGGGACAGGGCATTGCCGCCGTAGCCGGGCATGTCGTAGCGACCGGAGTAGCCGAAGGTCTTCAGGGTGAAGACCTTGTCTTGGCCAAGGGTCTGGGTCCAGGTGAGGCTGAAGGAGCGGTTGGGAGCGCTCTCCTTCTGGGTGGCCACGGGCATCGTCCACTTGTCGATGTAGCGGCGGTCCCGGCCCACGTAGTCATGCTCGCCCAGGAACTCCAGAGTGGCGTTGGTGGTGGGGGCCCAGGTGATCTTGGCCAGGGCCATGACCTTCTGGTTGCGCTGGGGGAGCTCGGCGCCCGGAGGGGTGTTGTCCTCCTCGGTGCGCTCGGCCGACACGAAGTACCAGAGCTTGTCCTTGATGATGGGGCCGCCGATGCTGACAGCGGTATCCCAGTTCTTGGAGGGGAGAATGTCCTTGTCGGAGTTCGGCAGGTTGGGGTGGTTGGCGTTGATCCTGGCCTGCCACTTGGAGTCGGCAAAGTAGGCAGTGAGGCTGCCCTCCACCGTGTTGCCACCGCGCTTGACGATGCCGTTGACGAAGCCGCCCATGAAGCCGCCGAACTCGGCGTTGGCACCCAGGCCAGCCACCTGCACTTCGGAGAACCAGTCGATGTTCGGGAAGATCCAGACGGTGCCACCGGAGGGATCGCTGATGTTCACGCCGTCCATCATGTAGGCGTTCTCACCGGAGTAGCCGCCCCAGGCCCGGTTGCCGTTCACGCCAGGGGTGAGGTCCATGATCGCCGCGATGGAGCGCTCCACCGGGAGGGTGGCGAGGGCCGTGGTGTCGTAGTTCTGGGTGAGGGCGACCACACTGGCTTCCGCACTGCTGGCGGCAGCGACCACCTCGACGGTGGCGCCGGCGGTGTTGGCCGGGAACTTCCAGTTGATGGTCGAGGTCTGGCCCAGCTCCAGGGTCTCGGACTGGGAGAGGGTGGTGCGGTCCGTGGCGGTCACCACAATCTTGTAGCGGCCCGGAGGCAGCGCTGAGAAGCGGTAGGCGCCGTTGACGGCACTGACTGCGACCCGCTCGCCACCAATCATCGAGGTGGAGGTGATGCGGATCTTGGCGCCGGCCACTGGATTGCCTGCGGCATCCTTGACTGTACCCGCCAGGGCCGAGGTGGATGCGGTCTGGGCCACCAGGGCCGTCGGGGCTGCCACCAGGGTCAGCAGGAGTGCGCTGAAACAGGGACTGAAGGACCTTCGAGTCATGCTGCCTCCGGATGGGAAATGGGAAAGATGACCAAAAAGTAATGCTTTCCTGGTTGCCGAGTCAAGTTTTTATTCACCCTCGCCCTGGGCCTGTTCAGGCCCTGCAATCTGCGGTCATCCCTAGCTCTTGGCGAATTTCTGCCGGGCCACGCGCTCCACTTCCCGGAGCTTGGTCAGGGACTGCTGGGGATCCTGGCTGGCGATGGAGGTGGCAATGGCGTGGGCCAGCACCCCGAAGGCCGTGACGCTGTGGGAGAACAGCAGGTTCTCGCCGGGGATGGGCAGGGCCAGGTTGGCGGAGCGGGCCAGGGGGCCACTCAGGTTGTCCGTGAAGGCCAGGACGGGCACCCCCCGCTTCCGGGCATAAGCTGCAGCATCCAGGGTCTCTTGGGTGTAGGGGGTGATGCTGATGGCGATGAGCAGGTCCTTGCTGTCCAGCATGCCCACCTGGGTGGCGAAGTCCGCGGGGTTGCCCTCCAGGACGGGGACGCCGGTGTTGATGAGCAAGTAGGCCAGCTGGCGGGCCATGAGGGCGGAGACACCATCGCCGATGGCCAGCCGGAGGCGGCTGCCCTGGATCTGCTTGACCACCCGCTGGAGCAGGTCCTCATTCACGGCTTTCACCAGCGTGTCGATGTTGCGAATATCCCGGCGGGCGACTTCCAGCAGGGTGGCCGAGGCCTGCACCGGGGCTGTGAGGAGCTGCTCGCCCCGGCCGTAGTGCCGCTTCGCCGCAGTCACCAGGGCCTTCCGCATCTCCAGGTAGCCCGAGTAGTCCAGCTTCTTGGCGAACCGCACCACCGTGGCCACGCAGGTCTTCGACTTGGCCGCCAGCTCTTCCACGCCCCAGAGGGCCGCCTCGTGCATGTTGGCAATGAGGCAGTCGGCGATCTGGCGCTGGCTGGGGGACAGCCCCCTTGCGCTGTGCAAGCGGTTCAGAAGGGGACTCTTGGGCGCAGACATGGGGCCAGCATAGCCTGATCAGCAAGGCCCCTGAATCTCATTGGCACCGATCAAGGTAGCCAGGCGCTCCAGGGCCTCGTTCAGGCCAGCCTTCCGTGCCCGGGTGGTGCGGACGCCGGGCTCCCACCAGAGGCCCCGGATCTCCAGCAGGCCCGAGGCCCGGTGCAGCTTGGGGTCCAGGCGGCCCACCAGGCGGTCCCCCTCCAGGATGGGCAGGACGTAGTAGCCGTGGCGCCGGCGGGCCGCGGGGACGAAGGCCTCGAAGCGGTAGTCGAAGCCGAAGCGGGCCAGGGCCCGGCCACGGTCCCGCAGGACCGGATCGAAGGGACACAGCAGGCGGGTGCGCTCGGGGGGCTCCGGCAGGCTGGCGAGGGTGGTCTCCCAGGTGGCCAGGGCAAAGGCCGGCTGGTGCTCGCCGGCGGCGGTCAGCACCGCCACGGGGAGGATGCGCCCGGAACGGGCGGCGGCCTGGCACCAGGCCCGGGCCGCTGCGAGGTCGATGGTGTCCCAGTAGCCCGCCAGCTCCCGGGGGGTGAAGACCTGGAGGCGCTCGGCCGCCGTGGCGCAGGCCCACTCGCAGTGGGCTTCAGGATCGGGGCAGGGCAGGGCGTGGGCCTCGGGGAGCACCCGGTCGGCCAGGTCGTAGACCTTCTGGAAGCCTTCCCGCCTCGGCACCAGCAGCTCGCCGCTGCGCCACAGGAAGTCCAGGGCGGCCTTCTGGGGTTTCCAGCCCCACCAGGGGCCGCGGCGGTCCGGGTGCTCGAAGTCCGAGGACTTCAGCGGACCCTCCCGGGCGATGCGGTCCCGCACGGCAGCCACCACCTGAGTGGCGTCCGTGCCCCGGAAGTGGTGCTGCCACCAGGCGTGGCCCTGGAGGCGGGTCCGGTCCCGCTGGAACCGGGGCTGCCAGTGGGGGAACCACGCCGTGGGGATGGTGGAGGCATCGTGGGTGAAGCCTTCGAAGAGGTCCTGGCGATCCTCCAGCAGGCGCCGCAGGTGCTCGGGCCGATAGGCGTCCCGGCGGGCGGCCAGGGTGAGGTCATGGGCCCGGGCCACCACATTGATGCTGTCGATCTGCACGAAACCCAGGCGCTGGATCAGGGCCAGGAGGCCCGGGGCCGTGACCCGGCGGGTCGGATCATCCAGCAGGCCCTGGGCGCCCATGAAGAGGCGCCGGGCCGCGGCGGCAGTCACCTGGGGCAGGGTGGTCATTGGATTTGCCTCGGCGGGAGCCCCGGGCTCAAATGCGTGCCGCCAGCTCAGCTCCCTGGCGGATGGCCCGCTGGGCGTCCAGCTCGGCGGCCAGCTCCGCACCGCCGATGAGGTGTACGGGCCGACCCAGGGCCTGCAGGGGCGCCGCCAGGTCTCGCACAGAGTCCTGGCCTGCGCAGAGGATGATGCTGTCCACCGCCAGGCACTTGGAGCCGGCGTCCTTGCCGTCCCGGAGCCACAGGCCCTCGTCGTCGATGCGCTCGTAGACGATGCCACCCTGCATCTTCACCTTCAGGGCCTTGAGGGAGGCCCGGTGGATCCAGCCTGTGGTCTTGCCCAGCTCGGCACCCATGCGATCAGTCTTCCGCTGCAGCAGGTGGATGGTGCGGGTCGGGCCGGCGGGCTGGGGGGCCGGCAGGAGGCCGCCCCGCTGGCCATAGGCGGGGTCCACACCCCAGCTCAGCAGGTAGGTGGCTACATCCGGCACAGCGGGGGGCTGGGCGAGGAAGGCGGCCACATCAAAGCCGATGCCCCCGGCGCCGATGATGGCCACGGTGGTCCCGGCAGTGCGGCGCCCGCTCAGCAGGTCCGCATAGCCGATGACCTTGGGGTGCTCGACTCCCGGGATGGGGGGCGTCCGGGGCTGCACGCCCGTGGCCAGGACTACCTCGTCGAAGTCCGCCAGCAGGTCAGGTGTGGCGCGCTGGTTCAGGCGCAGGTCCACCCCAGCGGCGGCCAGGCGTCGCTCGAAGTAGCGCAGGGTCTCGAAGAACTCCTCCTTGCCAGGGACCTGCTTGGCCAAGTTCAGCTGGCCCCCCAGGGCGGCGCCGGCTTCGAAGAGGGTCACGGCATGGCCCCGCTCCGCCGCATGGCAGGCGAAGCTCAGGCCCGCCGCCCCGCCGCCCACCACCGCCAGGCGCTTGGGGGTGGCGGTGGGAGTGAAGACCAGCTCGGTCTCCCGGCAGGCCCGGGGGTTCACCAGGCAGGTGGCCTCCTTGCGGGCGAAGATGTGGTCCAGGCAGGCCTGGTTGCAGGCGATGCAGGTGTTGATGTCCAGGGCGCGGCCCTCGGCAGCCTTCTGGACGAAGTCCGGGTCCGCCAGCAGGGGGCGGGCCAGGCTCACCAGGTCGGCCGCGCCTCGATCCAGGATGCCTTCCGCGATCTCGGGCGTGTTGATGCGGTTGGTGGCAATGAGCGGGATGCCGACCTCCCCCTTGAGGCGCTCGGTCACCCAGGCGTAGGCGCCCCGGGGCACCATGGCCCCGATGGTGGGGACCCGGGCCTCGTGCCAGCCGATGCCCGTGTTCAGGATGGTGGCGCCCGCCGCCTCGATGGCCTTGGCCAGCAGGATCACTTCCTCCCAGCTGCTGCCCTCGGGGACCAGGTCCAGCATGGAGAGGCGGAAGATGACAATGAAGTCGGGCCCCACGGCGGCGCGGACGGCCTGCACCACCTCCACCGGGAAGCGCATGCGCTGCTCGAAGGGGCCGCCCCAGGCGTCGGTGCGCCGGTTGGTGCGGGCGGCGATGAACTGGTTGATGAGGTAGCCCTCGCTGCCCATGATCTCTACGCCGTCGTAGCCAGCCTTCCGGGCCAGGACCGCACAGGCGGCGTAGTCCCTGATGGTGGCCCGGATCGCCCGGTCGCTGAGCTCCCGGGGCTTGAAGGGGCTGATGGGGCTCTTGAGGGGAGACGGCGCCACACTGAAGGGGTGGTAGCTGTAGCGCCCGCCATGGAGGATCTGGAGGGCGATCTTGCCGCCTTCAGCGTGCACGGCCTCGGTCACCTGTCGATGCTTGGCGACCTGCCAGGGCCAGGAAAGCTGGCTCCCGAAGGGGGTGAGGCGACCTTGGAGGTTGGGGGCGATGCCGCCGGTGACGATGAGGCCAACCCCGCCCCGGGCCCGCTCCGCATAGAAGGCGGCCAGCCTGGCGAACCCGCCCTTGGCCTCCTCCAGGTTGGTGTGCATGGACCCCATGACCACTCGGTTGCGTAGCACCGTGAAGCCGAGGTCGAGGGGGGCCAGAAG
>Ga0007794_10000418_pt1 | contig 13190 bp, 8 predicted proteins | sample CryBogmetaGMA5M_FD_60365 | JGI IMG/M metagenome (GOLD analysis project Ga0007794, IMG submission 60365) | Freshwater microbial communities from Crystal Bog, Wisconsin, USA - MA5M | ecosystem: Environmental > Aquatic > Freshwater > Lake | place: Crystal Bog, Wisconsin, USA | collected 2009-07-06
GGGCCGGTGCTCTAACACCGCCACAACCAAGGAGACTGCAAACCGTTGCTTCCGCAAGCCCTAACGGGCGATCGGGCTGGACAGACGTCCGTCACCCTGCCGCGAAGCGGCTTCGTTCAAAGAACTGCCAACCACAGAGAACGCAGAGAGCGCAGAGGCGCGCCGACCCACCCCCCGCATGGGCCCGCCGGAGGCGGCTTCCGGCGATGACGGAAGTCAGCCCGGGGTGCCACGGCCGCGCCCCCCAAGAGGCGCGGCAGCGGCGCCCCGGACTGGAGCCCATGCTGGGCTGCCCACACACCCTATCCCAGCACTCCCCGTGCATCCCCGTCAAAAATTCTTTTTCATCGGGAAGGACGGCTTTCTACCTCCGCTCGGTCCTCATGTTGACCCCCGGATCATGAATGGCGACAATCCGGTACACCCCAACACCCCGGAGCCACCCATGAACCTGCTGGCCGGTCAGATGATGCAGATCCCGCTGCTGATCTCCCACCTGATCACCCACGCGGCGCGCCACAGCGGGGACACCGAGATCGTGTCCCGGCGGGTGGAGGGGGACCTCCACCGCACCACCTGGGCCGAGGCCGAGCTGCGCGCCCGCAAGCTGGCCCAGGCCCTGGCGCGCCTGGGCTGCCAGCCTGGAGACCGGGTGGGCACCCTGGCCTGGAACGGCTACCGCCACCTGGAGATCTACTACGCCACCTCCGGCAGCGGCCTGGTCTGCCACACCGTGAACCCGCGCCTGTTTCCGCAACAGATCGCCTGGATCATCAACGACGCCGAGGACCGTGTGCTCTGCTTCGACCTGAACCTGCTGCCCCTCGTGGAACAGCTGGTGGCGGACGTGCCCAAGGTGAAGCACTTCGTCCTGATGGCGGACAAGGACCGGATGCCCGCCGAGACCAAGATCCCGAACCTGGTCTGCTACGAGGACCTGGTGGCGGCGGAGGTCGGCGACTACACCTGGCCCGACTTCGATGAGAACACCGCCTCCAGCATCTGCTACACCTCCGGCACCACGGGCGATCCCAAGGGTGCGGTGTATACCCACCGCTCCACCCTGCTCCACAGCTTCGCCTCGGCCCTGCCCGACTCCATGAATGTGCGCGCCACGGATGCCGTGCTGCCGGTGGTGCCCATGTTCCACGTGAACGCCTGGGGCCTGCCCTACACCATGGCCATGGTGGGCTGTAAGGTGGTCTTCCCCGGTCCCTTCCTGGATGGGAAGTCGCTCTATGAGCTCATGGAGGCCGAGCAGGTCACCTTCAGCGCCGGGGTGCCCACGGTCTGGCTGGGCCTGCTCAACCATGTGCAGACCAACGGCCTGAAGTTCTCCTCCTTCAAGTCCACGGTCATCGGCGGCGCGGCCTGCCCGGCTTCCATGATCCAGACCTTCGAGGACGACTACGGCGTGGAGGTGGTGCACGCCTGGGGCATGACGGAGCTGTCCCCCCTGGGCACCCTCTCCCGCCTGCGCTCGAAGCACCTGGGCCTGCCGGAAGCGGACCGTCGCGCCCTCCTGGCCCGCCAGGGCAAGGTCATCTACGGCATCGACATGCGCATCGTGGACGGCGACGGCAATGCCCTGCCCTGGGACGGCGTGGCCTTTGGCGATCTGGAGGTGCGCGGGCACTGGGTCATCAACCGCTACTTCGCCCACACCAACGACCCGCTCCATGACGGCTGGTTCCCCACAGGCGATGTGGCCACCATCGATGCCGACGGCTTCATGCTCATCACGGACCGCTCCAAGGACGTCATCAAGTCCGGCGGCGAGTGGATCAGCTCCATCGCCCTGGAGAACCTCGCCGTGGCCCACCCGGCGGTGTACCAGGCGGCGGTGATCTCCGTGGCCCACCCCCAGTGGGGCGAGCGCCCCCTGCTCACCGTGGTGCTGAAGCCCGGGGCCACCGCGACCCGGGAGGAGCTGCTGGCCTTCTACGAGGGCAAGCTCCCCCGCTGGCAGATCCCCAACGACGTGGTGTTCCTGCCGGAGCTCCCCCACACCGCCACCGGCAAGATCCAGAAGCTCAAGCTGCGCGCCGCCTTCAAGGACCACACCTGGCCCCAGGGCTAGCGGGTTGCCCACCCTCCCGAAGAAGCCCATGCTGTAGTTGGGCACGATTGCCCTTCCTTTTTGCCAAGACCATGCGCCATCGACACCTGAACCACCAGACCTTCACCCTCGCTGCCATCGATGATGTGATCGATCGCGGGCAGAAGCAGGACTGGCTTGAGTTGCGCCGTGCGGTGCTAGCAGATCCTTCCCTTCTGGAGCGGATCCGCATGGTCTGTGCTGCCCACCTCGAGGATCCCTACGCCCAGCGCTATCACTTCTGGTTCCACTATGTCGAACAAAGCGTTGCCTGACTGGGACGCCGTCCTTTCAGCGGCAGCTCGCCTTCAGTCCATCCTCCCGGATGCTGTTCTCGTTGGGGGGACGGCGGCGGCCTTGCATGTGGGTCACCGAATTTCCACGGATGCTGACCACACCCTGGACGACCTGCAAGGTCGCTTTGATGAGGTCTTGGCGGCACTGGAATCCGTGGCGGGATGGGAAACAGCCCGGATCAAGCGACCCGTCATGATCCTCGGCAGCCTGGATGGAATCGAAACGGGTATTCGGCAACTCATCCGCAAAGAGCCCCTGGAGAAGGCCTGCTTCCAATTTCACGGGGGAAGCATCACCTTCCCAACCCAGGCCGAGATCCTCCGCATCAAGGCCGTTCTGATCCTGCTTCGAAATGCCACCCGAGACTACCTGGACTTCGTTGCCTTGGCAGATGCCATGGGCCCGGCGGAGGCCTGGAAATCCCTGCAGCGGTTTGATGTCCTCTACCCCCAGAGGGGCGGTGAGTCCGCTCTGCTCCAGCTGCAGGTCCAACTCAGCAAGCCCATGCCCTTTGATCGGGAAGGAATGAGCTTGCTGGAGTACAAAAACCTAGCCCCCAAGTGGCACGACTGGTTGCAAGTAGAGTCCGCCTGCATGGGGCTCTCGGCCTACTTCTTTGACGCCTTCGCACGTGACAGCGACGGTGCCGTCGGCGGGTAGGGGCCCCCGAGGCCTCGGGGCCCCCTACTTCTCCGGGATGAGCTTCTTGAGGGCGCCGACCAGGGCGTTGGGCTCGTAGCCCAGCTTCTGGTAGGCCACCTTGCCTTCGCGGTCGAGGATGAAGAGGGCGGGCAGCACGGGCAGCACCTTCATGAGCGAGGCGGGGCCCTGTTCGCCGAGGCCCGGCATGTAGAGGCGGGTCTTGCCCACAAAGGCCCGGTTCTTGGCCAGGAAGGGCCCGAGGGCGGCCCACTTGCCTTCGTCCAGACAGACGGGCCAGACCTCGAAGCCGAACTTCTCGCCCTTGGCCTGGAAGTCCACCAGCTCATTGAGGAGGTTCAGCGACGGCCCGCAGGTGGTCTGCCAGAAGCCGATGACCACCAGCTTGCCCTTCATCTCGGTCACCGGCAGGGCCTTGTTGGCGGCATCGTACACCGCGAAGGCCGTGCCGGGCTGACGCTCGGCCTTGGGGAACAGCACCCCGCCGCTGGCCTCGCCCATCACCTGGTCGCCCACAGCGCCTGCCATACCCCCAGTGGTGTTGCGCTGGCTCCCCTTGCGGAACATGGCGTCCTCGTGGCCCTCGATGCGGGGGCAGGCCGTGTCCGAGGTGGGGCGGGACTGGTAGAGGGCCTGGGCCTGCAGGCCGAGGCCAAGGGCCAGGAAGAGGATGGCGGGAATGCGCATGGGGCCTCCGGGATAAGAGATGGCAATATCAGCATCCATGAAAAGGGGCCCCTTGCGGAGCCCCTTTTCATGACAGCGCTGACAGTCTAGAAGGTCAGCTTGACGCCCCAGCGGTAGCTGCGACCCGTCAGCCAGCCATTCGCAGCGCCGAAGGCGGCATTCACGACCGCGGAGGAGGTCGTGTAGTACTGGTCCCAGGAGGTCTGGGTGCGCTTGTTGAGCACGTTGAAGATGTCGAGGGTGGGAACCAGCTTCATCTTGGCGCTCAGCTTGTACTGGTACTCGAGGTGCGTGTCCACCACGGACTGGCCGGGCAGGGTACCGCGGGTGCCGTACTGGTGATTCTCGGGAATCGCATTGCCGTAGCCACCCCAGTCCATGTTGCCACTGGGGTCACCGCTGAGGGTGCCGTTGTCGAAGGCGCTCTTGGGGGCGCCGCTCTGGTAGTTGAGTCGGCCGCCGGCGGAGAAGGAACCACCGAAGAGGTCCCAGGTGTAAGAGCCGAAGAGCTTGACGATGTGGCGACGGTCGAGGGGCAGGTAGCCGTTGCCCACGTAGGGCGCGTAGTCCCAGGTGGAGGTGATGTTCGCATCCGCCTGGCCGTTGCTGGTCTGGCCGATGCCCTCGTAGTTGCCGTGGAGGTGGCTGAGGGTGTAGCTGAAGCTGACGATGTAGCGGTCAGTCTTCCGGTCCAGGGTCACATCCAGGGAGTTGTAGTTGTTCTTGGGGTCCGGGAACACGGTGTTGGTCCAGGTGTTCAGGCCGCCCGGGGTGCTGTGGTACTTGTTGTTCAACCACTGGTAGGTCTTGCCGTACTTGGGGTTCCAGAGGATGGAGTAGCCTTCGCCGTCGACGGGGGTGCCGGTGGCATCGGTGGGGACGGTGTCCTCGATGATGCGCTCAAGCTTGCGGTACTTGGCGTGGGCGCCCACGATCCAGCCGTTGGCCAGGGTGTGGTCGACGCCGAGGATGTACTCGGTGCGCTTGGGGACCTTCAGGCCATCCAGAGGGTGCGGGTAGTCGCGGTAGTAGCCCGAGTAGTCGTACACGGCATAGGGCGACCCGGACACGGTGTAGGCAGCGGTATTGACATCATAGGTGGCGTTGCCCGTGGAAGCCCGGTAGCGCTTCTGGACATAGGTCTCGTTGCCCGCAGTGCGGAGCGAGGCCTGCATGGGGAACCGCTCCTGGTAGGTGGCGTAGTTGGCCGAGAGCTTGGTCTTGCCATCGTTGTTCACATCCCAGGTCAGGCCCAGGCGGGGCTGGAGCTGATCCTTGGTGTCCGTGAACTCCACGAAGGTCTTGTTGTCATTGCCCGTGACCTTCTGGGTCTCGAGGCGAACGCCGTAGGACAGGCGCAGGCCGGGCTTCACTTCCCACTGGTCCTGGGCGTAGAAGCCATTAAAGGCGATCTTGGCATGGGAGCCCAGGTTGGCGTAGGTAGTGACATACACCGACGAGAGGGCAGTACCGGAGCGGTTGATGGTGACCCGGTCATCCCCAGCCAACAGGTCGTTCACGAAGGAGCTGGAGCTGGAGTTGCTGAAACCAGCCTTGACGGCGTGGTCCCCAAGGAACCAGGACAGGTCCACGCGGAACTGGTTGTTGTCGCCCTTGTCGGTCTCGGCATAGTCGCCAATGCCACCGCGCACATAGGCAACGCCAGCCAGGACGCCATCATTCTTTCCGGGACCGGCCACGTACCACATGTAGTCCGTGATGGAAGCCAGGAGCACCGTGGGCTTGACGTGGGACTCGACGGAAGTGCTACCCGCCTTGGCGGTCAGCAGCAGGGTGGGGCTGATGTTCCAGTCATAGGTCAGGGACCAGCTCTGGGTCTTGTTGGACTGACTGTAGCCAGCGTTGCGGTTGCCCCGGGTGGGGTAGGCGTTGACCTGGTCGATGGGCTCGTTGACGGAGTTGATGGTGGCCGTCAGCTGCTGGGACTGGGTCAGGAAGTAGTTCAGCTTGGCGTAGACGTTGGTCGTCTTATCCGAGAGGGCCGTGTTCTTGAGGCCAATGTTGTTGACGAGGGGGAGGCTCTCGATGTTGATCTGGTTGACGCCCACAAAGTAGAAGAGCTTGTCCGTGATGAGGGCCCCACCGGCGGTGAAGCCGAAGTCGTAGCGATAGTTGGGGGTGGCCTGGTTGTAGAAGTAGGTGCGAATCGGCGCACCCTGGAGCTGAGCCGCGTCGCTGGTGATCCAGGCGCTGCCCACGAACTGGTTGGTACCGGACTTGGTGATGGCGTTCACCACGCCGCCGAGGGCGCTGTACTCAGCCCGGAAGCCGCCGGTCTGCACTTCGACCTGGTCGAAGAAGTCGGTGGGCATGGAAGCGCCCTGGAAGCCCTTGCGGTAGTCGGTGGTGTCGAGGCCGTCCACCACGAAGCTGTTCTCCAGGCCGGAGGCGCCGCTGATGGAGAGGCCCAGGCTGCTGTTCTGGGTGCCGGGGGCCAGGAACGCGAGGCTGTTGAAGTCGCGGCCCATGGGGATGGAGCTCAGCTGATCCACCTGGAGGGTGGAGCCCGTCTGGGTGGTGGAGAGATCAAGCACGGCGGCATTGGCGACGACGGCGACGACGGCGCTGGCTTCGGCGGCGACCTTGAAGGTGGCGCTGGAGGTGTTGTTCAGAAGGACATTGACCCTCTGGGCGGGGGCGCTCTGGCCAGCCTTGTTGGCCTTGATGCTCCAGTCGCCGGGATTCAGCATGGCCAGGCGGTAGCTGCCGTCTGCCGTGGTGACGGTGGTGCGGACGATCTGGGCCGACGTGGCCGTGACCGTGGCACCGGCCAGGGGCTTGCCGGCGGCATCCCGCACGACGCCCTGGATGGCACCCGTGGTGGAGGTCTGCGCCTGGGCGACAAACCCACTGCCAGCGATGAGGGCCAGGGCGGTAAACCCTAACCGGCTGATAGAACGATTCATAGCAACTCCTTGAAGAGCGGCTGCAGCCGCTGGGGAAATAGGGCTCCAATGGCACGATGAGGGCCATGGGGGCAAGTGACGCACATGTTTCAAGCCGCTAGGCGGGAGGTCTAATGTGGGTAGGATAATCTAAGTTCCCCGGTCATTTGTAAATTTTCTCAACACCCCTACCAACCCCATTAAAGCAAATAAAGGAATTAATGGGTGTCGCCGGGGCAAAGCGGGCCCAGGCCATGAAAAAACTGGTCCTTAAAATCGATCGATTCGATACCAGACCGCTGCCGTTCTGGCACTTGGCGGATGGGTTCTTAGGGTGCGGCAGTCAGCGTGGGCGCAATCACCCGGGCGCCCTTGCGCTTCACCGAGACCTCGATGGAGGCGGTGGGCGTGGGGGTCCCCTGGGGCGCCCAGCGCAGCAAGTACCGTGATCCAAACACCTGCATGGCCTGGCCCAACTGGGACTCCAGCTCGGAGCGCAGGGGGAAGCAGAAGCCGCCGGTGTCGGGGGCCAGGGGGCCCATGTTCCCGGTGATGTTGGGGCTGGAGCCGGCGACCGAGTAGATCATGACCCCGGCCTGGACGCTCTTGGCCTTGAGCTGCATCTGCTGGATGGTGATGTCCCGCACCGCCAGGGTGGCGGTCTCGGCGGGCCCCCCCATGTCGCCATTCACCCGCTGGTTGCTCCACTTGCGGTTCATGGACGTTCGGATGGAGGGCTGGTTGAGGTCATCGGACTCACAGTGGGAGAAGACGATCATGTGCTTCTGGCCGGGGACAGACGCCAGGCTGTCCAGCAGGGCTTCCACCGTCTTCATTTCCCGCCCCACGGCCTGGACCAGACCCGACACCATGGCCGAGTCGTTCAGGTTGACTCGGTCCTGGGCGGTGCGCCCCTTCTGGTCCGGGGTTCCACCGGCCCAGGCGATGGTGCCGGTCTTGAAGCGAGCCAGCAGCGCAGTCAGGGCCTCCTGGCCCCCGGGCTGGGGGGGAGCCAGCTTCGGGAAGGGCTGGAAGCCCAGGCCCTCGAGCTTGCCCGTGGGCACGCCCGTCAGGGACTCGGGCAGCATGGCGGGCACGCGGGCCAGGGCCTTGGCCCAGGCGGTGCGGTCGGTGGACAGTCCGGGCAGCAGGCTCTCCAGGGAGTCCTTGCCCCGGGCCACGATGAAGACCTGGTCCCCTTCGGGCACCTTGGTGAGGAAGTCCGCCGCAGCAGTGAAAGCGATGGCCCGGTAGCTCGGGTCCCGGATGGGCTCGAAGACCAGGATCCAGGACTGCGTGGCCGCGGCCAGCTGGTCCGGGCTCTTCAGCTCCGCCAGGGGCCGGACCTTGCCGCCGACCTTGAGCTCGACCTCGTCAGGCTTGAGGTCCCCCACCGGGCCACCTCGACCATCCAGGACCAGCAGCCACAGCTGGGCGCCGTTCCCGGCCGGCGCCTGGGCGATCAGGCCCAGGCTCAGGCAGGCACCCAGCAGGAAGGAACGTGCGGTTCGGCGGGTCATGGAGCCTCCCAAGGCTGGCGCTATCCAGGCCCCATTGTTTCACCCCTGGGAGGGGCTACCTACGCTTGTCCAAAAAAAAGAGGCCCCGGAGGGCCTCTTTTTTTTGCTGGCAGGTGCTACCTAGAAGCGGAAGCCCGTGGAGATGGCGATGCTGCGGGCGGACCCGAAATTGCCATTGCCCGTGACCTTGCCGTTGTTGGCATCACGAACCCAGGGATCGTTCAGACCAGAGAGGTAACCACCCTGGGCGGTGATGTTCGGGTTGTAGCCCACACCGTAGCTGAGGATCTGCTGGTGGTTGAGGACGTTGGCGATGGTCATCTTGGCGAACCCATTGACGTTCTTCTTCAGGAGGGCGAAGAGGGGGAAGTCGTGGGTGACCGCGAGGTCCAGGTAGGCCGCGCCCGGGAAGACACCGGCCATGCCGCGACCACCGAGGTACTGGGTGGCCGAGGTGCCGTACTGGGAGGAGAGGTTCACGTTCAGGTCCGTGGGATCGATGGAGCGGGTGGCACTGTAGTGCGAGCCCGTATCGAACCGGTACACCAGGCCCCAGGTGGTCTTGCCGTAGGCGTTGGTGTCCACATAGGAGCCGGTGGCCCGGATGCGGATGGGCACATGGCCGGCCAGGTAGCCATCGGGGGAGGTGATGTTGCGGTCATACATGACCACGCCATCTTGCACGGTGAAGTACTTCAGGCCTTCACCACGTCCGGGGGAGGAGCTGCTCTCACCCTCGTAGTTGCCCTTCAGGGAGCTCCAGGTGATGTTGCCACCGAACTGCCAGGCGCCCTTGGCGAGCTGACCTTCCAGCTCGAGGCCCTGGTAGTCGCGCTTGGCAATGTCACTGTTTTCCCAGACCTTCATGTAGACTTCGCTGCCATCGGCGAGCGTAACCAGGCCGTCATTGCCGGCGCGGTAGTCAAAGAGGTTCTTCCACTTTTTGGAGACGGCCGTGACCTTCACGGAACCGGCGCCGAAGGTGGGGGTGTTGAAGGAGTACTGGAAGCTGGCCTGGAGCTCATCGACCGTGGGGGTCTTGAGGTTGTTGGCGAGCTTCACGTTGACGGCAGGGTTGTTGTAGTAGCTGATGACGCTGTAGTTGTAGTTGGTGTGCAGGGCCGTCAGGTCGGTCAGCTGAGCGAAGGTCCGCAGGCCGGTGGGTCCCATGTAGGGGTGGTCGATCTCCGTCGGATTGCCCTGGTTGGTGACGGAGTTCATGACCGACTCAAGGGCCTTGGCATTGTACTTGGCATAGGCTGCGCCAAACACGTAGACGCCGTCGCCCTGAAGGTCATACTTCATGCCCAGGCGGGGGCTGATGCCGTTGGCGCCGGCCGTCTTGGTGCCGGTTTCGTTCTGGGCCTTGAACTGGTCAAAGCGCAGGCCGAGGTTGAAGGCCAGGTTGCGGTTCACGACCCACTTGTCGTTGATGTAGAGGGCGTCGGAGATCATGTGGGTCTCACCGGCGGCGCTCTCGTAGGTCCAGACGTCAACACCGCGGGCGCGGCCTTCCGCCAGGTTCATGCGGTTGGCACCAAAGATGTAGCCCGTGGGGGTCTGCTCGTTGCGGGCGCGGCTGATGCCCTTGTAGTAGTCCAGGCCGATGTCGGTCTGGTGGCTGCCGTTGCCATCCCAGAACAGGCTGACCTTGCCGTTGAAGGTCTGGTTGTTGCGGTTGTCGCCGCCGTCCGTGGAGTTGAAGATGCCGTTGTTGTAGTAGTAGCCGTTGGTGTAGTTGTAGACCGGGCTGCCACCGGCAGGATCAGCACCGGCGGAGAGCTTCTGCTTCTTGCTGCCGATCTTGAACTCGGAAGTGATGGCGTTGGACCAGATGCCCCGCCACTGCAGGTTGGTGAACTCGGAGGTGCTCACCTGGGGGACCAGGGCACGCGTCTCACCCGCGCCGTAGTTGCGGTTCACATCGTCGATGCGGGCGTTGTTGAAGGACGCCACGAGGGTGTGGTCCGGCGTGACCGCATAGGTCAGCTTGATCTGGCGGCGGATCTCGCTGCTCAGCGTGTCGTAGGGGGAGTTGAAGCCGCCAGGGCCGTCACCCGTGAAGTAGGGGCCGGTGCCAGTGATGTTCTGGTAGCCGACGCCGTTGCCACCCTGCGCCACGGTGCCGTAGTTGAGGGCCGGAATGCTCGCGCCGATGGTGCCGGTGCCGTTCTGCTTGGTCTGGAAGAAGGAGCCAGCGAACCAGAGCTTGTCCTTGATGATGAAGCCGCTGAGGCTGATGGTCTTCTGCTCGCTGAGCTTGTTGCTCAGGGCGCTGCGGACCTGCATGGGCTGGTAGGCGTTCCAGGCCGGATTGTTCAGCTCCCAGCGGAGCTGGCCCTGGAACTCGTTGCCGCCGGAGCGGGTGATGGCGTTGAGCACGCCGCCGTCCACATCGCCGTACTCGGCGGAGATGGCACCGGTGATGATCTGGATCTCTTCCACGGAGTCGTCAATGATCCGGACGCCACGGTTGTTGTAGGCGTTGTCCGAGATGTTCTGGCCGTCCATGAGGTAGAGGTTGCCGGAGGTCATGGCGCCGCGGATCTGGGGGCGGCCGCCGACGCCCGAGGTGACGCCAGGCGTCAGCAGGGCCACGGTTTCCATGGTGCGCCCGCTGGGGAGCTTGTCGACGTTGTCCAGGCGGTAGTTGGTGGCGGTCTTGGTGTCGGTCTTGTCGATCTCAGCAGCCGAGGCGACCACTTCCACCACGGCCGAGCCGGTGGGGACCATGGTGTAGCGGGGCTCGAAGGACTGGCCAATACCCACGACAGCGGTGGCCGTCACGGTCTGCATGCCGGCCTTGACCAGCTGGACGGTGTAGGTACCGGGAGGGAGCAGGCGGGAGACGAAGCGGCCATTGGCGCCGGTCACGACGGTGCGCGCGCCCTGGAGGCTGGAGGAGGTGAGGCGGGCGGTCACACCGGCTACCGGTGCGCCAGCCTTGTCCACCACCTCGCCAGAGATGCTGGCGGTCTGGGTGCCCTGGGAATAGAGGGCAGCGCCTCCGAGGGCGAGCATGGCCGCGACGCGACCAAGCCTATTGAAGTTTGGGTTCATGAGAACTCCTGGGGGGAGGTGCGGCATACGGCCGCAGGGGTGTGAAGGAGAACTGAAACGCCCGCTAGGGCTGGATGGGCAGTGAGGAAACCCGTGAATGATACGGGGTCGTTAATGAGGGGACAGTATGAGAGGTTCCCTCACGAGTGGGTAGATTATGTCAGAACTTACAAGGGGAAGGGGCATTGTTTGAATTATTGATTCTTTGATGTATAAGCCATCATTGCAAAATGTCGTTAATTAAATCTCTTATACATTCAATAAACCGGCCTTTTTCGACCCCCCAAACGCCCTCAGGGGGGGTTGATCCTGACCCTCAACAGCCGATGGTCGCCAGCAGCCAGGGGCCCTGGGTCAGGGGTGTCTCGGACCAGGTCAGGGTGGCCCGGTAGGCGGCCAGAGGCGGCGTGGCGCCGACCTTGGCGTGGATCTCATAGAGGACATCCCCCTCGGCGACCTGCTGGCCCACCTGGACCCGCACCCGGATGCCCACGCCCAGATCCAGGACATCGGTCTGGCTCTTGCGGCCAGCGCCCAGGTCCATGGCCAGGATGCCCAGGGCCCGGCCATCGATGGCGGCCACATGCCCAGCCCGGTCCGCCCGGACGGCAATGACCTGCCCGGCCTGGGGCAGGCGGCTGAAGTCGTCCAGGGAAGCGGCGTCTCCGCCGTTCAGGGCCACGAAGCGGCGGAGGGTGGCCAGGGCCGAGCCATCCTTAATACTGACCTGCACCTTGGCCTGGGCACCTTCGAGGGTGGTGGCGGCCCCGCCCATGACCAGCATCTCGGCGGCCAGGCGGAAGCTCATCTGGGCCAACTCCGTGTCAGCGTGCTCGCCGCGGAGGATCTCCACGCACTCCATCACTTCCAGGGCGTTGCCGATGGCCCAGCCCAGGGGGGCGTCCATGCGGGTAATGAGGGCCCGCATCTGCATGCCATGGGCCTGGCCGACGTTCACCATGCTCTGGGCCAGGGCCGTGGCGTCCTCCAGGGTCTTCATGAAGGCGGTCGGGCCGCACTTCACATCCAGCACCAGGGCATCGGCGCCCCCGGCGAGCTTCTTGGACATGATGCTGGCCGTGATCAGGGGGATGCTCTCCACCGTGGCGGTCACATCCCGCAGGGCGTAGAGCTTCTTGTCGGCGGGGGCGATGTCGGCAGTCTGAGCGGAGTTGGCGAACTTGGTCTCGGCCAGGCTGCGCAGGAACTCGGCCTCGGAGAGCTCGACCTTCAGGCCCGGGATGGCGGCGAACTTGTCCACCGTGCCACCGGTGTGGCCCAGGCCCCGGCCGCTGAACATGGGACAGGGCACCCCACAGGCCGCCACGATGGGCCCAAGGATGAGGGTGGTCTTGTCGCCCACGCCCCCGGTGCTGTGCTTGTCCACCTTGAGGCCGGGCACCGAGGACAGGTCCAGGCGCTTGCCCGAGTCCCGCATGGCCAGGGTGAGGGCCAGGGTCTCCTCCGTGGTCATGCCCCGCCAGCAGATGGCCATGAGCAGGGACGCACTCTGCTCGTCCGGGATGGTGCCGGCTGCGGCCCCCTGGACCCAGAAGGCGACTTCCTCGGGAGACAGGGCTCCGCCCAGCTTCTTGGTATAGATCAGGTCGTACATCCGCATGGGATGACTCCTCGCAAGCGGTGCGTCAGATGCTCTGCAGCAGGCCTTCGAGGGCGGCAGCGTCGCCCCGGCCCTTGAAGCGGGCCTTGTACTCGGCCAGGTCGGTCAGGGCCTGGGCCCGGTCACCGGCCAGGCGGTTGGCGTCCATCTGGCAGGCCCAGAAGGCTTCGGCCCAGGGGGCGTCGGCCGTGGCCTTGGCGCGCAGGGGGTCCAGGTGGGTGCGGGCCTCCTTGGCCTGGCCCAGGGCCACGGCGCGCAGGGCCAGGCGGAGCTCAGCCCAGGGCTCATCGGCCTTGGCGGGGGCGGGGCTCTTGCCATCGAGGGTAAGGCGCCAGGTGGCC
>Ga0007794_10000419_pt1 | contig 13138 bp, 9 predicted proteins | sample CryBogmetaGMA5M_FD_60365 | JGI IMG/M metagenome (GOLD analysis project Ga0007794, IMG submission 60365) | Freshwater microbial communities from Crystal Bog, Wisconsin, USA - MA5M | ecosystem: Environmental > Aquatic > Freshwater > Lake | place: Crystal Bog, Wisconsin, USA | collected 2009-07-06
CGTGTGCGGGCCAAAGGCGAACTGCAGGATCTTCATGCCCGGGAGATTGAAGCGCGCCTTGAGCTCCCGCACGTCGTCGGTGATGATCCCCAGGTCCTCGGCGATGATGGGCAGGTGCCCGTGGACGTCCAGGAGCGCCTCGAGCATCTCGGCTCCCAGGGCCGGAACCCAGGCCCCGCGCACCGCGGTCTTCTCCGCGGCCTCGATCTCCCAGTACCCGGCAAAGCCCCGGAAGTGGTCCAGGCGCACCAGGTCGAACAGGCCGAAATTGTGGCGCATGCGCCGGAGCCACCAGGCAAAGCCCTCGGCCCGGCAGGCCTCCCAGTCGAACACCGGGTTGCCCCAGCGCTGGCCCGTGGCGCTGAAATAGTCCGGCGGAACCCCGGCCACGAAGAGTGGCTGGCCGTCCTCGTCCAGCTTGAACAGGCGCCGATTGGCCCAGACATCGGCCGAATCAAGGGTCACGTAGATGGGCACGTCACCGATGAGCTCCACGTCGAGCCTGGAAAGCTCATACCTGAGGCGGCCCCACTGGCGGAAGAACAGCCACTGGCAGAACTGGTGGAACAGGACCTCGCGGCGCAGCAGGCCGCCATAGCTTTGCAGGGCCTCCTCGCTGCGGTCGCGGATGTCCTTGGGCCAGGCGGTCCAGGCCACGCCGCCGAAGTGCTGCTTGAGCGCCATGAACAGGGCGAAGTCCGGCAGCCAGGCCGCGTTGTGGCCCCGGAACTCGGCAAAGGCGGGCTCGTCCTCAAGCCGACAGGGCAGCTTGCAGGCCAGCCCCCCGGGCAGGTTCCCCCCGGCCAGGCAGCGCTCAAAGACCTGGCGCAGCATGGCGCCCTTGCTCATCTCCACGGCCGGGAAGTCCACCCGTTCGCCCGCGGGCAGGGCAAAGGCGGTGAGCTCGCCGGGCGTCAACAGACCGTCGTCCGCCAGGCCCTCGGGGCTGATGCACAGGTTGTTGCCCGCAAAGGCCGAGAAGCTGGAGTACGGGGAGTTGCCCAGGCTGGAGGCCGTGGGCGAGATGGGCAGCATCTGCCAGCGGCTCTGGCCGGCGAGCGCCAGGAACTCGGCAAAGCGCAGGGCCTCGGGCCCCAGGTCGCCGATGCCGAAGCGCGAAGGCAGGGAGGTGAGGTGCAAGAGCACGCCGCTGGTCCGCCGCATGAAGCCTCCTTGACGTTGCCGAAGGGCGAGACCACGCAGGGCCGCCTGCCCCCCTCCTACACGCAAGCTCGCCGGAGAGGAAGGGGGCCGGGCGGCCCTGCGGGCAGGAAAGGCGCTGGGCGGCCTGGGCAAAATATCCCTGGCACGCAAGGTGCATCCTTGACGCCAGGAAGATCCCCCCAAGGGCTTACAAGGAGGCCCCCCATGCCCGAGACGTACAGACAACCGGTGCGCGAACAGGTGCTGGAGGCCCTGGGCCAGACCCAGGACAGCCTGCACGAGCTGGACTACGAGGACGTCGCCCTTTCCGCGGCAGGCCTGCAACTGGTGCGCCGGGCCGCGGCCACGGTGCTGCGCCGCTTGACCGGCATGGCGGCCGAGGACCTGCCCCTGTCCCGGGCTTTGGCCCTGTTCCTGGACCACGTGTTCTGGAACGAGGCCACGGGCGGGCTCATCCTCTGCGCCGAGCTCTCGGACAAGAGCGTCTGCCTGCCCATCCCGCCCGACTGCTGGGGCATCAAGCCCCACACCGGGTACGAGCAGTAACGCCTTGCCCGGCGACCGGGCATAAGGCCCCACACCGGTACGAGCAGTCGCGACCTGCCCGGCTGCCGGGGCCATACACCAACACGCGCAAAACGCGCGTGCCGGACCAGGGCAGAGAGCCCGGGCCCGGCACACGCGAGCAGCTCATCCGGCCCCGCAGGGGCCGTTCTATTTCAGGAAGGTCTGGGCCCGGTCCGGGCCCACGGAAACCAGGCCCACAGGCACGCCGGAGAGCTCCTCCAGCCGCAGCAGGTAGGCCCTGGCGTTCTCCGGCAGGCCGGCCCAGGAGGTCACCGCGCTCAAGTCCTCGTCCCAACCGGGCATGGTCTCGTACAGCGGCAGCACGTCGGCCATGCCGTTCTGCTCCTGGGGCGGATAGTCCATCCGCGCGCCCCGGTACTCATAGGCCACGCAGATCTTGAGTTCCTTGAGGCCCGAGAGCACGTCGAGCTTGGTCACGGCCAGCTCCGTGGGGCCGTTCAGGCGCGCGCTCTCGCGCAGCACCACGAGGTCCAGCCAGCCGCAGCGGCGCTTGCGGCCGGTGGTGGCCCCGAACTCCCCGCCCTTCTCCTGCAGGTACTCGCCCGTGGCGTCGAACAGCTCCGTGGGGAACGGCCCGCCGCCCACGCGCGTGGTGTAGGCCTTGACGATGGCGATGATGCGCTCGAGCAGCCGGGGCGAACAGCCCGAGCCCGAGGCCGCGTTGCCGGACACCGTGGTGGACGAGGTCACAAAGGGGTACGTGCCGTGGTCGATGTCCAGGTGCGTGCCCTGGGCGCCCTCGAAGAGCACCGAGCCGCCGCCCGCAACAGCCTTCTGGATGGCCGTGGACACGTCGCCCAGGTACGGGCGCAGGCGCTCGGCAAAGGGCAGCAGCTCACGGAAGACCTGCTCCGGGTCCATGGCCTCACAGCCATAGAGCTGGGTGAACAGGATGTTCTTCTCCACCAGGGCGGCCTCGATCTTGGCGCGCAGGAGCTCCGGGTCGGCCAGGTCGCAGGCGCGGATGCCGCAGCGGTGCATCTTGTCCTCGTAGCAGGGGCCGATGCCCCGGCCCGTGGTGCCGATCTTGGACCCCTTGGAAAGGGAACCTTCCCTTGCCGAATCCAGTTTACGATGGTAGGAAAGAATCACATGGGTCTTTTTGCTGACCATGAGCCGGGCCGGGGAAACGTCCACGCCCTTCTCGGCCAGGGTGTCGATCTCGCGCAGGAAGACCTCGGGGTCCAGCACCACGCCGTTGCCGATGAGGCAGATCTTCCCGGGATGCAGGATGCCCGAGGGGATGAGGTGCAGGATGCATTTCTCGCCAGCCACCACCAGGGTGTGGCCGGCGTTGTTGCCGCCCTGGAAACGCACCACGGCCGCGGCATCCTGGGCCAGCATGTCCACAATCTTGCCCTTGCCCTCGTCGCCCCACTGGGACCCGAAGACCACGATATTTGACATTGAGGCTCCTTCTGGCTACTTGGCCCGTCCACGCGGGAAAACACGCGCGACGGAATTTTGCGCCAAGCAGCAGAATTGCGTAAAAGAGGAATCGACGTATGTCAACAATTGCCCCGGACAGAACCCCCATATTGCTGCGCCAGCTCAGGCGCGAGCACTATGCCGTCGGCCTTTTGTCCCTGGCCCTATTCGGGCTCGTGCTCCACTATACCAGGACGCTGCCGCTGCCGCGGACCCTGGTGGTGGCGGCGCCGCTCCTGTCGCGCATGTCTGAGACCTCGGGGGTAAGCCCCGAGAAGGAGCTGCTGGAGCGTTTCGGCCAGTTCCACGGGGTCGAGATGCGCCTCATTCTTACCCGCACCCCGGAAGAGGCCCTGGAACTGGTGGAGCAGGGCAAGGCCCAGATCGGCCTGGCCCTGGGCGTGGCCCCGGCCAACCCGGACCGCGCCGACGCCAAGGACGCGAGCGGCAAGGCGCGCCTGGCCTTTGGCCCGGAATACGACCGCCAGCCCATCTACGCAGTGGACTGGGGCGAGGGCTACCTGCCCACCGGGCACGTCCGGCCGGCCATGGACGAGCTGCTCCGCATTGCCGCGTCCTTTTCCCAGGACCCGGTGCTCGCGCCCGCCCTGCCGCTGGACGCCCTGCACCTGCTCCTGCCCTTCCTGCCCGAGGTGCGCGACGCGGCGCCCACCGGCCGCGAGGCCGGATACCGCTTTGTCTGGCGCACCGACGTGCCCCGGCTGGACGCGGCCATGCGCAGCTTCTGGAAACAGGTGCAGGTGGACGGCACGCTCAACGCCCTGCGCGAGCGCACCCTGGGCTTTTTGCCCGAGGACCCGGACCCCTTTGAGATGGAGCTTCTGCGCCGCACGCTGGCGCTCTACGTGCCGCCCCACGCGGGTGAGATCGCCCGGGCCGCGCACAAGTGGAGCCTGGACCCCATGCTGCTGACCGCGGTGATCCACCAGGAGTCGCGCTTTGACCCGCGCGCGGTGAGCGCCACGGGCGTGCGCGGCCTGATGCAGATGACGAGCGTGACCCTGGAGCGCCTGGGTGTGCAGGACCCGGGCAACGCAGGCGAGGTCATCTTTGCCGGGGCGCGCTACCTGGACATGCTGCGGAGCTATTTCATGGACCTGGGCTACGGCCGCGAGGAGGCCCTGCTGCTCGCCCTGGCGGCCTTCAACGTGGGCCAGGGCCATGTGGAGGACGCCATCGAGCTGGCGCGGGACGGGAAGCCCGGCCTGCCGGGCTGGCTGGCCGTGCGCCACGCCCTGCCCAGACTGGCCGACATGGACGTGGCCAAGGACACCCACCACGGCCTGTGCCGCGGCTCCGAGGCCGTGGATTTCGTGGATAAGGTGCGCTACTTCGCCTACGCCATCAAGGGCCTAGTCCAGGTCGGGGCGCAGCGGGATGAGCTTTCCGGCCTTCGGCTTGCCCTGGCGCGCTGAGCCGCGCCCCACGGGCCTGGGCCCGGCCGGGGCCTGATTCGGGGACGGACTTGGGGCCGAACCCGGGCCAGAGCCTGCAGTTGATTCGACGGCCGGAGCCCCGGGCCGACGCTCCGGCGCGGTCAGGTTCAGCATGTCCCCCCCCAGGCCCGGGCCAGGCACCCCGGCGCGCGACGCCGCCAGGTTGTAGTTGAAGAGCTGGTTCTTCATGCGCACGGACTGGATGGCGCCGAAGATCAGCGCGGCCTCTTCCCAGCGCCTGGTGGGCTCGAACCGGCGCACGATCTCCGCATATTTTTCCCAGAGGTCCATGAGCGAGGCCTCGTCAAAGGCGTTGATCTGCCGGACCAGCTTGGTCAGGGCATTCTCCAGATAGGATTCGGGCATGGGCGGGGAACCTCCGTGTGGGCCGCGTTGCGGCGCCTGAGCAGGCCTACCAGAATTCCGGCCCGCCGCCAATGGTCCAGGCGCGGCCTTGGCCCAGAACCTGCGCCGCAGTGCCCGCCAAATGGCTCATTGCCCGCATGGCTCATGCCCGCCAATGCTCATTGCCCGTCGGACCCGGCTGTGCTATCCGTACCCCCTGCCTAGGCGCCCCGGCGCACCAGACCATTTAATAAGGATACGACGGCCATGAGCGAACTGAAGAAGATGTACACCACCCTGCTGCGCGACCACTTCCCGGACGACCTGCGCATCGAGCTCGGCAGCCAGGAGCTGATCTACCGCAAGCGCACCTGGAACATCGGCGGCGAGGTGCGCGGCCTGCGCTACGGCGAGAATCCGGACCAGCCCGCGGCCCTGTACGAGCAGGTGGGCGGGGAGCTCATCCTCGACGGCGTGGCCTTCCGCGCGCCCGGCCAGGGGCTTGTCTCGGCGCTCACCGAGGAGCACATGCTCCAGGCCGGCAAGCACCCGGGCAAGACCAACTTGACCGACGTGGACAACGGGCTGAACATCCTCCAGTACTTAAGCGCCCGCCCGGCCGCAGTGATCCTCAAGCACAACAACCCCTGCGGCGCGGCCTGGACCGAGCTCGGCATCGCCGAGGCCGTCAGCCGCGCCTTCTGGGCCGACCGCATCGCCGCCTTTGGCGGGGCAGTGGTGGTCAACCGCCCGCTCACCCGCGAGGCCGCCGAGCTCATCAACTCCTTCTATTTCGAGGTCGTGGCCGCGCCCGAGTTCGAGCCCGGCGTGGTGGACATCTTGAAGGCGCGCAAGAACCTGCGCATCCTCAAAATCCCCGGCATCGCCCGGCTCGACGAGCTGGCGCGCGCCCCATATCTGGACATAAAGGCCCTGTTCGACGGCGGGCTGGTGCTGCAAAGCTCGTTTGTCAGCCGCATCCGCTCTGCCTCCGACTTCCTGCCCGCCATTGCGGAAAAGGACGGCGTGACCTTTAGTGCGCGCAAGCCCACGGACAAGGAAATGGACGACCTCATCTTCGCCTGGTCCATCGAGGCCGGGGTCAGCTCCAACTCGGTCATCTTCGTGCGCGACGGGGCCACCACGGCCATCGGCACCGGCGAGCAGGACCGCGTGGGCTGCGTGGATTTGACCATCACCAAGGCGCGCACCAAGTATGCCGACCTGCTGAGCTTCAAGGAGCAGGGCTGCTCCATCTACGAGCTCATGCTGGCCGCGCGCAGCGATAGCGCCAAGGCCGAGATTCTGGCCGACATCCGCAGCCGCTCCGACGCGGCCAGGGGCGGCCTGCCCGGCTCGGCGCTCGTCAGCGACGGCTTCTTCCCCTTCCGCGACGGCGTGGACCTGTGCCTGGCCCAGGGCGTCACGGCCATTGCCCAGCCCGGCGGCTCCCTGCGCGACTTCGAGGTCATCCGCGCGGTGAACGAATCGACCCCGCAGGCAGCCATGGTCTTCACGGGCCAGCGCTCGTTTAAGCACTAGGCCAAAGAGCAGATGACCAAAGCCCCCAAGCTCTCCGGCTTCATCAGGCCGGGCTGTGTGGTCGAGTTCCTCCAGGACAACGAGGCGCACATCGCCTGGGTCCTGGAGGAGGCCAGCGACCGCCTGCGCCTGCTCACGCGCACCCGCCGCGAGGTCAAGCTCCCGGCCGCGCGCCTGCTGCCCTGGGTCGGGCCGGAATTCCCGCCCGGCGCCACGCGCGAGGAGATCGGCCACCGCCTGGAGGACCTGGAGGCCCGGCGGCGCGAGATCATGGCCGGGGTGAATCCGCTGGAGCTCTGGGACATGGCCCAGGGCGAGCTGGAACGCGCCCCCACCGAGTGGTTCGCCGGGCTGCTCTGGCAGGAGCCGGGCATCAACGAGCTGGCCGCGCTCGGCCGCGCGCTGCTCGGCGCCAAGACGCACTTCAAGTTCCAGCCCCCGGACTTCGAGATCCACCCGGCGGACAAGGTCGAGGCCCGGCTGGAGAAGGAGCGCGGGGACAAGGAGCGCGAGAGCGTGGTCAGCGCCGGGCACTCGCTCTTCGTCAGCCTGTGGGGCCGCATCAAGTCCGGCCAGCCGCCCCTGGACCCGGGCGCGGACCTGCCCGAGTCCCGCAACCTTGCGCCCGAGGTGGCCGCGCGCCTGCGCGAGGTGCTGCTGGCCCAGGTGGCGGGCCGTTCTCCCATCGGTTCGGGCGGCGGCGAGCACGGCGCCCTGGCCAAGTTCTGGGAGAGCCTCAAGAAGTCCCTGCCCGACGTGCCGCACCTGGCCCTGCAGCTGGCCCAGGCCTGGGGCGTGCTGCCGCCGCACCACAACTATCTGCTGGACGAGGCCGGGTACGCCTGGGGCGACGGCTGGGCCGACGCCTTTGCCGGGGAGATCGCGACCCAGCTGGAGCGCTTCGACGCCCAGTGCGCAGGCGCCGAGCTCGATCCCACGCCGTATGTCAGCATCGACGCGGCCACCACGCGCGACATCGACGACGCCTTTTTCGTGCGCGAGGCCGAGCTGCCGGACGGAAGCCAAGGCTACCGCTGCGCCGTGGCCCTGGCCCGGCCCACCCTGGCCTGGGATTTCGGCTCGCCCCTTGACCGCGAGGTCATGCACCGCGTCACCAGCCTGTACCTGCCCGAGGGCTCCGGCCACATGATGCCCGAGACCCTGGGCACGGGCCGCTTCAGCCTCACGGCAGGCTGCCCCAGGCCCGCGCTGGTGGCCGAGTTCCTCCTCGACGCCCAGGGCGAGGTGCTCACCGCCCAGCCGCGTCTGGCCTGGATCATTGTCGCGCGCAACATCACCTATCCGGACGCCCAGACCGCCCTGGATGCTGATTCGGACCAGCACCTGAGCCTAGCCCTGCGTCTGGCGCGCGCGCTTCTGGAACGCCGCCTGGCGCGCGGGGCCGTGGTCATTGACCGGCCCGAACCCTGCGTGTCGCTCACGTGCATGGAGCCGGACGCCGGGCCGGACGCCGAGCCGGGCGCCGGGGGCCACCCGCGCGTGGCCATCGAGATCCGCGAGACCAGCCCGGACGCCGAGCTTTTGGTCAGCGAGTTCATGATCCTGGCCAACTGCGGCCTGGCGCGCTGGGCCAAGGAGGCCGGGGTGCCGCTTCTGCACCGCACCCAGGACATCGCCCTGCCGGTCAATGCCCAGGGAGTGTTCCGCGACCCGGTGGACATCTTCCGCGTGGTCAAGCTGCTGGCCCCGCCTGCGCTGGAATGCACCCCGCGCCGCCACGCGGCGCTTGCCTGCGAGGCCTACGCCACCCTCACCTCGCCCATCCGGCGCTATGTCGACTTCCTGAACATGGCGCAGATTCAGGACTATCTGAGTTCGGGCGCGCCGCGCCTGGACCGCGCCGGGCTGGAGGCGCTCATCCCGCACCTCTCGGGCCGCATCCAGGAGGTGGGCCAGATCCAACGCTTCCGGCCGCGCTACTGGAAGCTGGCGTACCTGGCCCAGAACCGCCGCGAGCCCTACCCGGCCGTGGTGGTGGACGACCTCGGCCCCTACCCCACCCTGGCCCTGCCGGAGCTGCAGCTCCAGGTGCGCCTGCCGCGCCACATGCTGGGCGACAAGGTGCACCCCGGCATGCCGGTGACCGTGGTCTTTGGCCGCATCGACCCGCTCACCAACGAACTCAAGGTGTTGGAGGCGCGGGAGGCCTAGGAGCCGTCCAGGGGGCCAGGTCACGCAACGCGCAAGCTGGGGCTTTGTGCGCGATAGTGCGCGCAGGTTCCGCGCAGAATACCGCGCAATGCCCCGGACAAGCGCACCTTCTCCGCGTCCCTCTGTACAAGCATCCAGAATTCTGGCATATTCTTGTCAGAGGCCCAGGGCCGGGACGCGCGCCCTGCGCAGAACCGCGCCAAGCCAGGGGTTAGCCATGCACTACCTCACACTTGTGGCCATCGCCAAGGACGAGACGCGAAACCTGCGCGAATGGCTGGTGTACCACACCCTGCTCGGCGTCGAAGCCTTCATCATCTACGACAACGAAAGCAGCACCCCCATCCGGGAGACGCTGGCGCCGTATCTGCACAACGGGTTCCTTACGGTGGTGGACACCCCGGGCCAGAACATGCAGTACCCGTCCTACAACCATGCCCTGCGCGAGTTCGGCCCCACCACGCGCTGGATGGGCTTCATCGACCTGGACGAGTTCATCGTGCCCCAGGCCACAGACGATCTGCGGCATCTGCTCACGGACTACGAGGCCCATGCGGCCCTGGCGATGAACTGGGTCACCTATGGGTCTGGCGGGCACAACAAGCGCCCGCACGGCCTGGTGATCGAGAACTACACGCAGCGGCTGCCCCTCAACGACCCCATGAACTTCCACATCAAGTCCATAGTGAAGCCCGCCTGCACGCGTGAGGTCCTGTCGCCACACCATTTCGCCTATGCCCCGGGCTGCTCTGCCGTCAATCCGGACCGCCTGCCCATTGCGGCGTTCTTCAGCCCGCCCTGCATCGACACCGTGCGCGTCAACCACTACTACTACCGCTCCCAGGAGGAGTTCGAGGAGAAGATCAGGCGCGGCCGCGCAGACACCAACGCACCAGAACTGCGGCGCAGCATCGAGACCTTCAACCGCCAGTTCGAGGCCGAACAGCAAGAGGACCTGAGCGCCCACAAGTATCTAGAGAAACTCAAGACCTTATTGAAGTCCGGGTCCGCGGCCGAAACCATGGCCCTTTCACGACGCAACATCGCGCAAGATCCGCCGGGCTACCTCTCGGCCTTTGTGGACATGACCCGTCAGGGCGACGCAGGCAAGGCCGACTTGATCCTGCGCGAGGCGCTGACGCGCTTTCCGGACGATCCGGCGCTGATCACGGTGCGCGCCAGCTCCCTGCGCCTGACCGGGGACATCGACCGTGCCCGCGCCGAACTGCACCGCGCCCTGACCATCCAGACCACGCCCCAGGCCCTGGGCGAACTCGCGGCCCTGCACGCGGTGCTGGGCGACAACGAGCTGGCTGCCAAGCTGCGGGAGTTCCAGGACTTCGTGGCCGAGATGGGCGCCCTGGGGGCCTGACACCGGACGCGGAAACAAAAAGGCCGGAGCCCTCGCGAGCCCCGGCCTTCGTCATTTCTCAGCCTGTCTAGCTAGCCGACCTTGGCCGCCTGCATCTCCTCGGCCGTGAAGTCCCACACGGTGCCGTGGGGCGCGAGCTTCTCGTTGCGGAAGAAGTCCGGCAGCTGGTCGTCCGCGATGCTGAACCCCGCAGCCTTGTTGAAGGCCAGCTCGTCCTTGAGCGTGCTGACGCCCAGCGCCACCACGTCGTCCACGGTATACGGCTTGCCAATCAGCGCGCTGACCATCTCGGCGATGCAGGGCACGCCGTCGGCGTTGTCCAGCACGGCAAAGGCCACAAACAGGCACAGGCCCAGGCTGTCCACCGCGGCCGTGGCCACCTGCAGGTTCTTGGAGATCTCGATCTGGCCCTCCTTGCCGCGCGGGGCCACATCGCCGCCGACCTTGAGGATGTTCTGGCACACGGCGTAGCCCGCGGTGTGGTCCGCGCCCTGGGTGGTGGTGCAGTAGGTCACGCCGATGCCCTTGACGCTGCGCGGGTCATAGGCGGGCAGGGCCTGGTTCTTGACCACGGGCACGCGGTCCACGCCAAAGGCCTGGGCGGCGAAGCTCGTGCCGTTGCCGATGATGCGGCCCATGGAGTCGTTCTTGTCGCCCACGCTGCGGATGAGCTTCTCAGCGGCCTTGCCGTCGCCCCAGGGGATGATGCCGCCTTCCATGGCCATGGCGATGGTGTTGCCCAGATCGATGGTGTCGAGCCCCATGTCGTCGCAGGCGCGGTCCAGCGCGGCGATGTCGTCCAGGTCCTTGATCAGCGTGTTCGCGCCAAAGGCCCACACGGTCTCGTACTCGAAGCCCGAGGTCAGGTACTTGCCAGCCTTGTCCACGTACACCTGGGAGCACTGGATGACGCAGCCGGTGTGGCAGCCGTGCTTGGTCTTGCCGCCGCGCTTGGTGATGGTCTCGGCAATGGCCTCGCCGGAGATTGCCGCGGCATGCTCAAAGCGGCCCTCGCGGAAGTTCTTGGTGGGCAGGGCGCCCGCCTCGTTGATGATGTTGATCAGAATGGCCGTGCCAAAGCCCGGCAGGCCCTGGCCCGTGACCGGGTGGCCCAGCAGGATCTGCGCCCAGCGCTTGGCCGCAGCCTTGAACTTCTCCGCGTCCACCGCAGGGAGCATGGGGCAGCCCGCGTCGTCCAGCACGATGGCCTTGACCTTCTTGGAGCCCATGACCGCGCCCAGGCCACCGCGCCCGGCTGCGCGGGCGGGATGGCCCTCGGGATCGGAGAACTGCACCGAGGCGGCCAAACGGCAGGTCTCGCCAGCCGGGCCGATGAGCATGGTGCCGGTCTTGGCGCCATGCTTGGCCATGATCTTGTCCATGCTGGCGTAGGTGCCCAGGCCTTCCATGTCGCTCGCGGACTCGAAACGGACGCCGTCCTTGGTAATGATGATGCTGGTCAGGCCCGCGCCCTCCTCGGGCTTGTCCTCCAGCACCAGGGCCTGGATGCCCAGCTTGGCCAGCTTCTGGGCGAACTGGCCGCCGGAGTTGCTCTCCTTGATGGTGCCGGTGAGCGGCGACTTGGCGCCGAGCGAGATGCGGCCGGAATTGGCCACAATGGTGCCCGTGAGGATGCCCGCGGCAGCCACCAGCTTGTTGGCCGCAGACAGGGCGTGGCACGTGGCCGGGACCTCGTCCAGCACGATGCGTGAGGTCAGCGCGCGGCCGCCCAGACCGGCGTATTGGCCCAGGTCCTCGAAGCGGTATTCCTTGGTGCGGGTGTTGATGCGCAGTATCTTCGACATGGCGAGCGCTCCTTGTTGTATCGATTGCGAAAAGAAGCCGCCTGCGCTAGGCACAGGGGGAATGGGTAGAGTATAGACATCAAAAATAGAACGTCAATGATGCTGGGATGTTATGCCAGACAAGGCATATATCCAGGCAGGCATAACAAAGGAACGTGCATGTCCGAGACGCGCACCCTGGTCATCCGCGCCGCCCCGCAGGCGCTGCTTGCCCTGACCCCGCTCCTGCGCGAGGGCGTGGGTGTGCTGCTGCGGCCGGGCCTGCCCCTGCGGCGCACCCTGGCAGAGGATCTGGGCCTGGACCCGGCCTACGTGGAGGAGCGCGTGCAGACCGTGTTCCTCGACGGCTCGCCCGTGGACGACATCGACGCGGACTGCGCAAGCGCAGGCTGCACCCTGGCTCTGGCCGGGGCCCTGCCTGGCGTGGCGGGCATCGCCATGCGCCGGGGCAGCCCGGTGGGCGTGTTCCGCGAGGGCATCACCCACGGGGCGACCCCGAGCCAAGCAGGGTCCGCCGGGATGCTGTCCGTGACCCTCAAGCTGTTCAACTCCGTGGCCGTGGAGGCGCTCAGCGCGGTGCTCGGCCAGGGCGTGACCCTGCGCGCCCAGCGGCTGGCCGAACTCCTAGCCGCAGACCCGCAGGCCCTTGCAGCAGCAACCTTCAGCCTGGACCGTCGGCCGCTTGACCGCGCAGGGCTTGTGGCGGCGCTTGCGGATAGCGATGGCCTGCTCCGTGTGCAGGCGATCCCATGAACCCGACCGCCCCCCCGACCACCGGCCTGGTCATCAACCCGGCCCTGCACACCCTGGCGCAGATCGCCGAGGCCGCAGGCAAGGCCATCCTGGCCGTGCGCCGCGACGGCTTCAGCGTTGCATTCAAGGAAGACGCAAGCCCGCTGACCAGGGCCGATCTGGCCAGCCACGAGACCATCCTGGCCGCGCTCGCCGAGCACTTCCCCGGCCTGCCCGTGCTCTCCGAGGAGGGCGCGGCCATCCCCTACCCTGAACGCTCCGACTGGAAACGGTTGTTCATCGTGGACCCGCTGGACGGCACCAAGGAATTCGTCAAGGAGCTGGGCGAATTCTGCGTATGCATCGCCCTGGCCGAGCACGGCTTCCCGACGCTGGGCGCGGTGCACGTGCCGGTGTGGGGCAAGACCTATGTCGGCGGCCTGGGCCTGGGCGCGTTCCGCCGCGAAGCGGACGGACCCTGGCAGGCCATCCACGTGCGCCAGCCCGACCCCACGGGCCTCACGGTCCTGGCC
>Ga0007794_10000420_pt1 | contig 13133 bp, 5 predicted proteins | sample CryBogmetaGMA5M_FD_60365 | JGI IMG/M metagenome (GOLD analysis project Ga0007794, IMG submission 60365) | Freshwater microbial communities from Crystal Bog, Wisconsin, USA - MA5M | ecosystem: Environmental > Aquatic > Freshwater > Lake | place: Crystal Bog, Wisconsin, USA | collected 2009-07-06
GCTCTTCCCGCGCGAGCTGCTCAAGCTGCTCCTTGGCGCGCTGCGCCGCCTGATCGGCCTTCTGCGCCGCTTCGGCCGAAACCTGCTTCGCCTGCTCCGAAAGCCCCTTGGCCTCCTTGAGCGCCGCCTCTTTCTGCGCATCAGGCTGAGCCGCGGCAGATTTGCTCTCCGCCGCAGCTTCTGCTGCAAGGTCCGCCGCCCGCTGCGAGAAGGCCGCCGACTCCGATGCGAGCTGGCCGGCCTCTTCGGCTTTCTCCATGCCTTTCTGCTCATCGGCCTGCCGTGCGGCCTCCACCGCTTCGGCGTTGGCGCGCTGTGCGTTTTCCTTTGCCTGCCCAGCCTCCGCCGCAGCTTTCTTCTCCGCCGCAGCGGCCTGCTCCTTCTGCCCCGCCTGTTGCGCCTCGGCTGCCTGCTGCGCCAGCTCTGAACTCTGGGCTGCCTCCTTCGCGGCCTTTTGCGCTTCCTGTGCGGCCTGGGCCGCCTTTTCTGCGATCGCCTTCTTCGCGCCCGCGTCCTTCACCTGCTCATTGGCCTGCCTCTTCCCAGCCGCATCCTCCGCCTTCTGCGCGGCTTGCTCCGCCTTCTCCGCTGCGGCCTCGGTTTTCTTCGCAGCCTGCTGCAGCGAGTCCGAAGCGGCGCGTTTCTCCGCATAAGTCTCGGCCTTTTCTGTCGCTTCAAGCGCCTTCTCGGCAGCCGCCTCGGCCAGAGACGCGGCCTTCTCGGTCTCTCGCGCCACGTACTCGTCGCGCCTCAGCGCCTGATCCGCCTCGGGGGCCACCGCGCGCTCCGCCTGCTGCATCGTCTCGCGCGCCTTGCGCAGGTTGTCAATCGCCTGGTTGAAGGCGTCGTCCTTGAGCTGCGGTTTGCTCTGCCACAGCTTCTGCTCGGCCTCGTTCTGCTTGTTGGCCCACTCCTGCATTTCCTGCTTGTCCATCCGCTCGGACTTGGCCTGCTCCGCAAGTGACGCCTCGCGCTGCGCGAGCTCGTTCAGCCGGCTCTGCTCCTCCTGTGTGCGGTTCTCCTCTTGCAGGTTTTTCCAGATCAGCTCGTTCACCTTATCGGCTGCCTCGCGCAAAGCGCGCTCCGCCTCTTCACCTGCCTGCCTGCGGGACGGGGCCGCCGTCAGCGGGATCTTTTCCAACTTTTTAAAAGCCGGCTCAACCTTCTCGTCGCGCACATCGAGAATCTGCTTGGCGAACGGCTCAAACGGGGTCTTCTCCGTGGCCTGCGCCGCGTGCTCCATCAGCGCCTCGGCGTTCATCGAGGCCTCGCGAGCCTGTTCAAGCTTCTGCACGGCCTTGTCAGAGAGTTCGGGCTTATCGTAGCTCCATTTCTCCTCGGCCACGCGGTTCGCGGCCTCCTGCAATTGCTGGCCCGCCTTGCGCAGCTCATCTTCGAGATTCTTGCGCACCGCCTCGCGTACCTGTTCGCGCAGGGTGCGCGCGTCGCTCTGAAGCGTCACATGGATCACTCGGCTCTCACGCACGTGCGGCCCGCCCAGTTCAGGCGGCAGGTTGTCGGCCACGCGCATAAATAGCTTGAAGTGCCGGATGTTCTGGTCGTACAGCGACTGCAAGTCGGGCGCGCCCTCGAGTTGCGCGTGCTTCTGATCCGAACGCGTGACTTTCAAAGGCACCACGACTTCACGGCTCTTCTCGGCGGCAATCACGAGCGACATCGCGCCGAAACCGAAATCGTCCTGCGCCTGTCCGACGCAGACCAGCTTGTCATACGGCGGCACCGTCAGTCGCGACGCTTCAGGCTCGCTCAGCGCCACATCAGGCGGAAGGTCCGGCAGCGCGGTGTAGGCCGCCCACACCGGGCGGTTGGTGAACCCGTAACCGTCGCGGATGGTCAGCGCCCAGCGGCCCGTGCGGCTGGCACTCAGCGTCTGCAACCAGACGGCGATGGTCCCCTGCGCAGCAGGCAGTGTCAGCGCATTGATGAGCAGCGCGGGCGCGCACGGGCGTTCAAACGCGGCTTCAATGCGCACCCGCGTGCCTGCCACGGCCGCGATCGCCTGGGCTTCACCCACTTGCTGCGTGGCTTGCAGTCCTGTGTAAGCCGGATAGCTGTAGGCGACTTTCGTCTCCGTCAGCCGCGGCTCGGTCACCACCGTGATCGTGTAAGGGCGCGTGTAACCGGCGCCATAGCGCACCCGATATTCGAAGCTCTCTTCAACAGACGGGATCAGCAGCTCGAACACGACCGGCTCGACTCCCTGGGGCGAGAGCCGCTTCATGCGCTCAATGACCTTTGAGCCGCCGGCTCTCTCGAAATGCACCTCTGCGCGCAACCCATGACGTTCCGGCGCTTTGACCACCATCCGCAGCGGCGAGTGCGCCAGCATCATGATGTCGCCCGGCTCGATCTCCAGCGCGCTCGCAGCCAGCGTATCGAACTCGCGATGCGGCTCAAGCGCACGCCAGAACAGCAGCCACGCTTCTTTGGGCCACACGGCGAACAGGGCGCTTAACACCACCAAGACGCCGAACGACGCCAGAAGAAACGGCTTGACCGTGCGCACCGTGAACTCCTGCTTGGCCCTCACGCCCGCCAGATCGGACGCCGCATCCTGCGTCAGTAACTGAACCAGCTCAGCGGAGGCGCGCTCCGCCTCAGCCCCGCCCAAACCCGCCAGCTCTATGGCGGAGCTGATGCGCTCCTGCATTCCCGGATGCCGCGTCTCCAGCACGCGCGCCATGCGGGTGAGCGTCAGCGGCTGCGCCAGCGGTCGCACCAGCATCACCCAAGCCGTGGCGCACGCCAGCGCAAGTCCTGACAGGGAGAAGGCCCATCGCACAGCCGGATAATACAGCACGACGGCCGCATCCACAGCCATGATCGCCAGCACCGCTCCGACCGTCACGGCCGCCACAGCCAAGAGGCCGCGCGCCAACAGGATCAGCCGCACCCGCCGGATCATCCGCACGAGTTGCGCCGTCAGTTCAGGTGGCAGGTTCTGTTTCATAGGACTCTCGATTCCCGACTCCTAACTCCTAAATCCTAACTTCTCACTCGCTAGGCGAGTCCGCCCTTTTTGCGCAAGAGCCACTCGGTCGTCAGCAAGCAGGCCAAAAGGATCAGCACATAAGGGTTGTTCCACAGCGCATACTCGCGCCGCTCCTGCACCACGCGCCGGCCTTCGCCGAAAATCTCCGCAAGCGAGCCGATCGCGTCGGGCGTCACGACCTTGCCGCCCGTGCCCTTGGCCAGCGCATCCAGAACGTCCCGCGCCGGCCGCACGTTGCCCATCTCGATCGGCCGCCGCGACGCCGTGACGAGCAGCGACGTCTCCACGCGCTCGCGGGCCACCGAATCGAGCCGCACAACCTCCAGCTTGCACGATCCCGCGCGGCCCTGCGGCGGCAGCGCGGCCTCGTAGAAACCGTGTGATTCCGCGCGCGGCACCAGCCGCGTGCGCGTGATCTCGCGGCCCTCGCTGTTCTTCAGCACCGCCTCGAGTTCGGCGTTCTCCACACCCGAGAAATCATCGGCCAGCACGCGCGCCATCACGTTGATCGGATCTTCCGGGCCGTACACCAGCTTGTCGGTGCCGACGCGGAAATGCTCCTGCCCCGAGCGCAGCCGCTCGCCCAGGCCCCAGCGCATGATCTGCCCCCAGAAGCGGTGATGCAGTACGTCGCCCGTGCGGTAGCGCAGCCGCCAGGTGCGGTCGAACGCCAGCCCCAGCACCTTGCCCCGGCCCACCCGCTGCGCGACGATCAGCGCGTGCTTGCTGCGGTACTGCATCACGTCGTCCAGATGCGCCACCGCCTGCCGCACGTCGGTCAGCACCTTCTCCTGTTCGCCGCCTTCCGGCGCAGCGATCGCCAGAATCTCCGTGCCCGGCTTAGCCGTCACCGGCAGGCGCCAGTCGAGCGTCGGCATCGAGCGCCACACGTCCTCGTTTTCCGACAAGCTGCCGGACTGCACCATCACGGGGTGGTTCTGTCCCGCAGGTGTCAGAGCCAACCGATAGGACTGCTCAGGGCCCTGCCAGTATGCTTCGCGCGGCTGAACCGTAAACGGCTCCAATTGCGCCAGCGGGGAGTCCGCAGGAAACGCGTGCGGCATCGCGCGCGGCCCGGCGATCGTCACCAGCAGCGCCCCGCGCTCCGCCACGCAGGCGCGGATTTCCTCCTGCACCTGCGGCGTCAGCGTCTTCGGATCCAGATCACCCAGAATGATCACGTCGAACGCCCGCCACTCGTCGCGGCTCACCGGCCATCCGCCCGACTCGGCGTCGCCGAACTTCCGCGCCGCCGACGCCGCGGGCAACGCCGCTTCCGGCGCGCCGTTCAGCCTGTCCGGATGCACCAGCCACGACTGCAGGTGCACCGATTTGTCGCGCCCGAAAAAGAGGTTGCGGAGGTAGCGGAATTCCCAGCGGGGCGAGTCGTCCACCAGCAGCACGTTGATGCGGTCGTCGCTCACCGCCACGTCGGATTTCCACGCGTTGTTGTCTTTGAACAACTCCCCCTCCAGCGTTTCCGCGCTCACTTCGTAACGCACCACGCCGTTTGTCTTCGGCTCGTGCGTCAGCCGCACTTCGCGCTGCCAGTCGTCCGAGGAAATATCGAGTTCGGTCTCCTGCACGACCGCGTCTTCGCAGGTCAGGCGCACTTTAATTTTCTTGCCGATTGCCCCGGTCGCTTTGACGGTGGCGAGCATCCGCACGCGGTCGCCCAGAAACACCGACTCCGGCGCGATCACATCCGCCAGCGCGATGTCGAACGGCAGCCGCGTCCCGCCGACCATGACGCCGGCCACGGGCGCACCCTGAGCGCCAAACCGGCGCGTCACCGGCAGCACCGACGTGTCGGCGTTGTGTATTCCGTCGCTCAGCACCAGCACGCCCGCGAGCTGTTCGGAGGGGATCTCCTTCATGACGCCCTCCAGCGCCGCCGTGAAATCTGTGGCCGAACGGAAATAGTGTTCGGCGAACGCCGTCTCGCCGGTGCCCGACAGCCCATGCGCGATCTCGGCCTCCGTGACCCGCGCAAGGCCACGCCCGAAGGTGAAAAGGTCGAGGTCGTAACGGCTCCCCAGTTTCTTGAGGAACGGCGCGCCCTCCGCGTTCGGGCGCGTCAGCAGATCGCAGGCCAGGTCCACGCGCGTCGTTTCACACAGCGCATTGACCGCATCACGATCCGCCTGCGGCAGCCCGTCCCACAGCGCTTTCGCATCGCTCTTTTCGTCGGCCAGAGCCGTCCGCTGAGCCGCGTTCAGCCGCCCCAGGTGCGCGGCCCATGCCAAGCGCTCGCGCGGCTGCCACTGGCGGTCCGTGAACCGCATGGAGGTGGAGCCGTCCACCAGCACGGCGACGCGCCGCGTGATGTTCTTGCCCGTGAAGCGCACCAGCACCGGCTGCATCAGGATGAGCGCGGCCAACAGGATTGACGCCGCACGCAGCGCCAGCAGCAACGTGCCCAAACGCCGCGGCACGGCCCTGCGCTCGCGTCCGAAACAGACCGACGCCGTTTCGACGCCGAGCCCGATCATGAGCGCCGCAACCCACAGCGGCCACGTGCAGGCGTAGACCGCCACGCGGCCCAGTAGTTGCAGCAGGCACCACGCCGCTGTCACCGATGCCAGCGCGCGCGGCACGACCATGCTGAACAGCGGCAGCCGATCGCTGAAACGGCGCGTCACCACGCGCACGCCGAGCCACAGCCCGGCCGCGGCCAGCGCCATCACCGCCACCACCCAGGCCGGGATCTCAGGCGGCAGCAAATCTATGCGTACAGGTTCCATATGCAGGTTGTTTAGTTGTTTAGGCTATTAGGCTGTAAGGTCGTAAACACGGATGCTTCCATTCGTGGGTTCTCTTCGTATCCGACTTCAACTCCTAACTCCTAAATGCTAACTCCTAACTGATGCTCTCTCCCGTTTTGCGCTGGATGCAGATCCACCGCGTCAGGACAGTCTCCAAAATCAGCAGGGCGAACAGCACGAGCGCAGGGATGCGCCACAGTTCGCGCCCGAACGTTTTCCCGAGCAGAGCCTTCTGCAAGTCCTCGAACGAATGCGCGACGGTGATGTCCGCCTTCCGGGCGACGATCGCCTGCTCGTCCGCCGTCAATGGGTCCAGCTTGCTCTCCTCGGGATTTTCCATCACGCACAGAGGGAATGTCTCGTTGCCGTTCGCCAGATGGCCGAGCCAGCCTTCGGCCGCCGGCGGCACGTGCACCTCGTACAAGCCTTGCATCAGCGGGCTGTCGGTGCGCAGCGCCAGCCCCTGTTCGCCATAGCGGATCTTCGCGAAGAGCGTCCGCCCGGCCGGCGCCTGCACCTGCGTGTCCACAGCCTCTGCCCATGAGCCCTCATCTCCCCGCACCGGCACGAGGCAGTCGGTCGGCAGGCGTCCGCGCGGGAACCCGGGCCCCTCCATGTCGACCCAAAGACTGGCCTCCCCGTTGTCCTCGCCATAGTCTGCGGTCAGCGGATAGCGCTCGCCCGCTTTGAACGTGCCGTGAATCTCGCGCGTCTGCCCATTCTCGTTCACGCGCGCCTCCTGCGAGCCGATCCGCAGCGTCATCCGGTCGTCCGCCCAGATGTAAAAGCTGTAGGCGCCGCTCTGCTTGGGCACGAACGAGCCCGACCAGCGCACCACGAAATAGTCGCGCGGCACGCCGGGCGCGGGGCTTCCGGCGCCCCAGTTCATGTCGAGCGTCGGATCCACACGCGTTGCAATCGCATTCTTGAACGACCCTTTTTTGAAATACTCTGCGAACAGCCCGTTGCCGCTCATCTGCGTCAGAGCGGGCGAAGAGAGCTGCACCACTGCGCCGCGCGACGGCGGAATGTTGAGCGTGGCGATCACGGGCTGCGCCAGATAGGACGTCACCTCTTGAATCAGCGGCAGGAATGACTGCCTCGCAACCAGGTTCCCAGCCGTGCGGTCGAGCGGCACGAAAAGCTGCACCACGCGCCCTTTGCCGAGCGTCTGTTCGGCCATGAATGCCGCGCCGTTCTGCAGGCGCGCCACCACGTGTTCCGCGCCGTTGGTCTCCACCGCCTTCCGATAGCATTCCACTACGGCGTCTGACAGATCGCCCGCGTCGCGGAACAGGGCCAGCGCCGGGTGCCTGAACGTGCCCGGATCGATCTTGACGCCCGCTTCCCCGCGCTCCCGCGCCACAACTTCGCATGCGCCCAGCGGCAGCGGCAACACCGGGTCGCCCGCGCTCCGCCACCCGTTGTAGAACGCCTCGTCTGACCGCGCCCCGTGCACCACCAGCAGGCTGCCGCCCCGCCGCACGAAATCAGCGATCTGCGCCGCCTGCGCCTCGGGCAGCGACGGCACGTCCGCCAGCACCGTCACCGCATAGCCGGTCAGTGAGCGCTTGAGTCCCAACGCGCTCACCGTGGTCAGCTCCGGCTCCATCAGGAAACGCGGATGCTCCGATTCGCGCGTGCGGTTCTCTTGCAGCGCCTTGGCCGACGGCATCAGCCCCAACGCCAGGTAGCCGCCAGGCCGGTCCAGCAGCCGCACCGCGCGCCCGTCGTCCGCCACCAGCACCTTGAGCGTCCGCATGATCTGGATCACGCGCTTCATGCTGTCGTCGGACGCCATCTCGTCGTCCGCGGCCACCTTCGCCTCCACCACCTGGGCTCCCGGCGTATCGAAGCGGTGCAGGAACGAGACCACCCGCTCCGCGCCTGGCTCCATCTGCCCCACCGAGCGATCAACGGTTTCTTTGCCGCCAGCCGACAAGGTCACATTCGCCGGCGTCACCGCTTCGCGCCCGGTGTTCGCAAGCGTCACGTCGATGCGCACGTCGCGGTCCATGCCCACGACGGGCCGCGAAAAAGCCAGTTTTTTGACTGTCAGGTTGCGGATTCCCTGCGGCAATTCTAAGAACCGCACGAACACGCGCGGCATAGAAGGCAGCCGCTCGAACGCCTCTTTGAGATAGCCCCAGCTTTCCAGATCGCCGGTCTGCCAGCCGATCGCCTGGCCGTCGCCGATCAGGATGATCTGCTTCGTGATGTGCGAGCCCTGAGCCAGCGAGGCGGCGGCAGCCGCCAGCGCGTCCGGCACCTGCAGCACGCCGTGCACCGGAATCGCCTGCTCCAACGCCGTCTGCACGTATTTGCGGTCGGTCACCGGCGCTGGCACCAGCGGGTCAGGCACCGCGCCCGCCACGATCACGCTGAAAGCCACCCCGCGCGGCGCTTCCTCGATCAGGCGCGACGCCTCCTTCAGCGCGCGGTTGAAATTCGTCTCTCCGTCGACCGTCAGCGTCATGGACGACGAACCGTCGATCACGATCGCGATGTCGCGCGCCGTGCCTCCCACAAACCGGTTGAGGCTCAGCCGCTTTTCGAGCAGGATGGCCGCCGCGCTGAGCGCAAGGCAGACGAGACAGGCCAGCCAGGCCAGAAGTTGCCACTTGCGGTATCGTCCCAATGCGAAACTCATGCCGAAAAAGACCATGCCCAGCATCCCCAGCGGCAGCACAAGCCACCACGGGAACGACGACCCCGCCGGCACGAAAGGACGCGCCATGGCCAGCACCGCGCACCCTGCCAGCAGGCAGCGCGCGGCCAGCAGCAGCATCTCTTCCATGAGCAGGCTGCGCCGCCGGCTCATCAGGCTGTCCAACAGAAACCGCATCGCGCCCCACCGCACCTCGCGGGCGTTCCTGCGGTTGAACAGGTGGATGATGACCGGGATCGCGATCCCGGCCAACCCCAGCAGCAAGAATGGATTCAGGAACAGCATTTAGCGTCTTTTCATCAGGTAGGCCGACAGCGCCTCGTCGTACGGCACGCGGGTATTCATCCGCACGTAGTCGATTTTCATGCGCCCGCAGGCCGCCTCAATATCGTTGAGGAAACCGTTCATGCGCTCCAAGTAGGTCGCGCGGATCGTGCGCGGATCGATCGGCAACAGATTCTCCATCTGCTCCAGGTCCCGGAACTTCGTGAACGTGTCGAACGGGAAAGTCAGCTCCTCGTCCGCCACCACATGGAAAAGCAGCACCTCGTGGCGCCGATACCGAAAATGGTGCAAGGCCTTGATCAGCGCCTCGGGCTCATCGAAGAGATCGCTCAGAATCACCACCAGCCCGCGCCGCGGGATGCGCTCGGCGATGTCGTGGAAAATGTCCGCAAGTCCGGTCTCGCCGCCCGGCTCGGTCTTCTCCAAGGTCTCCAAAATGCTGCGAATCTGGCTGGCCCGCGCACGCGCCGGCAGATAGGTGCGCAGCTTCGTGTCAAAGGTCACCAAGCCAGCCGCGTCCTGCTGGCCGACCAGCAGATATCCGAGAATCGCCGCGATGTGCTGCGCGTAAGCGAACTTCGAGCTGGGCTTGCCGTTGCGCGGCGCCGCCTTTTCGCCCGCGTACGCCATCGAGCCCGACGCGTCCAGCAGCAGCGTGGCGCGCAGGTTAGTCTCCTCGATGTACTGCTTGATATAGTAGCGGTCTTTGCGCGCCAGCACGCGCCAGTCGAGGTTACGCAGGTCGTCTCCCGGCGAATACTGCCGATGCTCTGAGAATTCGACGGAGAAGCCCTTGAACGGGCTCTTGTGCTTGCCAGAGACAAACCCTTCCATCACCCCGCGCGCGAGCAGCTCGCAGCGCCCGAGCTTGGCGAGCGTCTCCGGCGGCAGAAATTGCATATAAGAGGGTGCGGACATGGGAAGAGGTCAGAGATCGGAGGTCAGTATTACCGTCGGGGCAGACCTGCGTGTCCGCCCTCCATGCCAGACCGTTACACGTCGAGATTTTCGGAGGGGCGCAGCCGCTCCAACAGCATCGAGATGATCTTGTCGCTCTTGATGCCCGCCGCCTCGGCGTTGAAGGTGGTCAGCACGCGATGGCGCAGCACCGGGTGGGCCACCGCCGCCACATCCGCCGTGGTGGCATGATAGCGGCCGTACAGCACGGCGCGCGCCTTGGCCGCCGTGATCAGGCTGATGCCCGCGCGCGGTCCCGCGCCCCAGGCCACCATCTCGCGCACGAAATCCGGCGCCTCTGCCTGGTTCGGCCGCGTGGCGCGCGTGAGGTCGCGGGCGAAATCGATCACATGGTCGGCCACCGGCACGCGCCGCACCAGCGCCTGCATTTTCAGCACCTGCTCGGCGTTCAGCACTTTCGCCACCGCATCGCTCTGCGGGCCGGTCACCTGCCGGATGATCACGCTCTCCTCGTCCTTGTGCGGATAGTCGACGATGATGTTGAAGATGAAGCGGTCGAGCTGCGCCTCGGGCAGCGGATAGGTGCCCTCCTGCTCGATCGGGTTCTGGGTGGCGAGCACGAAGAACGGCTCGGGCAAGCGGTAGTTCTCGCCGCCGACCGTCACGCAGTGCTCCTGCATGGCTTCGAGCAGCGCGGCCTGCGTCTTGGGCGGCGTGCGGTTGATCTCGTCCGCCAGCACCATGTTCGCGAAGATCGGCCCTTTAACGAAGCGGAACTCGCGCCGGCCCGTAGTGCGGTCCTCTTCCAGAACGTCGGTTCCGGTGATGTCGCTCGGCATCAGGTCCGGCGTGAACTGGATGCGCTTGAAGCTGAGATCCATCACGCGGCTGACCGTGCTGATGAGCAGGGTCTTGGCCACGCCCGGCACGCCCACGAGCAGCGCGTGGCCCCGGCTGAACACCGCGACCAGAACCTCGTCAATGACGCTCGTCTGGCCGACGATCACCTGCCCGAGTTCGGCCTTCATGCGGCCGCAAAGACCGTGCAATTCCTGAATCAGCGCGGCATCGCCCTGAGTGGGCTCACGAATGTCTGCCATATCCCCTACCCCCCTAAAATATCCGTCTTAAACAACGGTGAGAATACCAATATCACAAGCGCAGGCGGAATGCACTCAAAAAGAGGTCGACGGCACATCATGGCCATCACCATAGCCAATGATTAAAGGCCGCCGTGCGCCCACCCCTCAGCTCATGTGATCGGGCCGGATTTTTCGAGTTCCCGTATGACTGGAAGCAGACGGTCATACACTGCAGCGCGGGCCGCACACGGCTCGCACACCGCCGTCACCGGCGAGAAGGCTTCCGTCATCTTGGCGAGCGGCACGCCGTCCGCATGGGCCGCAAGCATCGCTCCGCCCAGCGCCGCTGAATCTGCCACCGCGATGCTCTCCACCCGCGCCTGAAACACGTCCGCCAGCGTCTGCCGGATGCCAAGGCTCTTGGACGCGCCGCCCGTCACGCGGATCGTGCCGAACTTGCCGATCCAGAGCGCGTGGCTGCGCAGCGCAAGCGCTTGAGCCTCCACCGCCGCGCGGATACGCACCTCGGGCGCGGCCGCCGCGAAATCGAAGTTTGCCCGCAGCCCGGGCGTCAGCACCGGCGGCGTGATTTCCGCCTCGAACCACGGCAGCGCCAGCCGCCCGCTGTTGCCGGGCGGCGTCAGCTCGAACGCCTTCGTGTCGAAAAAGGCCCACTCCGCGCCTGCCTCGCGCCGCACGCGGTCGCGGGCGAGCGAGCCGTTCTTGAAGCAGGCCAGACTCATGAAGCCGCCCGCCGGGTTGCCGAAAACGTGGCCGCAGCCCTCGGGATCGGTGCGGAACGCGTCCAGCGCCGCGAAAAACGTGTCGCTCGTGCCGAGGCTCACCACCGCCACGCCCGCGCCCCACGCGCCAGTACCAACCAGGCTCGCCGGATTGTCGCCGGACCACACCGCCACAGGGATGCCGGCCTTCAGCCCATACTTCGCAAAATAGGCGTGTAGCCCGCCTGCCACGCCGCCGCCAACCTTGGGCAGCTTCTTCGCCAGCCCGGTCGCCGTGAATTCCGCGATCTCAGGATCCCACGCCATCGTGCGCAGGTTGAGCAGGTTCATGCCCGCGCCGTCGCCGGAGTCGATGGGCGCGTCCCTGCCGATCAGCACCGAACAGAGGAACGAACTCACAAGGTGGACGCGCGCGGTCTGCGCGTAACGCTCCGGCTCGTTCTTGGCGAACTTGCGGACCTGCGGCCCGGTGAAGCGCTCGATGGCGGGCGACCCGGTGTCCGCCTGCATCTGGGCGCCGAATTTCGCATCCAGCTCTCGGCACTCCGCCGACGTGGAGCTGTCCATCCAGATAGGGCTTGTGGGCCGCGCCAGCGCAGGCGTGAGCTGTTCAGCCAAAGGAACGGCGGGCTTGAGTCCCGCGAGAATTTCAGCGAATCGGGCATTGAGATAGACCGATCCATGCTGCTGTCCGTCGCCACCGACGGCCGCGATTTTGGCCATGTCCACGCCGGTCGCCTGCAAGCGCGCCAACAGCAGATCCAAAGCCGCCAGCCACATCAGCGGGTCGGAGTGCTTCACCAGCGGGTCGGCATGCGCCAGCACGCCGTCGGGACAGTTGTACTGCGGCAGATCTGTCTTGAAATTGACGCCCGCACTCTGCACGATCACACCCGCCGCCGGATCGATCACCAGACCCTTCATGCTTTGCGTGCTGCTGTCGATACCCAGATAATAGGCCATTCGGACACCTCGTTGTTTGGGGCCGCCACACCGGGCGGCTCACACCCGTGAATTTGAAGTTATCTTACCCGCACGCAGGGGCCCGACACAAACAAAAAGAGATATAAAAAGCGCGGCGCATCGGAACTCAAGATTAAATACGCATGCTGGTTCCCTCTCCGCCTCCTACAGCTATACAGGACAAGCAAACTCGTTCATGGTTCGACATTTATTTTTGGTCTCTCAAAAAGCATCTTGAACTGCGAGACGCTCAGGAGCGTACGTTTCTGACCGTATTCGTTCTCGTAGCTGAACGCATCACCGAACTCTTTCTTCAGATCCGGTTCTTTTGCGTTCGTGAAACCGGCAATGAAATACCGCCCTCCATCCGGATCGTCGCCTTCCTTCAGATTGACAAAGTATTCCGCGCCGCGGGCCTTTGCCACCTCGTAGAATCCTCGCATGATGAACATGCTCGACCCGACGGATGACCCCATCTTCCGGTAAGAGAGTCGCAGCTTCGACGTGTTTGCTCGGCGCTCGAGCTCCACGATTCTCATCAGGCAGTTCGTGTCTCCGAAGTCTCGGGAGTCAACCTGTACAAGCGATTCGGATCGAGTAGCGACATCGCCCCGCCCAGCTTCGAGCGACGCCGCGGCAACGATCATGTTCACGGAATTCGCGCTGGTCATGATCTGCTGCGGCTTGCTGTTGCCG
>Ga0007794_10000422_pt1 | contig 13116 bp, 14 predicted proteins | sample CryBogmetaGMA5M_FD_60365 | JGI IMG/M metagenome (GOLD analysis project Ga0007794, IMG submission 60365) | Freshwater microbial communities from Crystal Bog, Wisconsin, USA - MA5M | ecosystem: Environmental > Aquatic > Freshwater > Lake | place: Crystal Bog, Wisconsin, USA | collected 2009-07-06
GTATGGCGTATGCCGCGAGGGTGACCCCGGAAACCATATCCGGCCCGAGCCAGGCCAGCCGGTAGTGGGACAGCCAGTTACAGATCGGGATACGTTGTGCCAGTTGTTGCAAGCGACTGTTCATGACTTCTGGCCTACCACCATTTTCGTATTTAGTCAATGCGCCGTACCTGGGGAACAAAGGTGCGGCCGCTGCGCTACTCTATCTATAGAAATACTTGACTCGTTTACGTGCAATCAGTATGGTGTGCCCAGCAAGTATAACACACAATTAATGGGGGATTTATGTCGGATACCACTCAATCGTTTGAAACTCTTACACTTCATGCCGGGCAGACTCCGGACCCTACCACTCTCTCACGGGCGGTCCCGCTGTACCAGACCACTTCTTACGTATTCAAAAGCTCTGAACATGCGGCTAATCTTTTCGGCCTTAAGGAATTCGGCAACATTTACACCCGGTTGATGAATCCCACAACCGATGTGCTTGAAAAACGTCTTGCCGCGCTGGATGGCGGTGTTGCTGCTCTGGCGGTTGCTTCAGGTCAGGCTGCCATCACCTATGCGGTCCTCAATATTGCCAAGGCGGGTGATTCGATTATCTCCTCTAATTATCTCTACGGCGGAACCTATAACCTGTTCCATTACACGCTGCCGCGTCTCGGCATCAACGTTACCTTTGTGGATACGTCTGATCCGGAAAACGTCCGCCGGGCCATCACCCCTTCAACAAAACTGGTGTACACCGAGTCGGTCGGTAACCCGAAAAACAATATTGATGATTTTGAAGCCATTGCCGCCGTTGCCCATGCAGCCGGTCTGCCGCTGGTTGTGGATAATACGGTGACCACCCCCTATCTGTTCAAACCGCTTGAGCATGGTGCCGATATTGTGGTGTATTCGCTGACTAAATTCATTGGCGGTCATGGCACCAGCATTGGCGGCGCTGTGGTTGACGGTGGTAAATTCCCCTGGGACAACGGGAATTTCCCTGAAATGACCGAGCCGGATCCTTCCTATCACGGTCTCAGATATTGGGATGCCCTGGGCAATATTGCCTACATCATCAAGATGCGGGTGTCGCTGCTTCGCGACATGGGTGCCTGTATTTCTCCCTACAACTCCCTTCAGATCATTCAGGGGCTGGAAACGCTGCATGTCCGGATGGCGCGTCACGTTGAAAATGCCCGTACCGTTGCTGCGTGGCTGGAAGCACATCCGTCTGTGGCCTGGGTTAATTACCCCGGTCTGGCCAGCCACAAGGATCACGCCAGGGCGCTCAAGTATCTTCCGAAAGGGGCGGGGGCGATCATCGGCTTCGGTATCAAGGGGGGTATGGAAGCGGGCAAGAAATTTATCGACAACGTCAAACTGCTGTCTCACCTGGCCAATATCGGCGATGCCAAGTCGCTGGTTATCCACCCCGCCTCAACGACGCATCAGCAGCTGTCTCCGGAAGAGCAGGTTGCTTCAGGCGTAACAGCCGATTTTATCCGCCTTTCGGTCGGTATCGAATGTGTGGATGATATCATCGCAGACATCGAACAGGCGCTGGCCGCTTCACAGGGCTGATACCAGTTCTTTTTTTCCGCTTGTACGGGCAACCACTTGTGGTTGCCCTTTTTTTTGTGTAGTATCACCCCGGAATTTCTTGAAGCGTACACCGATAACTAACTGGAATTTCTTTCCAGACAGAGGAGCTGTTCATAATGTATATGCTGACAATCCGTACCAGTTTTGCCGCCGCACACAATCTGACAAATTATCAGGGGGATTGCGAAAATCTCCATGGTCACAACTGGAAGGTGGAGGTTGCCGTTACCGCCCGTGAGCTGGACAAAGCGGGCCTGGGGATAGATTTCAAGGTGCTGAAGCGTGAAGCGGGCGCGATCATCAACGAACTCGATCATAAATATCTGAATGATAACCCGGCCTTCCGTGACAGTTCCCCGTCCTCGGAACATATTTCAAAATATTTGTACCAGCGCATTTCAGAGCGGCTGAATAATGACAATATAACGGTTGATTCGATTACTGTATGGGAGTCTGATAACGCATCCGCTCGCTATTATGAGTGACGGTCTGTATATCAGTGAAATATTTTCGTCTATTCAGGGCGAAGGTATGCTGGCGGGACGCAGACAGATTTTTGTGCGCCTGACGGAATGTAATCTCAATTGCCGCTATTGCGATACGGATTTTGCGAAGCTGCCCCGGTGCCGCCTGGAATCGCACCCCGGTTCCGGCACGTTTGTTGACCTTCCGCAGCCGGTAGCGCTGCACAGAATAACCTCCCTCTTCAATGATTGGCTGTCACAGCTGCCGGGGGCCCATCATTCGGTAAGTTTTACCGGCGGTGAGCCGCTGCTTCATGCGGGCGTCCTGGCGGAGTGGCTGCCTGAAATCCGAAAACAGCTCCCGGTCCATCTCGAAACAAACGGCACTCTGCACAGTAAACTTCGGCTCGTAAAGCAGCAGGTGGATTATATCAGCATGGATATGAAACTTCCCTCCACCGCCGGCCTGACCGATCCGTTATGGGATCAGCACGCGCGGTTCCTTCAGGAGGCACACGGCAGTAACGTTTCAGTGAAGGTTGTGGTGGGGGAAACCACCTCCGGAGCGGAGATCAGCCGGGTGTGTGAGATCATATCTTCTGTCGACGCGGCAGTGCCGCTCTTTTTGCAGCCCCTGACCCTGACGGACGGCAGTATCGGCATTTCGGCGGCACAAATTCTCCGTCTGCAGGAACTGGCGTCATCCCGTCTGCCCGATGTGCGGGTGATTCCTCAAATGCATAAGCTGTTGGGTGCACTTTGATAATTGATACGATTACACTGGATTCAACTCTGACCGTTACGCTGCTGGACCAGACCCGGCACTATTTCGGCGGCTATTTTCACGTTAAGGTGCTGGTATACTGCGACATCCCGCTGGAGCGGAGCTATTTTGATGAAGGTGCGGAGTTTGAACAGGCAGTGAAGATTATGGGCCCTTCTGCCAGATTCCAGCGGATTCTGGAAAAGATGGCCGTTCCCGAGGCCGATCTGGCATCGGTTCGTGATTCGTTAATCAGCGCCTTTCATGATACAACACTGGCATATCTTTCCGACCCCGCTTTCCCCCGCCGTTTTGTCCGGAGCGAGTTTCGGAAATGTGTAAAAAAACCGACTGTAACCCGCAGTTCACGAGCGTAATGTGCGACCACCTGTTGCTGTTATTGAAAAACTTGCCTTTGGCGGCAGCGGCGTCTGCCGCATAGACGGTAAAGTCTGTTTTGTGCCGTTAAGCTGCCCTGGCGATGAAGTTTCCCTTCACATAACTACTCAGAAAAAATCATACTGTACGGCGTCGATTGCCGAAATCATACACCCTTCTCCACACCGTGTTGTCCCGCCCTGTGCACTTTTCGGCCAGTGCGGGGGGTGCACCTGGCAGCAGATCAGTTATCCGGTCCAGCTTGAGAGCAAGCGGAATATTCTTGCTGAAACGCTCTGGCGAGGGGCCCGTGTTCCGGCTGATCTGATCGGCGACATCGTGCCGGCAGCCATGCAGTACGGCTACCGGAACCGGCTCCAGTTCAAGGTTTCTGTGCTCAATGGCGAACTTTCTATCGGCTTTTACCGTCAGGGTTCCCACCAGGTGGTTAATGCGGCGGACGGTTGTCCTGTCGCTGCCCCGGTCATCAACCAGGTGCTGAGCTGTTTCAGAACCCTGCTCCGCTCGTACCCGGATGTTGAGATGGTTTCACAGCTCAGCATTGATGCCGGTGACAGCGGGGTGCTCGTCATCATACACCAGAGCGGCAGCGTTACGGCGAAACAGAGAAACTTCTTTCTTGGCCGGACCGGTGACTTCGGGGCCTGTACGGGGCTGTTCATCAGTACGGACAAACGGTCGCCCAGTGAAAAATTATGGGGGAGCCCGGACATCTGCTATCATATGGGGGGCGCAAACGACCGGAAACAGGTGGTACTGAGCTATCCCCCGGGCGGTTTTGCGCAGGTGCATCAGTTACAGAATCAAGCCATGCTCGCGGTAATCAGGCGCTTTGGGGATTTTACCACTGCCGAACAGCTGCTGGATCTGTACTGCGGCAACGGTAATTTTTCCCTTCCCCTGGCGGCGGAAGTTGCCTCGGTGACCGGTATTGAGGGGAATGCCGATTCAATCCGTGCCGCAGAACAAAACAGGGTCATAAACAGTGTTGCAAATGCCCGATTTTTTTGTGATGATGCCGCATCGGGTGTCCGGCGACTTGCTGCTGAGGGGCGGCAGTTTGACACGGTACTGCTTGATCCGCCACGCGCCGGAGCCGGTGATGCGCTGTCCGGCATTGTGCGGCTGCAACCGGAAAAAATAATCTATGCATCCTGTGACCCCAGCACTCTGGCGAGGGATTGCGGTCTGCTGGCGGAAAGCGGATACGCTGTCGTCGAATCAGTACCGATTGATATGTTTCCCCAGACCTTTCATATTGAAAGTGTCACTCTTCTCTGTAGTCAGAAAGGATAGTTTTGAATTTTATCAGCCGCTGGTTTTCAAAGACACCGTCCGATCTTCTCGGAAAAGGTGACAAATATATGGAGTCCGGCAGTTTTTTTGACGCCAGGACCTGTTTCGAAGAGGGTTTGAAGCTCTGCGCCGCTGACGATGCCGCTCTGCCGTCGGTTTTCTCCGCTCGCATTGATGCCGCCAATCGAGGTCTTGCCGAGTGCAATCTTCAGGAAGCGGAGTATGCCTATGCACGGGGAGATGTCGCCAAGGCAATCGACCATTTAGAACTTGTAAAAACACTGACTTATGACCAGGATGTACGGGAAAAGGCGGAGCTGCTGCTTGCCGGATATGCAAAACCTGACCGTGACCAGGGTGTACAGGCCAGCGTTTCGTCATGTGGATCATGTTCCGGTTCATCCGTTAGTGACTGCTCCGACAGCCCTGAAAGCACGTATTCAGAAGACTCTCTGTCGCCGCATGAATATTATGAACTGCTTATTCAGCAACTACCTGAAGATCAGCGCCAGCGGTACGCCGAATTAGGAGAGGATTTTGCAGAAGCGTACGTCGCTGCTGGGCATGACGAGCATCACACGGCTCTGGCCGGGTTTGAAAATTGTGCTGATTCGGTTCCTCAGGATATTTACTGGTGTGAAAAAGGGAAGGTGCTCCATCGGCTGGGCAATGACCACGAGTCCGAGCAGTGTCTTCGTAAAGCGGTTCAGTTGAATGGCACCAATTCACTTGCCTGGCTTTCCCTGGTGCTTGTACTGCGTGAGAGTAATCATCTTCAGGATGCCCTGGCTGCAATTGATATAATGGTGGCGGAGCGGATAATGCCCGAACAGGCGCAATTGCTGCGTGCTGATATCTTTGAGATGACGGGTGACCATGAAGGTGCGCTGAACCAGTATGTGGAACTTCTGCAAACGCCTGTTGCACGGGCCGCTGCCGAAAGATTGTACGGAATTCTTATTGAAATGGGTCGGCAGGAAGATGCTGCTGTTATCTTCAAAAAATATCTGGGCAAATCTTGTCATTAGTTGTCAATCGTTTCATCATACGCCAATACGGCTACGATTCTGGAGGGTCCTATGAATAAATCCGAGCTTATTGAACAACTGGCACTGAAGAAAGATATACCGGTTAAGCGGGCTGAAGAGCTTGTTAACCTGATTTTTTCTTCCATGAGCGAAGCGATGGTGCAAGGTGAGCGCATAGAAATTCGCGGCCTCGGCAGCTTCGTCATCAAAGAGTACGGTACGTATACCGGTAGAAATCCAAAAACCGGTGAGCCGATCAAGGTCAGTCCCAAAAAGCTGCCATTTTTCAAGGTTGGTAAAGATCTGAAGGAAATGGTCCTCGGATAATCTCCTAACTCTGCTTTTCGTCTGGGCGTCTGTTTAACGGCCCATTCAGGCTGTTACTTCCTCCGTGATAGCATTATCTCATCCATGCAAAAGTTGATGGTGCGGGGGTGCGGGCTTCGTGTGGAAACGGCGGGGTGGGCTGTGTTTATCTACTGTTCTTGTTTTTTGTATGCAGAGCAAAATGCGGTTCTTTTCCTCCGCGTTTCAACAATCTCTCCTGTGTGCTTTTCATTTCCATTCAAAACTGCTACATAATCACCCCATCTATCTCCTTCCGTTGTGAATATACGGTCCAGAATCGTGCGTTTTGCTGCACCCAGGGAAACCTTGCATGAACGATTATTGTGCTGCCATTGATTTCGGGACCAACACCGCCCGACTGCTTATTGCCCGGAGTTCACCTACGGGAATTATTCCTGTCCGCATTGAGCGTGAGGTGGTCCGGCTTGGCGGCGGCTTCACCGATGAGCATGGTTTGTCTGCTGAAGCTTGGGATCGCGGGTTGGCGTGTCTGCACAGATTTTCTGAAGTCATTGCAGAGTGTGGGGTGAAGCGGATACGGGCATCGGCCACAAGTGCGGTACGGGATGCTGTCAATGGGCCTGCATTTGTTGCTACCGTACGGCAGGAAACCGGCATCAATCTTGTCGTAATCAATGGTGATGATGAAGCTCGCTTGACACTTAGGGGCGTTTTGTCAGGTCTTAATTCCGCACACGACACTCTTGCAGTACTTGATGTCGGCGGAGGGAGCACCGAGTTTACGGTGTCAAGCGGCGGAATTCCAATTTTCATTAAAAGTATGCCGATTGGTGTCGTCCGGCTTACGGAGGGGTTCCCTGCACCTGCTGAAATGATTGGACGCGTCAGTTCTGTTCTTGACCAGCTTGAAAAGGAGCTGGCTCTGGCGGGAGTTTCTGTGTCGGGAGCGTTCGAATTGGTCGGAACCGCCGGGACGGCGACCACCATTGCTGCAATCAAGCTTGAGATGGTTGATTACGATTACCGCAAGGTTAATAACGTTTCGGTGAGCAGGAGCGATATCTCCGCAATTTTTCGTCGGTTGTCCTGCCTGACTCCTCTGGAGCGGTTGTCAATCAAAGGGATGGAAAAAGGGCGTGAGGATTTAATCATTGCCGGGCTGGTCATCACGACTTCTGTTATGGACAGGTTTGGTTTCGGCAGCTTGAAAATCAGTGATTTTGGACTGTTGGAAGGGTTGGCGCTATCCGATGAAGATTCGGTTTAACCGGCCTGGAGCCGGTCCTTGCTGTCGCAGGGTAATTTTATGTACATCGGGGGCAAGATGCTGAACAAGCGTGGTTGTGGCGTGCTGTTACATCCTTCATCATTGCCGGGACCGGACGGTATCGGTTCATTCGGCTCGGATGCCCGTCGTTTCGTGGATCTGCTGGCAGGCATGGGGATGACGTATTGGCAGGTGCTGCCGCTGACACCGCCGGCGTGCGGTGATTCGCCCTATTCAGCGTTCTCCGCTTTTGCGGGCAACCCCCTTCTGATTGATCTTGATCAGATTGTGGCTGACAGGGCCCCTGCTGCCACTGGCGGCAAAAGTCGCCCCAATGCTACGGCCGTAGATTTCACCACAGTGCAAAAAAAGAAAATGACGCTGCTGAAGGCAGAGGGCGCCAGATTTCTGGCCGATGAATCTGCGCCAGGTAAACATGAATTCTGGGACTTCTGCAATAAGACCCCCTGGCTTCATAACTATGCGCTTTTTATGGCACTGAAACAGCGGTACAAGGGGAAGTCATGGGATAAGTGGCCGGCCGGAATGGCTCTCCTGACACCGGAAAAGCATGAAAAAGCCTCCGTTGAACTGGGCCCCGAAATTGGTATCCAGAAATATATCCAGTGGCAGTTTTTCAGGCAGTGGTACGAGTTACGACGGTATGCTGCAGAGAAGGGAATCTCGATTATCGGTGATATCCCCATTTTTGTGGGATACGATTCTGCAGATGTCTGGAGCAATCGCGAGCTGTTTCTTCTTGATCTGAAGGGGAGGCCGACGGCCGTGGCCGGTGTACCGCCAGATTACTTCAGTGAAACAGGCCAGTTGTGGGGCAATCCTCTGTATGATTGGGAAATGATGGGGCGTCAGGGGTATGCTTGGTGGATTGAGCGTTTTCAGGCGATGTTTCATCTTTTTGATATTATCCGTGTTGATCATTTCAGGGGATTTGAAGCCGCCTGGAATGTGCCGGTAGAAGAAAGTACGGCCATTAACGGCACCTGGGTCAAGGCCCCCGGAACGGCTCTGTTTGATGAAATAATTGCCGCTCTCGGGAAATTGCCGGTTATTGCCGAAGATCTGGGGGTGATTACTCCGGAAGTTGAAAAGTTGCGTGACCGGTATGATTATCCGGGCATGAAAATAGTGCAGTTCGCTTTTGATTCAGGGCCCTCAAATCCCTATCTGCCGCATAATCATCAAGTTAATTCAGTGGTTTATACCGGAACACATGACAATGATACCACGGCTGGATGGTACCACTCCCTTTCTGATTCTCAGCGGAGTCGCGTGGACCAGTACGTTGGCGGCAGGGGAGAAGACACCGTTACATATATACTTCGCACTGTGCTTATGTCCGTTGCTAATACGGCAATAATTCCGCTGCAGGATTTGATAGAGGCGGGAAGTGAAGCCCGGATGAATGTCCCCGGTACTGCGTTCGGTAATTGGGGGTGGCGCTTTACCTGGGATATGATTGAGCACGATCTTGCCGGGCGTATTCGTGATCTGGTTAACTGCTACGGCAGGAGCAATCCGAGGTACCACTAAGAGCCAATCAGTAAATTCCTTGACAATTAGTGCATATTCCCTATACTGACTTGCTTTAAAATTTGTAACATTTTTGACCTGTGGATGGTGCACGTGAATATTATTATAGATCACATCAAAGATACGCCGCTTGCAATTCACTTTGACGAACCGGTCGAAACGTTTCCTCTTCTTGCCGGTATGCAGAATGACAAAAGTTGTAACATTACCGGCAGGATACTGGGTGATGTTACGGCAACGCGCGAGTATGAAAATATACGGGTAACCGGCAGAGTGTCGGCGCCTTTAGAGTTGTCCTGCTCCCGCTGTCTTGCCGACTATACGTCTTTTGTGGATACAAATTTCACCATTTTTTTTAGGAAAGACCACGCAGCTGCCGCTTCATCCGAAGATGAACTAGAGCTTGGTGAAATGGATCTGCTTTCTTCTGTCTACACCGGTGAGGAGATCGATCTGACTCACGAAATTGAGGAGCAGATTGCGATGGAAATTCCTTTAAAGCCGCTCTGCAACGAGGACTGCAAGGGACTATGCCACGAATGCGGTGTTGACTTGAATATAGCAAAATGTACGTGCAGTAAAGAGCCGGTAAGCCTTTCATTCGGTGCGCTCAAAGATTTTAAAGTAACCAAAAAATAGAACGGTGGCACGATAACGTGCATCACCAGAAAAAGGAGATACACCATGGCTGTACCCAAGAAAAAAACCTCCAAATCCCGCAAGAATATGAGACGGGCACATGACTTCTTAACCACTCCGTCATTATCCGTCTGTCCTCAGTGCAAAGAAGCAAAGCTTCCACATCGTGCCTGCCCTGCCTGTGGCACATACAAAGGCAAAGAGGTTATCGACCTTTCATCCGCTAAGGCATAGAGAGCTTTCCCGTGCCCCAATTAAAGCAGATGAGGATTGCCGTTGATGCAATGGGCGGAGACAATGCTCCTGTTGTTGAAGTGGAAGGGGCTGTTGCCGCCTGTCGTGAGTTTGGGTTGGCGGTGACGCTTGTCGGCGACCGTACTCGATTGGAGGCGGAGCTTGCCAAGCACGCCATCAGCGGCCTGGACATCGATATCTTTCATGCCAGTGAAGTAGTGGGCATGCACGATTCCGCTTCAGATGCCGTGCGGAAGAAGCGCGACTCGTCCGTGCGTCAGGCCTTCGAACTCGTCAAGGACGGCAAGGCCTGTGCTGCGGTAAGTGCCGGAAATTCCGGTGCCACCATGGCGTCCGGTATGTTCGTCCTGAAGCGGATCAAGGGGATTGAACGACCGGCAATTGCCCAGCTGTTTCCTACTCTGAAAGGACAGACTCTGGTTCTGGATGTGGGGGGTAACGTGGATTGCAAGCCGTTGCACCTTGTCCAGTTTGCCATTATGGGTGAGGTATATGCGCGCTACGCCATGGGAATAGCAGCGCCGAAAGTCGGTTTGCTTTCCAATGGTGAAGAAGATTCAAAAGGGAACGAACTGACCAGAGAGACAAATGCGGTCCTGCGTGAAACCTCGCTTAACTACTCCGGATACATTGAAGGCCGGGATATTTTTGCCGGTGCTGTAGACGTGGTCGTTTGCGATGGTTTTGTGGGAAATATAGTTCTCAAGCTTTCCGAGGGGTTGGCAGACGCTGCTGGCAAAATGTTGAAACGGGAGATCGTAAAAAGCTGGATTTCCAAGATCGGCTATCTGTTCGTGCGCGGCGCCTTTGGCCGGTTTAAAAAGATCGTTGACTATGCGGAATACGGCGGCGCGCCGCTATTGGGTATCAACGGTGTCGGTATGATCTGCCATGGTGGCTCTAACGTAAAGGCAATAAAGAATGCAATACGGTTTGCCCATGAGTATGCAAAAAACGGTGTGTCGGAGCATGTTGCTGAAAAACTGTCTGAAAACCAGTCGGTTTTGATACGAAGGGATAGCCCGCCGCAAACAACTGCAGAGTAATGGAGATTCAATCGTGAATGTCAAAATTACCGGAACCGGCTCTGCTTTGCCCGGAAAAATTCTTACCAATGCTGATCTGGAGCGGTTGGTCGATACCAGTGACGTGTGGATTACATCACGAACAGGCATTAAAGAGCGGCGTATTGCAGTTGAGGGCGAATACACTTCAACCTTTGCAGCGGAAGCGGCCAGGCGTGCTTTGGCAATGGCCGGAGCTCAGCCGGAAGAAATTGATCTGATCATACTCGGTACCGTTACTCCTGATTTCCCCTTCCCATCAACCGCCTGTATTGTACAGGACCTTTTGGGTGCCACAAACGCTACCGCTTTTGATCTATCGGCGGCCTGCTCTGGTTTTATCTATGGTTTGTCAATTGCAGAAAATTATATCCGCTCCGGTTCCGCAAAGAAAATTCTCGTCATTGGGTCTGAAGTGCTGTCGCGCATTGTAGACTGGCAGGATCGCAATACCTGTGTCCTCTTTGGTGACGGTGCTGGTGCTGTCGTTGTGGAAGCGACTGAAGATACTGATTGCCACACTCTGCTTTCCACCCACACGTTCAGCAACGGTTCACACTGGAACCTCCTTTATCAGCAGGGGAGCGGTAGCCGTAATCCTGCCACCGACAGACGGACTATTGATGAAGGCCGAATTTATCTGGCCATGGAGGGGAATGATGTCTTCAAACATGCCGTTCGCGGCATGGAAGAGGCCGCCGTTAAAGCCCTGGATGCCAACGGCTTGACGACATCCGACATCTCTCTTCTGATCCCGCATCAGGCAAATCAGCGCATTATTGACGCTACCGCAAAGCGACTTGGGCTTGATGCAAACCGGATTTTCATCAATCTCCACCGGTATGGCAATACATCTTCGGCATCAATTCCAATTGCGCTCGATGAAGCGAACCGACAGGGACGCATCACGCCTGGCAGTAATCTTCTGATGGTGGCATTCGGCGGTGGTTTCACCTACGGGTCTGCGCTTGTTAACTGGTAGAAGAAGCTAAACCTCACACATTGGACAAGGATATCCCTATGTCAAAAACAGCTTTTATTTTTCCGGGCCAAGGTTCCCAATACTCCGGTATGGGGAAAGAGCTGGCAGCTACGTTTGCCGTTGCGCGACATCTGTTTGAAGAGGCTGATGATGCCCTCGGGTTTAAATTGTCAGAGCTTTGCTTCTCGGGGAGTGACGCCGATCTCAAGCTGACGGCTAATACACAGCCGGCAATATTGGCTGCAAGTATCGCTGTCCTGCGTGTTGTGCAGCAGGAAACCGGTCTCAAGGCCGATTACGTGGCTGGCCATTCACTGGGTGAATTTTCTGCGTTGGTCTGCGCCGGGGCTCTTTCTTTTGCGGATGCTGTCAGAACCGTGCGCGCCCGTGGAACCTTTATGCAGGAAGCTGTTCCGGTCGGCACCGGCACCATGGCTGCCATGCTCAGTATTGACAGTGATGTTCTCGAAGATATCTGTCGTGAAGCGGCACAAGGTGAGGTCGTTTCGCCGGCCAACTTTAATTCTCCCGGCCAGATTGTTATAGCCGGATCAGTTGCGGCTGTCGCCCGTGCCATTGAAATTGCCAAGGGGCGCGGCTTTCGCAAGGCCATGTTGCTTCCTGTCAGCGCACCTTTCCATTGCGAAATGATGAAACCGGCTGCGGATCGTCTGTCAGCGGTGCTTGATGCGACAGCTGTCCACGATATGTCTGTGCCGGTCGTTGCAAATGCTGACGCTGCACCGAACAGCCAGAAGGAACGGGTAAAACCGCTGCTGGTCACCCAGGTATGCTCACCCGTGTTGTGGGAGCAGTCGGTCAATGCCATGAGCGCGCTTGGTGTGGCATCGTATATTGAACTCGGCCCGGGAAAAGTCCTGTGCGGGTTGGTTAAACGGATAAATAAGGAAGCGGTTCTGGCAAACATTGAAGATGTTGCCGGAATACGGACCGCCGGGGGGAATGCATGATGAACGGTCAGGTTGCGCTGGTAACCGGTGCATCGCGGGGTATCGGACAGGCAATATCTCTGAAGCTTGCTGCAGAGGGTATTTTTGTCATAGCGACCGCCACGACTGACACCGGGGCTGAGGCTACAGTCGCTGCAATCCTCGCTCAGGGGGGGGCTGCGAAGGCGGTCAGACTCGATGTTGCTAATTCTGCAGAAGTTGAAGCACTGATTAAAAATATTGCTGCCGAGCATGGGCGCCTTGATATTCTGGTAAACAATGCCGGAATAACGAAAGACGGACTTATGATGCGTATGAAAGACAGCGACTGGGACTCCGTCCTTGATACGAACCTTAAAGGCTCGTTCAACTGCATGCGCGAGGCCTCTAAAATCATGACCAAGGCCCGCTACGGGCGTGTGGTCAACATCAGTTCTGTTGTCGGAGAAATGGGCAATCCGGGTCAGGCAAATTACTGCGCCAGTAAAGCGGGCCTGTTCGGTTTGACAAAATCTGCGGCGCGTGAACTGGCAAAACGTAACATTACCGTTAA